>WUUC01133677.1_pt1 | contig 14627 bp, 4 predicted proteins | sample 6278441 | NCBI WGS metagenome assembly WUUC01 (sample SAMN13675441, study PRJNA597444) | soil metagenome | isolation source: soil | place: USA: Washington | collected 2017-10
CGTCCATCCCGCCGGCAGGATCTTCGGCGAGCTCGTCAGCCAGTCGGGCGACAGCGGGTAGATCGGCTGACCTGAGCCGCTGACGTACTTCGCGAACACGCGCACGACGGCGCGGTTGGCGCTGGAGTGCTGCCACTGGATCTTGATGGGCATCGCGCCCGAGGCGGTGAACGACGACCCGAACTTCGGCGCCTTCGTCGGTGCGTGCGCGGTCCAGTCGTCGAGCCACGTACTTCCGCCCGAGGTGATCTTGATGCCGTCACTCGAGATCGCCCCCATCTGCCAGGTGCCCGACGACGGCAGCGTGACGAACCCGTTCCACTCCGCCAGCGCACGGCCGGGGTCCTGCGCCGTCGTCAGTTTCTGTCGCGCCCCGATGTCAAAGGCGACCGTCGGGTCGACGCGCTCGCCCACGAGCGGGTCGCTCGCCGGTTCGATGACGCGGTTGCCGTTTGCATCGTTGTAGTACAGACCGCGCAGACCGCGGTTGCTCTGCAGCGCCGCGGACAGGGAATTGAACCGGAACCCGAAGGACAAACCGCCGGACACCGTCTGGAAGGTCGGAGTGCCCACCGCGATCGACGTGTTCCCGTCGACGAGGTTGGCGGTGATCTTGGCCGGAGGCAGGCCCGGGTTCGGCGCGCCTTCGGACGGCGTCGACGCTTCGCCGGGCACCGCGCCGACCTCGTCGGTGGGCGCGGCCCCGCCCTCGCCGAGGCCGAGGTCGACGCTGAACGGGACGCCCCAGCTCGATGGCGGGACGGTCTCGGGAGCGCCGCGGCCCTCCTTGGAGTAGAGCGAGAGGTTGTTGTACCAGTCGGTGAGCACCCACGCGTAGTAGGTCCGTCCCTCCTGCAGCGCACCGGCCGGGACCTGCCAGGACGGCGGCGGAGCTCCTGCGGCGACGTTCTGCTGGATCGCTCCGGAGCTGATGACCAGGCCGGTACCGGGCTCGGGCCGCGTGGTGATCTGGAAGTTGTACATAGGGTCGCCGCTCGCGCTCTCGGTCGATGGCTTGATCCCCATGGCCGTGAGTGTCGGCGTGGTCGTTGTGAGTTCCTGCCTCTCGGTGAGGTTGACGACGCGTGATGGGTCGGGCGGCTTGAACATGTCCATCGTGAGGAACGCGTCGTAGTAGCGCATGTTGTTCGTGCCCGACTCGGGGGCGCCCCGGATGCCGAACCAGCGGTCCTCGAGGTTCTGGGCGAACCATTGGTCGACCTGCTTCGCCGGCTCGATGTACGGCCAGTACAGCTGCCCGGCATCCGGCGGGTCCTTGAACGACCCGATGGCCGTGGAAGGCTCGGCGCCGATATCGGCGTATGCCGTGGGCTGACCTCCCTGGTCGTAGAGCGAGGTCGTGATCTGCGTGGAATAGGACGGAGGCTGCTTGGTGAACCCGACCGACGCGAAGTACACACGGTAGCCCTGGTTGAGGTAGCTCTCGTACTGAGAGAAGTGAACAGCTGCGCGTCGGTTCGTCGTGCCTTCGTTGCCAACGCGAACCGGCGTCGTCGTGCTCGTGGCGTTCAGGCTGTTGATAGTGATCGCGTTTGTCACTGCCACCGACGAGAGCGTCGGATCGATGGTCAGAGGGAACGCGGCTCGAGGCTGCTTCGTGAGCGACTTCTCGTCGACGACAAGGTTCACCCGCTGCGATCCGCCCGACCCCTCGCTCAGCTCGTAGCGGGCATGCAGCGCCTTCGTGAGGTCGGCCCCGTTCGCTGCCAACACCGTGGGCGGCGGAACGCGGAACCTCCCACCGAGGTCGCCCGGGATGCGGAGGCCTCCGTCGTCACCGAGGACGAAGCGCACCCCGTCCACGTCGAACGGATAGGACGCGCGAGCGTTTGGCGCGCCCACGATGATGTCCTCTTTGAGCCCGTCACCGCGCACCTCGTACTGGACGTCGACATCCGGCCAGACGTCTGCGTACCGGACGATTCCCGGCCTGGGAATCGGGGACTCCTTGAGGGCGTCCTTCGCGCTCTTCGCCGACATCGGCTTCGGCGACGACACGAGTTCCGGTCGAGCAGAGCTGCCGACCGGCTTCATGGTGAGCCGGCCTTCGGGTGCCATAAGCATCACGCCGTCGGTCGTCGGGCCGAACGACGCCGCCCACGCGTTGCCTTCGGTCTTCAGCCAACCTCGGCGCTCCGGGTCCGCAACGATTCGGTTCTCGATTGGCACCCAGCCCTTCGATGTCCGGTAATAGATCGGCGTGAGGTACTCCTCGATCCGCAGGGAACCGTCGCGGTTCTCGAAGACACGCGTCATCGCGTTCCGACGCTTCGGCAGTTCCCTTACCACCAACGCCTCGGCGTCGCGCTTGTGTCGGCTCGGCATTGCAAGGGTCGCTTGGGACGCGGACCAGCCGACGCCGCGGCCGCTCGGGACTGAGGGTAGTTGCTCGGTGGCACGTTCGGAGTCGAGCGTGTCGAGGTCGGCCGGCGTCTTTGTCGTGACCGACGGAGCGATGTCGGCGGCCGTCAATCCGACTGCGACGAGCGTTATGCAGACGGCAATCACAGCTGCGCGCTGTAACCGTTCGTGGGTCTGTGCGCCTACGTGGGGAGCGTGGTTCGCCGAAGAACTCTCCGACGGATCGGTCACCCGACCGCTCCTGCCGCGAACTCCCCCCTCGTCGGACTTGCGACGTCACTGGCTACGCGGCGGGATGTTGAGTACCCGGCGCGCCGCAAGCTCGAAACGTTGCAAGGCCACGGAGGTGATTGACCCAGGAGAACCGTCGTTAGCGAACCATCGCCCGAAACCGGCGGCGGTGACACGTTCTGAGGCTCGCGGCGTCGCTACGCCGGGTACGTGACACGACCAGACTCGAAGTTGTTCAGCATTGAACGCAAGCGGCGAAGGCGCCATAGAGAACGTTCACCGCGCCGTCGTCCGCCGAGTCCTTGTCCTCGAGCGGCACGCCAATTGCGAGGCCCTATTGATGTGCCGAGGTCGAAGGCGATCAAGGACCTGTCCGGCCCCTCTAAAGGACGCCCGTCGACAACGACGCCACTTACGCGACCGACGTTGTTCGAAGGTCGACCCGCGACGGCCGAAGGAGAACGAATAGCGATTGGTCTCCTTGCACGACGAGTGTTCCCACACGCAGCAGGAGTCGGTGTGTCACGAGTTCAATCAACGTACAGCGACAACAAAGCCCCGTGGCGACGAGAGCTTGATCATCTCAACGCTCGCAGACTGGACCCCGGCCACCGCCCCATCGTCGACTTCGCGATCACGAATTACGGAACCTACTTCACATTTCACACGTGGCGAAGCGGACACGCTCCAATACTCAGAAAGGTTGAGCTTTGTCTTTGTGGGCCAGCCAACAACCAATGAGATGTCCGTGACCTCACTGATGCGCAGGAACATCGCTGATCTCGAGACGCGATAACGACCGGGCATCGTGAGAATCTTGCGCGCCACGCTGCCTTCTTCGAATGTCGCTACCTCGTGGTGGATCCAAGTGGCCGGCATCAAAACGGCTGCCGCAAAGCGGTCGCACCAACGCTCGATTCTGGAGTCCCGACTCCCGCTGCAATCGCCTCGGGACGCAGGGTCCAATCCGAGCAGCCAATGTCCTAGCTCATGAGCAACCGTATATCTGCGTCGGGGAGCGGAATCCGCCGAACGAACGATGATTTCTCCGCCCGCCTCTCCTAGGTCGGCAAGATATCCACTGCCATCTAGGTCCTCGACTGAGACGTTCAAAGTCGGCCACAGCGCAATTACCTTCACGAGATCTGTAGAAGGAGTCATCTGTCCCGCTGCGCCGAGCAGGACGGACGCTAACTCGTCCGGGTTTGGAAGTTGCGAGCTGGCGGTATCCGTGGGCATGAAACGAAGCCAACGTCGAGTGGTCGCGACAGGTTGCGTTTGCAAAACCTAGTCGTCTTCCAGGCTGTCTAGGACGCGGAGCAGCACTCGACGGACGAGCTTGTTACGGTCCCGCTTGCTCATCGTCGGGAATCTGGCGGCCTGCCGATCACCTACCCAAGAGCTAAGTGACGCGAAGATTGTTTCTTCCAGATCTGGTTCGACCAGGTCGACAACCGAAGTCTTTAGAACGTCTGCTAGCTCGCGAAGATGGAGCAGTGTGGGGTTCGCAATACGATCCGTGGACTCTTCAAGACGGGTGAGGAGGTCTACGCTAATTTCCGCGCGACGTCTAGTTGCGGCTGCAACATCCTCACGCGTCATACCTTGCGCCATGCGTAGCTGTCGGATGCGTTCACCAACGATATTCACGTCATAGTCAGCGAAGGCGAGTTTCCGTTGCACGAGAAGCGGTCTAATTTCGGCGAGTCGCTCGCGCAACACCGACCTGAGCTCTTCGGGTTCGTCATATGTGATGACAACAATCAAGTTCGGAATGCCAGTGACCATCCGGCTAACTCGGACAGCACTGTGCGAAACAACGACAATGGGCACAAGGGCCTCGAAAGCGAACGAGAGCTCCTCACCTGCGCCCGTACTTGGAAAATGTGCCAAATGAATCAGCAGGTCCGAACTCTGCACCCGCTCGCGATCGATATGGAAGACATCAGAGTCGACTACGTCGGCGTGGTGGACAGGGTCCGTCTTCTTGCGCGGCTCGTAGAGGTCGATCCCGAGGTCCTCACAAATCAACGCGACCGTGTCGGACAACTGAAACACCAGCTGTCGCTGTTCCTCGGTGAGACCGGTCAGAGCAGATGCGAGATACGCAGTCAGTTCTAGCTGTGCTGGCTGCGTCCGCAGCAGTTCAAAGGGTGCGGTCGCGTCGGCCGGCCCTATACCGGGTAGACCCAGCTGACTCAGCGACGCATCGAGGCTGGCCTTCTCGGTCTCCTGATTTCCTACCCCGGACACACCTGAGCTTTCCATCTCGGCAAAGTGAGATCGGAGTGCGTCGATTGCCTTCTCGACCTCGCTCATTGGGTTACCTCCACCACCTCAACTATACGGATGGCACTGACATCTCTAACCGCGATTTGAACATGGCTTCGGTCAAAGAGGGCCGAACCCGGGAACGCTGGACTGCCCTCTTGGAAAGCTCCGCGAACGGTCGATATTGCGATGCCACGCTGGTCGAGTACCTCGATTGCATAGTTGAGCACAATGCGATCCACACCGTGAGCAAGGCCTTCCTGGCGCGGCAAACTGCGTCCTTCGCGCCGATATACCTCGACGACGCCGTCGTACGCTTCGTTGAGGAGTGCGAACCACGTCGGATCCAGGAGATCGAAGCAGTGTTCTAAATCGATTTCCGCGACGACGACTGCCCACGGTGCGTCAAAGTGGTCGCGCGCCCAGGCTACGGCTCTCTCAAGCGAGTCCTGGAAGAAGTAGACGCCGTCGCCCAGCCAATCGAATCGGTTCTGGCTGACGACGAATCCATTGGCCAAGATGGCGTCAGCGGCGGCCTTAGTCGTGCCGTGGTAGGCCCTGACATCCATACTCGAGCTTAATCACGCGATTCCGGGTCGCTGGCAGTGATCCCGCTCCCACTATGATCAAGAACGATGACCGACATTGGCGGACCGACGCACGCGGCCGCGATGCCGCCGGTTCGGCAGTCCCGAAATCGTCACCGCATGATCGTGTGCGCCGAACTGACCGAGCCGTTCCAAAATCGACGATCGAGACTAACGTTGGGACGACGTCGAGCGGCCGGATGCGACGCATCACTCAGCCAGCACGTCACGCAGCCAATCTTCCACCAGGGCGGAGACGTCTGACGACTGCGTCAAGTTGAGTGACCGTTCGAAGCCACGCGCGACGTCGCCGGTGAGACGGATCTGGACTCGAAGTGGCCGAGCCGAGCCCTCTTCGACCTAGGCTCGGATGATCATGAGTGCATTGCAATCCGCAGCGTGCATCTGCCGAGGGAAACCAAGCGGAAGCCCTCACCGAGTACGGGACGTTTTCGGACGCTGCTTCACGCCGAGCTCGATCTTGAGCCCACCGTCAGTCTGCCGGCGAGTGCCTCAAGCGCATGCAGGCGAAGCTGTGTCCTTTCGCGGCTCGGCCTCGACGTCCAATAGGCGGCCGGCCAGGGCACCAGATGAGCGGATATCCACGTCGACATCCTCGGCAAGTTGCAGATCGTGGAAGCTCACCACGATGGGCGTCGCGCGAATCTCCTTCCATGCGCGACAGTGCCGAGCGCAGGCTCGCGTAGGCGCGGTCGTCTGAGGCTTCGGGCCACATGGTCCCGGCAACAGCCGTTCGCGTCACTGCCTGCTCATGCAGCGCGAGAAAGGCCAGAAGACTCTGCGACCCGGCTGACAGAACAAGTAGTGCGTCTCCGTCGATCGAGAAGCGGAAGCCGCCCACGACTGCGACGTGGGGAACCTTGTCGACCACGAGCTTGGATCGGGAACTTGAGGAAGAGGGTGTCGAGGTCACCGACCGCTCGCATCTGGTCCTCCGGTCCCGAGCGGGTCGACGCGACAACCGCGTCGGCCGTCGCTACTCGGCGGGTGCGGCAGGCCGCGAAGCTCGGCAGCAGTCTTCGTCGTGATCGTTCCGAGCCTTGCGCCGAACGTCTCCATGCTCGTCATTGCACCGACTTGCGGCTCTCTGTCGAGGCTACGGCTCAACCGCTTGCGCTCTTCGCCTTCTCTAGCTAATCGACATGACACGCTCAGGCAATGGAATCGCCGTGTTCTGAGGGCAACTCACTCTTGAGCGCATCATTAGCCCTACCGATCACCCTCAGGAGCACAACCAATCGCGCGTATGGATGGACCATCAATAGCGCCTCCACTACTTGAAGCCTCGATCCGACATTCGCGCCTACAGACGTCAATCGAAGAGCCAGGAAGCTCGGAACCCATGTCACCGCTGCACCGCTCCACGAGGCGAGCGTCAAGTTTTCGCCCAGCTGAGGTCTCAGGATGAAGTAGAGGGCCGTATAGATGGCAACAAGACCAACACTCGCAACCAGGCGCAGTTCGACTACTTCTATGACGATGCGGGCCGCCTGTCGAAGTTCAACGAGGACAGGCGAGAAGCAATGCCAGTGAATTCGTGAGGCGGTGGCGCGATGGAAACGGAGTAGGAGATGCTGCTTCAGTCAAATTCGGGAAGTGCGCGGAGGCTCAAGTCATTCCGTCTCACCGGGGCCTCGGTCTTGCGTGCTCTTTCGTAGTGCTGACTTACGCCAAAGTGTAAATCGCACCAGGATTAGCACCGCCCAACCGGTCGCCCAAAGCGCAGACGCTGCCGCCGCGCTCAGAAGCGACTTGTCGACTGAGTATGTGTATAGGCCAGTCACGAAAACTATCGCGGCAACGCTCAGCGGAGTAACGACGAGCGTAGCAACCGGATGCTCGAGCGCCAGGCGCTCGGTGTCAGTCAACTTACTCGAACTGTCATTCACCGGTCACCTCAAGGATCATGGCCTTGCCGACGACACGCCTTCAGCGACCCATCGATAGAAGTAAGGACTGCCAGCGCATACAGCGTCGACAATAGTGGCCGTCACGACGACTGGCGCGACGATTTTGGATAGGCCACCTAGGATCTTGCCGAATAGGCCCCCTTCTTCGGCCACACTCTTGGCCGCATACAGCAGCGTGCTGAAAATGCTATTCGGGCCGAGTGCGCGTTGCGCCTTGTCATTGGCTCTCTTGGCGGCGTGATACCCATAGCGAACGAGACTCCCATAGCTAAGCGTCGCTGCGGCGCCGCACATTGCCTCGTAAGCGCCTCTCCCGTTGAGATCCGGTCCGTTGAGTGGATCCCCATAACCGAACGCATAGTCGTTAGCACATCCGCCTTCGATGGGGTCGACCGAGATGAACCGTCCGCTAGCTGGCACGTATGGTCGAGCGCCCATGTGCACGACGCTTCGGTCCGCGATACGTCCGTAGGCGCCAACCCAACGCCAACTCGTTCCGCTGACATTCGTGTTTGGTGGTGCGCTACCGCTCGTCGGTTCGCCGTACGGTCCAGTGAACCCGGTCCATACACGGTTCCCGCTCGCGTTCGTCACAGTTGCCGCATCGCCATGGACGTTCGCGTGGCTGTAGTTCACCCCAGCGCCAGTGATGACGTACGTCGTGTTCCCAGGCAACGCGACTGAGAAGTCGATGAAACCGCCCGTCGTGTTCTTCGTGAACTGCGGGGTGTCGTCGCGCTCAGCGAAGCCGTAGCGCGCGACCTGCGTCAGCGGAACCAGCGCAATCGTGATGTTGGCCGAAGTCAAGGTCAGAGACGAGCTCGCCGATCCCGCAGCCGACGCACCGGGACGGCTCTGATAACGATCGGCCACAAGCAACGACGCAGCAGCAGCAACCGCAGCACGTGAAGTAGCTGTCGTCGTCGAAGGCGTCGTGCTTCCAAACAATCCAACCGCGTGGACGAGACGCTGGCCATCGTCAGTCGTTGTCACCGGAGGGAAGGGGTGAGTATTTGATACGAGGCCAACTGAGCTCGCGCTCGTCGCTACCGGGTTAGTAGGTGCTGCATTTCGATAAGTCGAGATTGCACCCGTAACTGTCGGCGTTATCCCAGAGCCGATGGAGAAGGTCCAGCTCGTCGGATCCGTCGCCGTCGCGTAACGCCATAGCATGGAAGTCCGGAGTAATCCGTTCGTCTGCGTGCGCGCTACCGTCCACCCACTCGATGTGATGGCGGCAGGTAGGATCGTCGCTCGCGCTGTCACCGATGCGACCATCAAGTCACCTGTGAGCGTGCCGGTCGGGCGATTGATGGCGATCGAGGTGGCGGCCGCGGTCTTCGTTGTCGTGGCCACGTGGCTGATAAGCGTGCGGTCGGTGCGCTCAGAGATCCGATCGAGCGGGTCGCGGCGGTAGCTGGTCACGTTGCTTGCGCTCTCCGTGCGCGTGTGACGATCGGTCGAGTCGAAGTCGTAAGTCTCGGTGCCGAGCTTAGTCGTGTTTCCGTGGTTGTCGTATGTGATGTTCGCCGCGGTGATCTGCGAGGTCGACACGAGCTGGTCTGCAGCGTTGTAACAGGAGTTCATCGTCTGGGCGCCCGTCCCTGTGATGACGAAGGAGGCGCGGTTGGTATTGGCTCCCGCACCTGGCGCCGCGCAACCGGTTCCCGCGCCGAACCCGTAGGTATAGGTCGAGGCGGGCAGGCGGGCGGTCGTCAGTCGACCGGCGCCGTCGTAGATGTAGTTGTCGACCCCGACGCCGGCATCTTGGAACGCCGTCCCGTTGAAGACTTGCTGGTCTCGAACGCGTCCGGCGGCACTCCGCGTCACGATGTCACCGGTGACGCCTTGGTTGTCAAACACCCCGATGCCCGCCGGCCGCCCGGATGCGTCGTAGCTGTGTGTGGTGGAGGTCCCATTGCCGTAGAGCACGGATGAGATACGGCCGAGACTGTAGTTGACCACCGCGAGCGGCGCGGTGTTGAGGGTGATCGAGTCCAGGCGAGTGGTCCCGACGCTATAGAAGAACGCTCGTGTTCCGATCGGACTCACACTCGTGGCTACGCGCCCGGCCTGGTCGAAGGTCGTTGTCGTCGTGTTGCTGTTGATGTCGGTGTAACTCGTCGTCCGGGAGAGCATGTCCACCGTGCTTGAGATCGTCGTCGCCCCCCACGTTGAGTCGCCAACGGTGTTGACAAAGGGACTTCCGCCGACGGCGTAACCGTACGTCACCGTTCTTGCCACAGCCGTGCCGTTCGCCGGGTACGACTCCGAAGTGACACGCCCTCGCGTGTCGTAGGTCGTGCAGCCCCACCCGGCAGAAGCCAGCGTCGCTGAGGTTGCGGCTCGTCGACCCACTCGCCGACCGATCGCGTCATACACGAACTGTTCGACGCGAGCGCTGCCGGTACCGGTAGCGCCCGGCGCCGGGCCGGTGATCTGTTTCGGCATGCCGGCTTGTGGTGTGCCCGCGGCGACACCGCACACCGCTGCGATCGGACCCTCCGTCCCGCCATAGTTCGTTGTCATCCACACGTTGCCAGCCGGCAGGGTACGCGCGATACGACGCAGGAACGTGCTCGGACCAGGCGTCTCGTAGGTTGTTGTCGTACGGAGGTTGAGGCCGGGCGTGGGGTCGTCCACCATCGCCGTAACCAAGCCGTGATGTGGCCCGATACCTGCCGCTGCATCGGCGTACTCGGTCGTCGCCACCTTCCCGTCCGGGTCGGTTGATCGCGTCTCGAGCCCGTAGTTCGGACTGAGGAGCGTGCCGGCGAGCACCGTGAATGTGCCGGAGGTCTGCGGTTTCCAAAGCACCTGAAGGCCGGAGGGCCCGGTCGTGTCGACCATGTCGACGCGCATCCGATGGCTCGCAGCCGTCAGATGCACCCCCGCGCCCGTCGTCGACGCCCAGCCAGTCGGCGGTTCGGCCTGATTGTGGTCGACCACCAAGATGTCGTCGATCCAGACCCTCACACGACTGCCCTTGGTCTGGGTCTGGAAGACGTAGTCGTTTTCGCTCGACGGCGTGAACAAGCCTGTGAACCGTGCGCTCCAGCCGCCCGCGCCTGGCGTCACTGGCGGCGTGCTGGCCCAGTCCTTGTCCATCGCGCCGGCCGTGCCCAAGCCTGTTCCGTGGAGCGCGGGTCCGCCAGCGAGGTAGGGGTTCGTCCAGTACGTCGCGGCGAGCCCAGGCATGTTCTCGTCGTACACCTTCGTTGTGGTCGGGACGGTCGTTGTCGGCAACCCGTTCGCATCGAACGAAGACGCCGCGGCGGGCCCGTAAATCGTCTTCGGTCTGCTGAAGGCGTCATACACGGTCGTCGTGTGGACATTGGCTGGGTCCGTCGTGCCGACGAGGCGATCTTTGCTGTCCCAGCTGAACGTCGTCGAGTCGTTGGCGGCGTCGGTCCGCTGCACGATACGCAGCCGGTCGTCGTACTGCACACGCAGGACGAATCCGGTGTCGGGGAACACACCGGCAACGTCGACTTCGCCTGTCTTCGCGGCGTCGTTGTAGGTGTATGTGCGCTGCGGGCGCAACGCGAGGGCGACCGGAGCCGGCTGCGTCACCGTGCTCACACGGCCCGCGGAGTACGCGACTTGGGTTGTGGTTGTGAGGTCGCCCGCGCTGCGAAGCCCGGCGGCGATGGCAGCGTTGGCAAGAGGGTCTCGAATACTGATCAGTCGACCGACGCCGTCGTACCCGAACTGGTAGACGACATCGCCCGGGTTCGTCAGTGCAGCGAATCGCCCGAAGCCGTCATAGGTGAGATCGGTCGCCGTTGCGTCCCAGTACGCGATCTTGCACAGCAGCCCAGGCGGCGGAGTGCCAACACACCCCGCGTCGGCGCCGTACGACAGCGTCAGCGACCTGGCCGAAACCGGATCGGTGATGGTTCGCAAGAGAGGCGGACTCCCCGAGTAGGTGTAGGAGAGTGCCGCGGGGTTCCGGTCGTCGCCGGCCGTGACGAGCGACTCGAGCAAACCGTCGGATCGGAACGTATAGGTCGACCCAGCAGCGTCCTGGAGAACGAAACGTCCGTCGTTGCCAGCTGTCAGCAGATCGTTCGGCGCCTCGACCGGCGGGGCGTATGCACCGTTGCCCTGAGAGACGAACTCGTAGGCGGTGCCGTCGGCAGCGACGAGGGCGGCCGAGGTCCCGTTGTCCACGAGACCGACCCACTGCGCGGCGCCGGCTACAGCGTTCATGGTCCACCCGTGAGGCAAGATCTTCGGCGAGCGTGTCAGCCACGACGCTGAGAGGGCGTAGATCTTGTTGTTCGTGACGTCACGCAGGTATACGAGCGCGACCCCTTTTCCAGAGGTGTGCCCCCACTCAACGTTGATCGCGACGGGTGTCCCAGACGTCGCATTGAACGTCGAGCCGAACACCGGGAACGACTCCGGCTGATGGCTCGTCCAGTTGTTGAGCACCTGGGTGCCCGCGACTGACGCTCGTAAGCGATTGCTCGAGATCGCGCCGAGCTGCCATGAGGTGTTTGCGGGCGCCGTCGACGGAACGTTCAGCGATCCAGTCCACCGCGCAAGCGCGTTCGTCGGATCATGGGCCTCAACGGCCTTGGCGAAGGTACCCCAGTCGAAACTCACTGTCGGGTCGGTGCGCTCACCGACCTTGAGGTCACCGGTACTGATCTGACCATCGCCGTTGGTGTCGTTGAAGAACTCGGCGAGCAAGCCTTCATTCCCAACCATGAGTGAGTTGTAAGCGAAGGAGAGAGATGCACCACCGGACAGCGTCCCCATCATCTTCGTGCCGACCGCTACTGAGAGGTTCCCGTCGACGAGGTTCACTGTCGCCTTCGAGACGGGGAGCGACGGGCCTGGAGCGCCTGCTGAAGGTTTGGATGCACGCGCTGGTACGGCGCCAACCTCGTCGGTCGGAGAGGGGCCACCTTCGCCGAGCCCGAGGTCTACGGTGAACCGCCGAGCTCGCGAGAGGGGTGGGATCTCCGACGGCACCGCTGAGAAGTCGTTCGGCCAGCAATTGGTGAGAGCCCACGCCCAGTACGTCACACCCTCATGGAGCGCGCCGGGGGGCACCTGCCATTCGACTGGCTGCGAACCCGTCTGCTGGCCGGAGAAGCTCTGCACGAGCCCCGACCCCGGCGCCGGCGATGTGGTGATCTGAAACTCGATCGCTGGGAGGCCACCGCACTCGGTCTGTGGAACCGTCGCGGCTTGCAAGAGTGGTGTCGTCGTTGCGATCTTCGCGCCGCTCGCGATGTCCGCGATGTTGGTGACGTTCGAAAGCGGCGGCGGCGTGTAGACGGACATCGTCAGCTTGAAGTCGTAGAACCGGAGCTGCGTTCCGGTCTCTGTTCCCCGGATACCGAACCACTGATCCTGCAGACCTTGCGTGACCCAGCGGTCGATCTGCTTCGCGACCTTGATATTGAACGGGAAGGCGAGCGGCCATGTCTGCGACCCGATCGGTGAACCGGTGGTCCCGACCTGGCTGTAGGTCGTCGGCTCAGAACCTTGCTCGTAGACGTCGATGGCCGTCGTCGGGGTCGACGGGCCGCCATCGGCGCGTTCGATGTTCAGTTGCGCGAAGTACACCCGGTTGCTCGTGTTGATGTATTGCTCGTAGTGGTCGAAATGGATGGCAGCGCGGACGACGGCCCCGTTCGCTGAGTTCACTCCGAGTCCGACGGGCGACCCGTTGAACTGACCGACGCCGTTGCTCGTCAGCGTTTTGGCCAGCGTCGGGAGAACGCCGAAGAACTCAGGATCGATCGTCAGCGGGAACGATGCAGTGGGTTGTCCGGCTAGCCACGTCTCATCGATGACCAGAGCGACCCGTGTATCGGCTTCACCTTCGGCCTCGCGGAGTTCGTAGCGCACTCGGGACTCAGCGGTCGGTTCGGACCCGTCAGCAGCGATCACGCGGGGTGGCGGGATCGCGAATACGCGACCGACGTCCCCGGCGAGCCGCAGGCCGCCTTCACCGTCGGGCATGACCGACGAACCGGTGATATCGAACAGGAACTCACTTGGAGCGTTGGTCGAGCCCAAGACGATGTGTTCCTTCAGCCCCGAGCCGCGTACCTCGTACCGCAAGTCGACGTCGCGCCACACATCCGCATACTCGACCACTCCAGGCGCGGCGATCGCGCTCGAGTCGGCGACCTCGTTGGCGGTCGTCGGCGTGATCAAGCGCTGCTGTCCGTCCGATACGACTCGAGGAGCACCGCCGCGATTCTCGACGGGAGCCATCGACACATCGCCCTCGGGGGTCGTGAGAGTGATTCCTTCGCTGAGCGGACGAAATCGAACCGACCACGCGTTCCCTGACGTCCGTAGCGACCGGGGGTCGTCCGGGTCCCGCAAGATTGCGTTCCGGATCGGCTGCCATCCATCTTCTGTGCGGTAGTTGATCGGCGTGAGGTAGGCATCGACCACGCGCCTACCGCCCTCCAGCTCGAAGACACGAGTCCGCCCATCTCGCTTGTTGGCGAGCTCGCGAACCGGCCCCTGGAAGTGTTCAGTTGGCGACTTCGCCTTCTGAGACACTGTCGGTGACACACCCGGAGCGACGGCGGACCGACGCGCGTTGCGCAGGTTCCTCGGAAGCGAGCAGTGGAATATCTCCCGTCTTCCTTTCCGTCGGGCTGGCTGCCCCAGTGGTTAGGTCACCGGAGATCACCGCGATCGCCACGAGCGCTCCCAGAGCTCCCCGCCAACGGCGCCCGCTCACGACGACACGTCGACAGTGACGGATGTGCCGAGCAGCGTCGGACACCGATGTCGCCTTCGAGCGTGAGCGTCTCGAGGCAGCCGACTAAACCCACTGAGCGTGGAAGCCAGATCCACCACCATGGGGAATCCCCTTCGCTGGCCTCTCCGCCCATTTTTCGAATCGGGCGCTGCGTACTTACTCTCCGAGTCGGCGACTCGTTTGACGCCCTTGGCGGGAGGCACCCAGAGAAACGTAGACGTGATCGAAGCTCGATGACAGACCAGGTTGCAGTGGATGTAGTCCCCCAAGTTTGAGGGGAAGCCAGTTCGACGACCGAGCGGATAGTGCGCAGCTATGCATTGGCCCCGCACCAAAGCGGGAGGCAAGGCTTGGCCCGCCGGCCCCAGCGGAGCGCGCCCCGAATCAGACAGGTGCGACTATTGACAGGTCGGCAATCTCGTGATGCTCTGCGGCTACCACCACCGCCTGATCCACGACGACGGATGGCGCATGATCGCCGCA
>WUUC01179031.1_pt1 | contig 14626 bp, 9 predicted proteins | sample 6278441 | NCBI WGS metagenome assembly WUUC01 (sample SAMN13675441, study PRJNA597444) | soil metagenome | isolation source: soil | place: USA: Washington | collected 2017-10
GGGCCGCCGTGCCACCGCGTCCGTAGAGGCGGTGCAGGAGATCGTCGTGCACATGTTCCCGGAGTCCGATCACGACGTCTGGAGCGGCGTCCGGGGTCAGCGCCGACGGGTCCTCCAGAGCGGACCATCTCCTGCCAGTCAGGTGCGCATAGAGGCGCGCCTCAGGCTCGAGCTCGGACGCGAGGGCCAGGACCAGACCCTCCCCGGCTGCCGCCACGGGGTCGGGGCGCCCCTCTGTGCTCACCCGGAGCGTCGCCTCGAAGCAGTCCGCGAGCCTGCGCAACGCCTCGAGCTGCTGGTCATCACAGACGGGCCAGATCGGCCGGCCCTCATGCGACAGCACCGTTTCCGATGAGAGTTGGACGCAGATCTCGCTAGCCATCAACGCTTGTGCGGCGGCACGTCACCCCGGTCGGAGGACTCATTTGGGCCAGCGTTGGGAACGGGTCAGGTCACGGTCCGACTCGCCGCGACGATAATCATGATAACGTGGAGAAAGCTCGAGGACCCAGGGTATTCTCAAAGAAGGAGGGGCCATGAGACCCACCGATAGCGACCTTCCGAAAGCGCTTGTTGAGACGCACAACCAGCTAGGGACCCTCGTCAAGAACCTCCCCCAACGTCCTGAGAAAACCAACGTTCCTCAAGAACTTCAGGATCGCTTTAACAAGCAGTTAGCCGAATTCAGAAGGACGCTCGTGGAGATTGACCAGCTCGAGGGCACCGCCTCGTTTGCCTAGGCGGCTGGGACGCGTGGCGAGCTGAGCTCGTCGTGCGTGCCGACCCTGGCGTCCAGCGCAGGCGCGTGTAAGTCGCCTCGCGGTTGTTGATCTTCGCTTGTAAACCCACGGCGCTTCTGACAGGCTGCGCGCGTGACACTGGCAGCGACCTTCGACGTCGATGGGATGACGCTCGGGCCGCTGACCGCCGATCGAGCGATCCCGCTGCTTGTGCAGCCCTCCACAGGTCACCCGATCGACTACGTGAAGTGGACTTCGGAGCACCGGGATCGAATTGAGTCCGAGCTGCTTCGGTCCGGCGCCATCGTCTTTCGGAACCTGGGCCTGGACGGCCCCGACGCCTTCCGCAGGGTCGCCGAGGCGATCTCGCCCGATCTGCTCCAATACGTTCATCGATCGACGCCTCGGACCACGCTGTCCAACGACAGCAACATCTACACGGCCACTGAGTACCCGCCCGATCTGACGATCCCGCTTCACTGCGAGAACGCCTACCAAGACGATTGGCCGATGAAGCTGATGTTCTTCTGTCAGCGACCCGCGGACCGAGGTGGGGAGACGCCGATCGCACATGTTCCCTCGGTGACCAAGCGCATTCGTCCCGAGCTGCTCGAGACCTTCGACCGCAAGAAGGTCATGTACGTACGAAACTACGGGCTGGGGATCGATCTGTCCTGGCAGGTGGCATTTCAGACGAGCCAGAAAAGCGCCGTCGAGCATTACTGCGGGGAACACTCGATCGACTTCGAGTGGCTGTCGAAGGATCGGCTGAGGACTCGTCAGGTGTGCCAGGGCGTGGCCGCGCACCCGCGTACGCAGGAGGTGCTCTGGTTCAACCAGGCTCACCTCTTTCACGTGTCGAGCCTCGGTCGCGAGGCGATGAAGGCCATGACGTCGATGTTTCGCGAGGAGGACCTGCCGCGAAACAGTTACTACGGCGACGGGTCTCCGCTTGACCTGGAGCAACTCGACCAGATTCGCCAGGCCTATCAGGTTGAGGCCGTCGCCTTCCCCTGGCATCCGGGTGACGTGATGCTGGTCGACAACATGCTCGTGGCTCACGGCCGTTCGCCGTTTTCGGGTTCGCGGCAGGTACTGGTCGCAATGCTCGAGCCGCGTTCGCGGCTCAGCCCTCCGTGAGAGATGTCCCCGAAGGCGACCCACGCCACGGAGGCCTCCGCCCGCGACTGCGGATCGATCTTCCAGCCAGCGGGAGCGTCGCTGCTTTCACTGCTCGAGCGACGCAACGTCCAGGGGGCGCTCACGTTTCTCAGCCCGATCAACTACGTGTCCCGCGAGGCGGCGAAGGTCGGCTACGTCCTGAACCAGTTGGCCAACCGGGGCCGTTCCTCCGTCGATCAAACGGTCTATCGCACCTTCTTCGGAAATTCGCAACGCGAGGCGATTCACGGCGCCATCAAGGTGCTCCGCCACGGCCGCTTCGATCTCGGAGCACCGCAGCTTCCCATCCTGCTCCACGATCCGGATGGGTCTCTCGAGCGGCACTTCAACCCGCTCTCTCGCGCCTCGGACGATGCACTCGTGCCCGGGTTGCTGTTCGAGTCGGATTCGACCACACTCCTCGAGCGCGCGAGGACGGAGTCGCTGGCAGGGGTGTTCTTCAGGGGCGAAGGCGCGGAGCCGACGACCGCACGGCGTCTTGCCGCCCAGTGCGCCGACCGCGGCGTGATCTTCATCCTCGACAGTTCGCACCTCGATCCGAGCACCCGCTCCTATCCGTGCGAAAGCATCGCCTGCGACATCGCCGTCTTCGGTGAATCGCTGACCAGGCACGAGGTTCCGTTCGGCGCGTTCTCCATGACGCGTGCAGTCCATCGCCCCTGGAACACCCTGAAGACCTGCCTCGTCCACGCTTCGACGTTCGGGGGTAATGGGCTGGCGCTCGAGGCGGTACTCGAGGTCCTGCACGAAACGGCTCGCCTCGGCACCGCCGAACGGCGGTATCTCGAGTCCATCTCGCGGACCTACTCCGCGGCTCGACAGGCCTACGCGCGGTACGTGAACCCAAAGGCCGTCACGGTGTACCGGCTGCTGGGAATGGATCGAGACTTCGCGGGCGCCCGGGGAAGCCGGCTGCAGACTCGCGATGGCGGGGAATACGTCGATTGCATCAACTGCGCGGGATGCAGCCTCCGGGGGCACAATCCCCCGGACCTGGTCGGCGAGGTTCTCCGCGAACACGAGCCGGACCACGACTATTTCGAAGACCTTCGCCGGTTCTTCTGCGAGCAGACGAAGCTCGAGCACGCCTTTCCTGCGGTGAGCGGCGCTCACGCGGTCGAACTGGCAATCACTACCGCGCTGCTGGCCAGGCCGCAGCGCACCCGGATTCTGACCTTCACCGGAAACTTCGCCGGCTGCACGCTCATCGCCATGGCGGCGACCGCCGCGGGCGTCGATCAGTTTCGCCCTCTGTACCATGACATCAAGGTGCTCGACGCATGGTCCGCCGAGGGGCGTAGCCAGTTGGAGACTGAGCTCCGCTCGGGCGAGGTGGCGCTGGTGTGGTTCGAGCCGGCGCAGGCCGGGGTGAGATATCTCCCTCAAGAGGTCTTCGATCTGCTGAACAAGCACCGGGCCGAGGGCGGATATCTAATCGGGGTCGATGAAGTTCAGTCGGGCGTCGGCCGAACGGGGCGGTTTGCAGCCCATCAGGAGCGGTTGATCGATCCCGATGTAATCACCTTCGCCAAGGCCATGAGCGACATGACCTTTCCCATTGCGATCGCGCTCGCATCCAGCGCGGTGGTCGAGGAGGCGAGAAGGACCAACGCCACGCTCATCGATGATCTCCTCGTTCGTTATCGCAATCAGCTCGGTGCCCACATCAGTGTGCACGCCGTGCGAAAAGCGATCGCCGCGGAGGTTTCGGAGCGGGCCAGCATGTTGGGAAGGCGACTGCGTGCGGGGCTCGAGCGGGTGGTGCGAACCGCGCCCGCCATTACCGAGGTCATCGGACTCGGGCTCAACTGCAAGTTCCAGCTCCCTGGCGAGAAGCGGATCGAAGGCTTCTACTTGGCCACTCGCCTGGCGGACAGCGGCGTCATCCTCTATGGAACGCGGGGCTTCCTTCGCGCTCAGGCGACCGAGGACGAGGTCGATGAGGTGATCGCTCGTGCGCGACGCGCGGTCGCCGGAATGCAGCGCTGGCGTCTCCGCCTGGGCGCGCGGATGTTGCTCGTTCGGAATCGAGCGAGGAACTTCTGAATCCGCTGCGAGAAGGTTCGGTTACCGCGTCGCAGAGACGCGAAGGATGCTGAACGATGACCGAGACGACCGCGGGCCAGGAGCGGAGCCCACGAGCGACGACGAGCCCCATCGACTTCTTTGTCGAGAATGGGTACCACGTGTTCGAAAGCCGCATGGGCAAAGAGAAGCTGGCCGTCCTGCGGCGGGAATACATGGATCTCCTGAACCGGAAGATCGACCGTTTCGGATTGCGGCCGGTGCCGCCGGACCCGAAGCTGGTCCAGGGGAGTGACGCGGTTCTCAACGAGTTCAAGCCGAACGGTGGCAACCACGATTTGAACCGTTGGAATATGCACCTGCCTTCCACGGGGCCGCTGTTCGATGAGGCGCTGTTCAATGACCCACGCGTGATGGAGATCGTCGATGCGCTGATTGGTCCCGAAGCCGTGTGCTACCTCATGGCCTCGGATACGCCGCTGCCCGGCTCCGGGTATCAGGGAGCGCATCAGGACTTCACCCGCTTCTCAATCGTGGTGAACATCCCGCTGTGCGACGTAACCCACGAGAACGGCCCGACCGAACTCTGGCCCTGGACCCACCGCGGGGATACGTTCAGCACCGAGCGGTACTTCATCCCGGCGGAGAAGGCCCGGGCGATCGCCTCTTCCCAGCAACCGCTGCGGATGCGAGTGCCGGCCGGATCGCTCGTGCTGCGCGACCATCGGTTGCTTCATCGGGGCACGGCCAACCTTTCCGCCGAAGCACGGCCCATGCTCTCGTTCTACTACGTGCTGCCGGATGAAAGACCGTACTCGTGGCTGGCGAGCGCGGGCGTGAAGGCGGCGGAGCGCGTGCGCCGTGTCGGCCGGGGCGCCGAAGGCAGAGTCGCGAATGAGCGGCTGCTCAACCTGGGAAATCTTCTCGGTCGGATCGTGGAAGAGAGCGCGCAGAGCGATCGCGACTATCGCCGTCCGATCGACCGGGAGACCTACCGATCACTCTCACCGAGAGCGCAGCGGCTGCTTCGGTATGCGTTCGTTTCGGACGGAGCCGACACTCGGCCGCTCTCGCCAGGCAACCTGGTGGGGAGCGCGCGGATGGTGCGGCAATGCCTGCGCGCGTGCGCGAGCTTCGCGGCGCACCAGCTGCGGCACACGCCGCGGCGACCTGACTAGCGGTGCGGGGCGAGGGGCGGACATGAACGTGATTGGAATCTCCGCGTTCTTTCACGACGCCGCGTGTTGTCTTCTCGAGGATGGGGCGCTCGTCGCGGCTGCGGAGGAGGAGCGGTTCACCCGTCGTAAGCACGACCCGTCGCTGCCGGTTCACGCCTTTCGCTACTGCCTGGAACAGGGCGGACTCAGCATCGCGGACGTCGATTGCGTGGCCTACTACGAGAACCCCCAGAAGAAGCTGAGTCGCCAACTCTGGGGTTCACTTCCCGATCTTCCCAGCGCGGACGCAGCCGCGCTCTTCAAGCTCGACGGTCAGCGGGCCAATCGAGAGATCCGCCAGAGGCTCGGCTTCACGGGGACGATCGAGCTCGTCGAGCACCACCTCTCACATGCGGCCAGCAGCTTCTTCTACTCCGGGTTTGGCGACGCCGCCATCCTGACGGTGGACGGAGTGGGGGAGTGGACCACGACGGCCTATGGGCGCGCTCGTGGAACAGACATCGAGCTGTTCGAGGAGGTGCACTTCCCCGATTCGATGGGGATCTTGTACAGCACGATCACCAGTTACCTGGGATTCGAGGTCAACGACGCCGAATACAAGATCATGGGGCTCGCCCCGTACGGCAGGCCGGTGTATCGCGACCAGATCTCACGCCTGGTGGCGAACGGGCCCGACGGGCAGTTCCGTCTCGATCTCACCTACTTCGACTTTCTCCACGGCGAGCGCATGTACTCCAGAGCGCTCGTCGATCTTTTCCGCGAAGAGCCGCGGGAGCCGGACAGCGAGATCCGGCAGTTCCATCAGGACGTGGCGAGCAGCCTGCAGGCCGTGCTCGAAGAGCTTCTCCTGTCCAAGGCCGAGTACCTCCATCGACGAGTTCCTTCAGAGAACCTCTGCATGGCTGGAGGGGTCGCGCTCAACTGCGTGGCGAACGGCCGTCTCCTCCGGGACGGCCCGTTCAAGCGGCTGTTCGTGCAACCCGCGGCCAGCGACGCCGGCGCCGCGCTGGGCGCGGCGGCCATGGCGCATATCCGGTTGTCCGGACGGCGGCCGACCGAGCGCCCCCTGACCCAGGTCTATCTGGGGCCATCCTACGGCGCCGACGAGATCGCGTCGTTGTTGCGGAGCGCTGAGGTCACTCCGATCGATTGCCGGGAACGAACGCAGGAACTCGTCTCGCGCACCGCCGAGTACCTGGCCGAAGGCCGCGTTGTCGGTTGGTTTCAGGGCAGGATGGAGTTCGGTCCGAGAGCGCTCGGGAACCGCTCCATCCTGGCGGACTCGCGCGATCCGACGATGCGCGACACGATCAACGCGCGGGTCAAGATGCGCGAGGCATTTCGTCCGTTCGCCCCGGCGGTCCTCGAAGCGGAGGCCGCTCGCCACTTCGAACTCGATCATCCCTCCCGCTTCATGCTCGAGAGCTGTCAGGTCCGATCCGCTCTCTCGCTGCCGGCGATCACGCACGTGGACGGCTCCGCGCGCGTGCAGACCGTCAGCGACGAGGACAACCCCCTGTTCGCAGGCCTGTTGCGCGAGTTCTTCCTGCGCACCGGGTGCCCGATCTTGCTCAACACCTCGTTCAATCTGCGAGGCGAGCCGATCGTGATGACGCCCTTCGACGCATTCGCGTGCTATGTGCGCTCCGACATCGACGTCCTGGTGCTCGGAGACTTCATCGTGACGAGAGACGCCGTGACCCCCTTCATGCGGGAGATGGGGGCACTCTATGCGGGGTCCCGGCGGGCCCAACAGCCTGCTGTCACCGAGCTCGCATACACGTTCATCTGATTGGACGAAGGAGATGTCGGTTCGTCCTCCTGAGGATCTCAAGCCTCACGCACATCGTTTGGCGCAGCTCCTCGATTCCGACGAAGGAGCCAAGGCGATCGCCCTGCTCCAGCAGTTGAAGATGGGCTCTGCACTACAACAGTACCCCGTCCCGGACCTCGACGCGTGTCCGGGGAGCATCGGCGTGTGGCAAGCCAACGGGCAAGGCGACGCGTTCGTGCGATCGGAGGGTCTGCGCCGCTCGTGGCGGAGTTGGGCCGATGTGGAGCGGATCGAACGGCGATCGTCGAAAACGAGGATTGTGCTGCTGGGAGAGTCCGTCGCCCGGGGGCACTTCTTCGACCCTTTCTACACCCCGTCACACGTGTTGGAGGCCATGCTCAAAGCCACCTCCACGTTGGGAGACGTCGAGGTGGTCGATCTTGCTTGCTGTGGCCTCCGGCTGGCGCAACTCAGGCAGACCATCCGCCAGTCCGCCGCGCTGGACCCCGACGCGGTAGTGATCTTCGCCGGCAACAATTGGTTCCACGGAATCGTCAACAGCTCTGACGACCGCAGGTTGACCCTGGACATCGCGGAGGTCCTCCGCTCCGGCAGAGGTGTCGGTGACGTCAGGAGCCTGCTGCTGCCCCGCATCCGGCGGCTCTTGTCCGCAACGCTGGCAGACACGCTGCGATTGAACGTACCCGTGGTGTTCGTCTTGCCGGAGTTCAACCTGGTCGATTGGCGATGTGCAGCCCGCCAGCGCGGCGTGTTTTGGCTTCCCGGCGCGGACACACGGCAGTGGTTCGTCGCTCGTGACCTGGCGGAGCACGCGTTCTCGGCAGGCGACTATGAAACGGCCGCCCGCCACGCCGGCGTCATGACGGCGCTCGACAAGGGGACCTCGGGGGCAGGTCTCGATCTGCTGGCTCGCTGCACGTTGAGGCAGGGGGCACGAGCCGATGCGCGCAGGCTCTTCGAGCAGGCGCGCGACACCGCGTTGCTCGAGCCGTTCTACTCCTCACCTCGAGTCTTCGGCGTCACGCAGGAGCTGATCCGCATTGAAGCCCCCACGCTTGGCATCCAGCTCGTGGATCTGCCGCTCGTCTTCTCGGAGCACCTCTCCGGAGACCTTCCCGATCGGCGGCTGTTCCTCGATTATTCGCACCTCACCGCAGAGGCGATGCAAGTGGCCATGGCGGCCACCGCACGTGTCTTGGTCCGGAAGCTCGCGGACCATGAGGTCGAGACGGATCAGTTGATGAAGAGCGCGCCACCCGTGTCCGAGGACGTGTTGGGAGACGCGCACTTGATGGCCGCGCTTCACAACGCATCCTTCGGACAGGACCAGGAGATCTGTTCCTATCACAGCACGCGTGCCATCGCGCACAGCCCGAAGGCAGCCACCCACATGCGCGATATTCTGGACGTGAAGTTCCGGCGGGCGCCGAACCGGATTTGCGCTTCGTTTGCCCGCCTGTGCCAGTCGAGCCGAGCGCGAAACATCTACCTGATCGGTGACACCCCGCTCGACCAGATTATGGAGACGACAGTGCTCGAGGCCTTCACCGGTGCGCTGGCGAAGCGCGACCCGGAGGGCCTGAGGAGCGTCGCGGAGCTGATCTGCCAGGAGCATGCGATCACCGCGAGCCGCTCGGTGGACCTGCTCGAACAGCGGTACTCTGCGACGTATCACTCGATGGAGGCACCCGCGCGCAGCTACTACCGCGCATGGGATCCGAGATCGACGTTCTTCCTGGTCTGTGCCTCCAGCCAGCCTGTCGAGCTGACGCTGGCCTATCGCCTCCCACACACGGACCAACCGGCCATCGTTGCCCTAACGATCAACGGCGGGCCATGGGTCACCCTCGATGCGCAGCCTCGCTGGGCGTCGTGCACCTTGCACGTTCCCGGTGAGCTCCTTCGCAAGGGGATCAACGAGGTGACTTTCCGCTGGCCGCTCCCTACCGTACCCGGTGAGCAGGCCTTGGCCGCCGAAGCGGACCAGATCGAGCTGGGCGAGCCATTCGAGGGCCGTCCGTGGTTCGGGGAGGTTCAGACCCTGCGGGCCAGGCTCTCCGAGGGCGACTGATCAGGACTCACTCTCACGGGCCCGACGAAGGACCGGTCAGTAGACCCCGCGGGCGCTCGGAGACAGAGTTGCCCAGCGGCCTTCGGCCTCCATGCGCTCCGCGAGAGAATCGATGGTCGGGATGCCCAGCTCGCGCGCGGTCTGGGCGATCGTCTGCAGGCGCGCATAGCGCTCCTCGCGACCGGGCGGCTTGTCGGTGACTTCCCATGTCTGGAAGCGAATGACGTCGGTGACCTCATCGGGGAATACGGATCGGCACTGGTAGAGCCGGGACGCGACCTGTCCATAGGGGTAGTAGAAGAACGGGTGGGCGTGTAGCTCATAGATCAGGGGGCTGGCCTCGCAGATGAAGTCGATCGTCTCCTGGAAATCAGCCTCCGTCTCTCCCGGATGACCGACCACCCAGGTGGTGGTCGTTCGGATACCCGCCTCGGTGAGATTGCGCAGGGTGTCCAGGATCGTTTGCGGCGTCGTCCGCTTGTCCATGAGCTGCAGCACCCGTGGCGAAGCGGACTCCAGGCCCAGACGCGCCCGGTACATGCCGGCACGCGCCCACTCCAGCACCGCGTCTTGTCGCCCGACGCTCTTATCCGCTCGCAGGTAGCCGTCGAACAGGATCTTGCCGCCCCGATCGAGCAGCTCCCGGCTGAGAGCATTGACGTAGGGATTGACCAGCGAATCGCCCATGAAGAAGCGGGGCAGCTTGGTCCGATCCGCCAGCTCGATCATCTGCTGGGCCAGCGCGCCTGGCGCTTTTTTGCGGTAGCTGCCCCACTGGACGGTTTCGGAGCAGAAGGAGCACTCGAACGGACAGCTCCGGCCGCCTTCGATCGACAGGTGGAAATAGGACTCCAGGTCGAAGTCGTCGAAGCTCGGCGCCGGCACGTCGCCGATGTCGAGCCTGTCCGGAGCGGCATCGGCGATGGTGATCACTCGGCGGTCCGTCAAAGCACCCTGCACCAGGCGGAGCGCCAGGAGTTCGCCTTCACCGAGAATGATGTGATCCACCTCGGGAAAGTCGCGCGTCAACGTCTCCAGATTCGAGGATCCAAGCGCGAGGTCATCGGCGAAGACGCCGCCGCCCATGATGGTCCTGATCTTCGGGAAGCGCTGCTTCAGCGTTCGCAGCGAGTACAGGGAAGGGGCCAGCGAGGTGCTGTACGTGCTGGCTCCGACGAAGTCGTACCCCGCCAGGTCTATCTGGGTCAGCAGCTCACCCAGGCGGTGGTAGAACCGCTCGACGAAGTGGTGAAGCTGAGCGAACGCACCCTGGCGGAGGCGCAGCCCGAGCAGCGGCGCGGCCTGATCGATCACGCGCTCGCACGCGGCGACGCCGCGCCCCGAGAGGAACGCATGCATGTGGACGTTGATGATCCCCCACAGGCGGGACAAGCCATCGCGTATGCCCAACTCGTCTTGTGCCTTGAGCGCTTCGAAGTACATCCGCTGGGTGTTCCAGAGATCTGGATCGACGTTGAAATCGACGCAGCGTACGTGGTGCCCGTGCTTCTCCAGGTACGCCTTCAGCGTGGCGATGCCCAGTGGAGGCGACATCGGCGAGAAGAAGGGCGCGCGCAGCAGCGCGATCTTGCGCCTAGCCGCTGGTGCCGATCGGTTCTGTGTGAGCGAGATCAGGCGGTCCATGGCTCATACTTCGTGGCGACCTTGTTAGGCAGAGGCGCGCGTCGAGCAGAGCGTCTTGAGCCGGCGACATCCTTCCGCCAACTGGTCGTCATCGCGGGCGAAGCAGAAGCGCAGGAACCCTCCGCTGTGGGTCTGGTAAAACGCAGTGTCCGGGACACAGGCCACGCCAGTCCGTTCGAGGAGCTCGTGAGCGGCGTGCGTCGGAGATTCGAACTCGAGCTTTGAGATGCCCGCCAAGACGTAGTATGCGCCTTCGGGACGCAACGGGGTCATCCCGATGGACTCGAGGGTCGAGACCAGGAGGTCGCGCCGACGCTCGTGACTTTCTCGAAGTTGCGCATAGTAGCTCTCCGGCAGCGAAAGGGCCGCGATCGCCGCGTGTTGCAGCGGCGTGGGAGCGCAGGTGGAAAGATACTCGTGCGCAGTGGTGATGGCCTGTGCCAGCTCGGGTCGCGCGACCACATAGCCGAGCCGCCATCCGGTCACGTTGAATGTCTTGGACAGGCCCATGATGCTGACCGCCCGATCGGCCAGGCTCGGTAGCGCGCGGGCAGAGAGGTGCTTGCGGCCGTCATAGACGAGGTACTCGTAGATTTCATCGGAGATGACGAACAGGTCGTGCTTCTGGGAAACCTCCGCGATCGCGGTGAGCTCCTCCTCTGAATACACCCGGCCAGTCGGATTGCCTGGACTGCACAGGACAATGGCTCGTGTCCGCTCCGTCACGCTGGCTCGGACCGCTTCGACGGTGATTCGGAAGCCAGGGGCCTGGAGGCGAGCGAACCGCGGGATGACGCCCAACATCTTGGCGGTGTCACGGTGCCAACTGTAGAACGGCTCCAGTAAGAGGATTTCGTCACCGGGATCGAGCAAGGCCACGATGGCGGCGGCGTAGGCGAGGGTGGCCCCGCCCGTGACCGCGACCTCGGTTTCCGACTGGACGGAGATGGCATTGTGGCGCCGCAGCTTGTCGACGATGACGCGTCGGAGATCGGAAATACCTTCCGGGAAGGAGTACGTGTTGTACCCTGCGCGGATCGCGGCATCGGCGGCGACCGCAATCTCCGGCGGAATGGGAAGCTCACACGTGCCCGAGGCCAGATTGATCCCGTGGAGGCGTTCGCACCGCCTACGTATCTCCACCATCGCGGCGGAGCTGAGGCCGCTGAGCCGAAGTGAACGGCCCCCAGATCGCTGGACGCGGACCGGATCGACGCCCGAGAGGGCATCCTCCCTTGGCTTCACGGGAGATCTCCGTTCACTGCTTGCTGGCTGCTTTTCTGCGCGTCCATCTTCTTCCGCAGGCTGAGCGGCCTCATGTCGGTCCAGAGCGATTCCACCCGCTCCAGACAGGTGGCCTTGGGACCGGTGGTCCCCTCCTCCTTCCATCCGGCGGGGACCGGCCGATCGCTGCGCCAGATCGAGTACTGCTCCTCCTCGTTGAGCACCACTTTGTAGATCGTCTTGTCCTCGTTGTCGCCCATCGGTTCCTTCCCCTGTTGCGGTTGCTTGGTCACACCCGAGGCGTGTTCGCCTTTCCCACCTGGCGGGGCTCCGATGGACCAGCGCCCAAGACCAAGCCCACGCGGCGGAAGTACTCCAGGTACAGCTCGAGCAGCCGATCGCTGACGCGGGGACAATCTATCCCGGAATCGGCCAGCGCCTGCGTGGTCTTGACGGTGGAGAACGTCATCGACCTCGTCGGCGCCCTCGTGGTCGCCTTGTCATCCATGAATCGTGAGAGCAGTGGGGCGAGCGGGTTCGAGGTGCCCCTGCGCCCTGCGGCGATCAACGCCTGCCTCCACTGGTCGAACGGAACCTCCTGCACCGGATATCCCAACCGGGTCAATGCCGCGGAGAGCCATTCGAAGGTGACTCGCTCGGCGTTGACCAGATGGAAGTTCCCGCTCGAGAGATTGGACTGCATCATGAGCTGGATGATCGCGCTGCAGACGTAATCGACCGGGGTCATCTCCGGGACGAAGTCGTTCCGCGGCAGCATGCCCATCTGGATGCACCCAGCGATGAACCGTGCATGGAAGTCGGCTTCGTTGCAGACTCCCGTCCGGCTGTGGCCGGTCACCGTCCCCAGTCGGTAGATCGATGCGGGGATGCCCCGCTCCCTCGCGACGTCCACCAGTCGCTCGGACACCCACTTGCTCTGGCCGTAGCCGCTGGTCGAGGTGTTGCCCTCGGCGAGCCGATCATCTTCGGCGAGGACGGTCGCCGAGCGGCCTTGGAAGACCCCCAGGCTGGAGACGTGATGGACGGGCTTCAATCGTCGCTGCGTAGCCAGGCGCAAGACCTCCTGGGTACCGGCGACGTTGGTGCCTTTCAGCAGAGAGTAGGGGTAGAGGAAGTTCACCTTGGCGGCGTTGTGGATGATGGTGTCTATCCGACCCGCCAGGTCGTCGAACTCGCTCTCGGACATATGGAAGCGGGGCTGATCGAGATCGCCAAGGACCACCACAACGCGATCCTCGAACCCCGCCAGGTCGATCTGGAAATGAGCGAGACGCTCGCGGAGCCTGGCGCGAGCGGCCTCCGCAGAGGCACCACGCACCAGGCAGTGGACTCGCACCGAGGTCTTGCGCAGCAGGGTCTCGAGCAGATGCGCCCCAATGAACCCGCTCGCGCCCGTCAGGAGCACCTGTCGTGGCGTGCCAGCCGCGGCCGGAAGATCACCCGTGGTCCGAATGGCCGGGTCGAGCTTGACCTCGGCCAACAGATCAGGGGCCACGAGAAGCCGGGGCTGCGCATCCGAGCGTTGCCCGTGCTTCGCTTGAGTCACCCGCGTGGCCATCTGGGCGATCGTCGGGGCCTCGAAGACCGCCGCCAACGGCAGGTCGATGCGGAATGCCTTGCACGTCCGCGAGACGAGCTGGATGGCCAGAAGCGAGTGTCCGCCCAGGGCGAAAAAGTTCTCGTGGATCCCGACGCGATCGACCCTGAAGAGGTCGCACCAAACCGCAGCGAGGAGCTGCTGTTCGGGCGTGTGGGGCGGTACATACTCCTTCGAAGACTGCCGGGCCACCCCTGGCTCCGGGAGCGCCCTTCGATCCAGCTTTCCACTCGGTAAGACCGGCAGCGACTGGAGCGGCACGAACGCCGAGGGGACCATGTACTCTGGCAGCTTCTCCTTCAAGTGCGCGGCGAGTACGCCGACGTCGCCGGTGCCCTTGCGCCACACCACGTATGCCACGAGTCGCTTGCTACCGGAGGTCTCCTCCCGTGCGAGCACCGCCGCCTCGCGTACGGAGTCGTGCTCGAGCAACCGGGCCTCGATCTCTCCCAGCTCGATTCGGTAACCGCGCACCTTGACCTGATGGTCGTTTCGTCCGATGAACTCCAGCGTGCCGTCCGGCAGCCATCGCGCCAGGTCTCCCGTGCGGTACAAGCGGGTCCCGGGCGCTCCGAAGGGATTGGGAACGAAGCGCTCGGCGGTCAACGCTGGGCGCCCCAAGTAGCCTCGTGCCAGACCGTCGCCACCAATGCAGATCTCTCCGATCACCCCGATCGGCAGGACTGCCACGTCCGGACCGAGGATGTAGATCTGCGCGTTGTCGATGGCCGGTCCGAGCGGAGGGGAGTTCTGATACTCGCCCTGACACCGGATCGCGCTGGAGGCGATTGTCGCCTCAGTCGGGCCGTAGGCCTGGATGAGCAGCCGGTCGCGCCCGAAGAAGTTCGCGACGCTGGCCGGGCAGCTGTCTCCGCCAACGGACATGACCGTGAGGTCGGGGAAGGGCTCGCGGGGGAGGACCTCCAATTGCGCCGGCGTGGCGAAGAGGTGAGAGATTCGCTCCGCCCGCAAAAGCTGCGGCAGCTCCGAAGCGGACAGGAGGGTCGCTCTGTCAACCAGGAACAGCGTTCCGCCAAACAGGAGGGTCGCGAAGATCTCCTTGACCGAAACATCGAACGCGAGGGACCCGATCTGAAGGATTCGGCTCGTCTCATTGACCAGGAAGCGGCGCTTGGTGTCATAGAGGAA
>WUUC01201116.1_pt1 | contig 14626 bp, 12 predicted proteins | sample 6278441 | NCBI WGS metagenome assembly WUUC01 (sample SAMN13675441, study PRJNA597444) | soil metagenome | isolation source: soil | place: USA: Washington | collected 2017-10
CTGCAGCAACTATTGCAGTCATGACTATCCGGCGTTTCGACAATCGCGCGACACAAATGAAACTTTGCGTCTTGAACTCGCTCGTTCTTCTTTGCGTGATGATCGCTGCAGTTGCATTTACATATAAGCTATCGGGACAAGTACAAGGCCGGTGGAGTTACGGGCCTGGCCTCTGGACGATATTTGCCGGAGTTGCGTTCAATTGGCTTGCTTTGCGTTTCATTCGTCGCGACGAAAAACTGGTGCGCGATTCTGAAAGGCTCAGATAGAGTCCTGAGACATGCCTCAGATCAAGCACAATGATATTACCGTTAACCTTTTGGGCCCAATACCAATTCCAGGATCGCAGGCTCCCGATTTTACACTGACAAGGAATGACTTATCGGAGGTCTCCCTGAAAGAGTTTCGAGGTAAGACAGTTGTTCTCAACATATTTCCAAGCATCGATACCAACACTTGTGCGGCAAGTGTCAGAGCTTTTAACAATCGTGCGGCAACAATGAAGGACACCGTCGTGCTTTGCATTGCACGCGACCTTCCTTACGCGATGAGGCGATTTTGCGCGGCGGAAGGTATCGATAATGTTATTACCCTCTCCGATTTCCGGCACCGGGATTTTGCGCACGACTACGGAGTCGAAATGATCGATGGAAGAATGTATGGGCTGTTCGGAAGAGTGATCATTGTGATTGATCCCAATGGAATTATCAAATACGTTGAGGTGGTACCCGTTCTAGGTCACGAACCCGACTATGACACGGCGCTCAACGTCATCTGATCTTTCTTCGCTTACCCCAATCTGCTTATGAAACTATCGCTCGTGTTCCTGATCATTCTTTTTTCCAACGCGTTGACTGCACAGGAAAACAGATCATACCTGATTCAGGCCGACCGCGTGTTTGACGGCGAAAAAATGCTGACAGGCGTGTCAGTGTTTGTACACAACGGAAAGATCGCGGCGATCGGGCCGACCGCAAACATCAAACCCGCTTCAGATGTTGTCGTTTTGAAGTTTCCAGGTTGCACGTTAATGCCGGGATTGATCGAAGGACATTCACATCTGCTACTTCACCCATACAACGAAACGTCATGGGATGACCAGGTGTTGAAAGAAACAGACGCATACCGTGTTGCGCGAGCAACGGTGCATGCTAAAAATACTTTGATGGCAGGCTTCACTACCATTCGCGATCTCGGAACGGAAGGTGCTGGTTATGCCGATGTCGGGTTAAAGAAAGCTATTGAAGACGGGGTGATCCCCGGTCCGCGAATGCTTGTGGCCGGTCGCGCTATCGTCGCAACGGGTTCATACGGACCTAAAGGATTTGACAATGACTTTAACGTAATGCTTGGTGCCGAAGCCGCCGATGGCAACGACCTTATCAGGGTGGTACGCGACCAGATCGGAAAGGGCGCCGATATCATTAAAGTATATGCCGACTACCGGTGGGGTGCCAATGGCGAAGCGCAACCTTCGTTCTCATTGGAAGAATTAAAACTCATAGTTGAAACGGCCGCGAGCAGCGGTCGACCAGTCGTAGCACATGCCTCCACTCCGGAAGGTATGCGAAGAGCGACAGAAGCCGGCGTGAAAACAATCGAACACGGCACCAACGGCACACTTGAAGTATTTGAATTGATGAAAACAAAAGGCGTTGCACTCTGCCCGACGTTGGCAGCGGGCGATGCGATTGCACAATACAGGGGCTGGCAACGTGGAACATTGCCTGAGCCTCCAAGGATCAAAGAGCAAAGAGCGAGTTACCAGGCAGCAATACAAGCTGGTGTTACCATCTGCGCTGGCGGCGATGTTGGTGTGTTCGCTCACGGCGATAATGTGCGCGAACTTGAGTTGATGACGGAAAATGGAATGATGGCCGACCAGGTACTTCGTTCTGCCACGAGCGTAAATGCCGATGTGTTTGGCATCAGCGGTCTAACGGGCCGCATCAGGGAAAATCTCCAGGCCGACCTGCTTGTTGTACAAGGCGACCCAACACACAATATTTCTAACCTGCGTAAAGTTAGACTGGTCATGAAGGACGGAATGATCTATCGCAACGAAGAAGGAACAAACAACCGAAAGTGATTTTCACAAAGTTCATAGTCCATCGTTCTTAGTTCGTGGAACAGATTATTCGGGAGCGCTCGTTTCTCTTTAGTCTGAAATTCAAGTGAAATCAGAGTCTGGCAACTATGAACTCAGAACTAAGAACTTTTTTTCGTAACTCGTATACAAACTAAAGTCCTCCACGACTATGAACCGTAAGAAAGCACTCCAGGCAATGGCCGCCGGCACCGCGGGCGTATTCGGGTTGCCGTCTGTATCGAAAGCAATGTCGCTGCTAGACGCCGATCTGAAAGGAAACATCAATCATTCTGCTTGTCGCTGGTGTTATCAGGATATTCCATTGGAAGACCTGATGGTTTCAGCAAAAGCGATCGGATTGAAGTCGATTGAATTGCTTGGCGCCAATGAATGGGCAATTGCCAACAAACATGGCCTCACATGCGCGATGGGTTATGGTACATCAATCGGGCTTAATCGCGGATTCAATGACCCGACGTTACATGAAAAGCTTTTTAAGGATTACGAGGTGGCGATACCTAAAGCCGCAGACGCAGGCCTGAAGAACATGATTTGTTTCAGTGGCAACACCAACGGTTTGTCTTCAGAACAAGGAATTGAAAACTGTGCAAAGGGCCTTGAGCCTGTCGTCAAGCTGGCACAGAAGTATAACATCGTAATGACGATGGAATTGCTCAACAGCAAGGTCAATCACAAAGACTACCAGTGCGATCATACGGCCTGGGGTGTACAACTGTGCGATAAATTAGGATCTGAGAACTTCAAATTGCTCTATGATATATATCACATGCAGATCATGGAGGGCGACGTGATTGCGACAATTAATAAATACATCAAGTATATTTCCCACTTCCATACTGGTGGCGTTCCCGGACGTCATGAGATCGACGACAGCCAGGAACTTTATTACCCCGCTATAATGAAAGCGATTGCCGCAACCGGCTTTAAAGGATTCGTAGCGCAGGAATTCGTTCCAGCTAAAGCAGACAAGATCGCTTCGCTGAAACAAGGTGTTGGCATTTGCGATATCTGATAGGATCAGGGATTCAGCTTTTTTTGCCTTAAGCATATCAACACTTTAACACGTTTTGAATGCAGTCTAAAGCCACAACGCCAAAAGCATATATCGATAGCCTGCCGGCGGATCGCGCCCAGGTAGTCAAAAAGATCCGTGCAGCGATCGTTAAAAATTTACCGAAAGGTTTTTCGGAAATAATGAATTACGGCATTATGGGATGGGTTGTGCCGCATTCACTTTATCCCGACGGGTATCATGTGAACCCGAAAGATCCTCTGCCATTTATTGGCCTCGCCTCTCAGAAGCACTTCATCGCGCTGTACCACATGGGTCTTTACAGCGACCCTGTGATGTTGCAGTGGTTTAAAGATCTGTATCCTGAACGAAGCAAGGGCAAACTCGACATGGGAAAGAGCTGCATCCGGTTCAAGAAATTTGACCAGATCCCTTATGATTTGATTGGCGAGCTCGCGTCCAAGATGACACCCAAGGATTATATCACGTTGTACGAGAAAAATCGGAAGAAAAGTTCTTAGTTCTTAGTTCCTGTCCGGGTTAAATGCATTATCCAAATACCGTTAACATGACGAATGAATTGATACCGGGCGTTTCCGCGCGCGCAACTATGAACTAAGAACTATAAACTAGTTTTTAGCCAGCCTCACCCTCGCATCATCCGCCCTTATATCAACCTTCGCATTTCCGGAAGGAAGAGTAAGCCTTGTTCTATCCTCAGATTCCTCAACTGTAGTGAACACGTCATCGGCACGAACGCTGGCATCGTCGTGGCGGATATCAAACTTTCCACCGCCACCAGTAACAGTAAATGCGATCATTCCATCCTGCGAGTTGATATAATAATCGCCACCATCGGAAAGCGATGTTTCAATAATAAAGTCGCCGTCATCGAAGTCGGCAGAAATGCTGGTAAAATTTGCATTGCGGATCTCAACATCGGCATCGTCAGCGTCCACTTCAAGTTTCCCGTTCCCTTGATCCATCTTTACATCGCCATCATCGATGCGGATGCGGAAGTCGTTGCCTTTGCAACCTGCAAGTTCAACATCGGCATCGTCCAGGTCGAGGTCCATCGCGCCGTGAATAGTTTTGATCCAGTAGTCTCCGTCATCGCCACGAATGCGAAGGCTAACTCCCTCCGGGGCTTCAATATTGATTGTGTACTTTTCGTGAATATAGCCGACCACACCAACCGATGCTGAACCCGAACGTTCCTTGATCGTGAGATTGCCGTTTGCTTCATCGATATCGACCGCAAATTCGTTCTCGCCGAAAACGATTCCTTTCGTTTCCACAATACGATCAATCTTGACATGAACATCGTTACGTGGCGATCCGGTAATGTAGACTTTGGCATCTGAGCAGGTGAGATTCAACACACCCGCTGGAGAAATTTTGTAGATTTTGTCGAGGTTGTAATTCCCGACTTTCGTGGATTGGGCTGTAGCAAGGCCCGAAATCGCTACGAAAAAGAGGGTAAGCGCTTGTTTCATAGAAAGTTTTGAATTACTTGTATGACGTGCGCGCCCGTATAAAGGTTGCAGCTATTTCAGACTGGCGATCAGGTCGACATACAATTCGGTTAGCTTTCCTTCCGCTTTGCCTGCGATCTTAATGATCTCTTCGATGTTCACTGGTTGCAGATTGTCCGGATCACATTCGTCGGTGAGTACAGAGATCGCACAACAAGGCAACTTCATATGGTTGGCCACAAGCACTTCGGGAACTGTACTCATACCAACCGCATCGCCTCCAATCAGCCGGAGAAATCTGTATTCGGCGCGTGTCTCAAGATTCGGCCCTATAACTGCTACATACACCCCCTCATTCAATTTGATCTTCTTTGCCTTCGCGATCTTTTTAAGTTGGTCGTTCAGCTTTCTGGAGTATGGCTCACTCATGTCAGGAAAACGCGTCCCCAGGGCGGTCGAATTTTCGCCCCGCAATGGGTTGTCCGGTTGCAGATTGATGTGGTCGTCGATCAACATCAGGTCGCCTTTCTTCCATTTAAGATTCATGCTTCCTGCAGCATTAGAGATCAGCAAATTTCTGATCCCGAGAAATTTCATAACGCGAACAGGTAAGGTGATCTGCTTCATCGTGTATCCTTCATAAAAATGAAAACGGCCACTCATTGCGATTACCCTCTTGCCTCTCACTTCACCATAGATCAGTTGCCCTTTATGAAACTCGACAGTGGAGATCGGAAAATAAGGAATGGAATTATAGTTAACTGTAATCGGGTTCTTTATCTCTTTCAGGAACCTTTTCCCAAGCCCGGTCCCGAGTATGATCCCCACATCAGGTTGTTTGATACCGCGTCGTTGCAGAAATGCCACCACTTCTTTTATTTGATCGAGCATAGATTTCTTGAATTCAGGTTCAAATTAAAGCAATTCAACACAGCAACTGAAACATCAGGCTGGCAGACCTGTTCCGCAGGCCCTTCATCTACAGGTAATGCTGCCTGTCACAGTGTCGGACTTTTTGAAGATGCAAGCCTTATATTTAAGGTCTATCCCAAACGGCTGACTATGAAAAATCTTCTTTCGTTCTTGTTCATACTGATTACAGTACAGGCCATGAGCCAGGCATTTAACAACCTTCCGGTAATTACGCAGAAGCCACCATTGCATGGCAGACACTGGATGGCCATCACGGGCAAGCCGTTAGCTGCAACAGCGGGTGCAATGATTTTCACGCGCGGCGGCAATGCAGTGGATGCATCGTGTGCAATGCTTGCGGCAACTTGCACCATGTGGGACGTTTTGAGCTGGGGCGGTGAAACGCAGGCATTGATCTACAATCCGAAAACCAAAAAAGTAATTGCCATCAATGCCCATGGCGTTGCACCCACAGGAGCAACTGCAGATTTCTACAAAAGCAAGGGAATGAAATATCCTCCGGAGTTCGGCCCGCTGGCCGCGGTAACCCCTGGTACACCCGGCGGGTTATTAACAATGCTTGCTGAATACGGAACGATGAGTCTGAAAGACGTGCTCGCCCCAGCCATGCAAATGGCTGAAGGATATCCTATTGAAGCACAGACGGCGAATTCAATTGAGCGCGGAAAAGACCGTATTAAGGAATGGCCGTATTCCAAAAAAGTATTTCTTCCTCATCTTGGAGAAAAGAGAGAAGCTCCAAACGCGGGCGAAGTGTTCGTTCAGAAAGATCTACTCGAAACTATGAAGAAACTTGTGGACGCCGAGCAACAAGCATTAAAGAAAGGTAAGAGCCGCAAAGAGGCCATCTATGCCGCATATGATAGATTCTATAAAGGTGATATCGCAAAAGAAATTGCGCGTGGATGCCAGGAACAGGGTGGACTTATTACAGAACAGGATCTCGCAAACTGGAAAGTCAAGATCGAGGAGCCGATGATGACAACTTATCGCGGTATCGAAGTGTATAAGCTTCAACAATGGACACAAGGGCCGGCCATGCTGCAAACCCTGAACATCCTGGAGAACTTCGATCTGAAGAGCATGGGCTATAACTCACCAAAATACATTCACACACTTTACCAGGCCATGAACATGGCTTTCGCCGATCGTGACTTCTATTATGGTGATCCGGCATTTGCGCCTGAAGAACCAATGAAAGGTTTACTCTCCAAAGAATATGCGAAGGAACGTGCGAAGGCAATCAACTGGGAAATAAATGATTCAAAGGTTGGTCCTGGCGATCCATATCCTTTCGAAGGAAAAACAAATCCATATGCTGACCTGCTGAAAAGCTGGGGCAACACGCAGGCGGTCAATTTTACTCCCGGCAATGCCCTCGACGAAAAATACATGGAAGCATTTACCGCCGGAACCACAACTATCGAAGCTGCTGATAAAGAAGGATGGGTTGTATCGGTTACACCTAGTGGCGGTTGGGTTCCCGCATGCATCGCAGGTAATACAGGGATTGGTATGAGCCAACGTATGCAAGCATTTGTTACCGATGCGAAAGAGAATCCATTCAACGTTGTTGAACCCGGAAAACGCCCACGTGTAACGCTGACGCCAAGCCTGGCAATGAAAGATGGAAAACCTTTTCTATCGTTCGCCAAGCAAGCCGGCGATGAGCAGGATCAACTGCTGATCCAGTTCTTTCTCAACGTTGTAGAGTTCGGAATGACGGTACAGGAGTCCACCGAAGCACCGAGTTTCAAGACGTTGCAGATGTATTCAAGTTTCGGTGATCACGAGAAGGTTCCCGGTGGCTTGATCCTTAACAGTGCGATGCCTACGTGGACGCGCAAAGATCTTTCAAGAATGGGATACAAGCTTACTTACCAGGATCGTACCAGTGGTCCTATCAACGCTATCTTTTTCGATTGGCAGCATGGGACGTTCTGGGGCGGGTCAAGCAACCATGGGGAGGACTATGGTTTGGGCTGGTAAGCCAAGGTTGCTAAGTTGCTAGGTCTGTAACGTTGCTAGGTTACGTTAACGATGGGTTTCAACGACGTAGCAACTTAGCGACCTAAAAACCTAGCAACGTTCTTCATTCGTAGTAGTCTGTTGCTTTGGTACGTGCAACTTCTTCGAAGAAAGTTGCCACCTTTTCAGTCACTGCCTTAAAATACCTCTCTCCCTTTTCCTTCGTGGCCTGCCTTGGGTCGCCTACGCCAGTGTCTTTCGTGACCTGCATCCACTTTCGTTCGGCCCATGCCCAGCCTTCGCGGATAGCTTGAAACTTAAATTTCTTTGAAGCGCCGTCGCCCGCCTCTGACAGGGGAAGAACGAGGTCGGGACGAAGGTAAAGCAACAGGCTTGTCTCCATTTCCCCGGCGTGGTCGTCTTTGTTCTCGAAGTATTGTTTCTGATCGATCGATTGGAACCAATTACATGTTGTAAGAAACATCTTAGGAAACTTCAATCCTAGTTCCCGGATCATGGTTTTGAAGTCGTTGCCACCATGACTGTTAAGGATGATCAGCTTATGAATGCCCTGGCGGTCCAGTACTTCGACTACGTCGCGTAGTACCATCAGTTGCGTACTGGGATTCATGTTAATGTCGAGCTTCACATCAAATTGTCCGGTGTTCACGCCAAAAGGTATTGGTGGTAACACGATCACTTTTGTTTCGCGTTCCCAGGCGAGCCGTGCAGCCTCGGCACTGATGAACTCAGACTCAAGGATATCCGTTCCGTAAGGCATGTGATTGTTATGGGCTTCGCATGCACCCCATGGCAATACGGCAACATCGAACGACGCATCTTTGATGTGCTTCCAATTGGTTTCGGCAAGGATGTAGGGTCTCAAAATGGTTGTTGGTTGTTCATTGTTGGTTATTGGTGGTGCCTGCTACTTATCAAATGAAGCCCGATCTAAGTTCGACACGAAATACAAAATTAAGACGTTCGCACGCTCGGCCAAGAACGAATAACCAATAACAAATAACTATTCAGGTAACGCAATCATATACGACTTCCCCTTCCTTACAGTCAACCTTTCTTCCCGCAACCACGGGTTGTGTCGCTTGAGTAATTTGTAGTTTGATCCTTGCTCGATCGAGAAGTTTACCAGGCTTTTAATTGATTCCGTCACCTCTACGTACCGCACCGGCTCTGGTTGATACAAATGTTTAGGTTCTACGCGAAAACCATAACGCGCTGGATTCTCAACGATTTCTTTGATGGCAAGTATCCGGAACACATAGCGAGCGGTTTCATCATTGAGATAAAGATCATAGTATGAATTCGCTTGCTGATTTTTAAGGGAACGACCGACACCTGCCATACCGCGGTCATACGAGGCCGCCGCGAGTGTCCAGTTCCCAAATTTTTTGTACGCACGTTGCAAATATTTACATGCAGCGTGTGTTGCTTTTAGTGGATCATACCGCTCGTCCACCTCGTTGCCGATTTCCAATCCCAGTTCCTTGCCGGCCGGTTTCATGATCTGCCAGAAGCCGGTAGCACCCCGCGGTGACACATCGTTCAATAATGCAGACTCGATCAACGGCATGTATTTGAAGTCATCGGGAATGTTGTACTCCTTCAGTATGGGTTCTATTTGTGGCAACCACCGTCCGGCACGTTTGATGATAAATATTGTACTGTTATGTAAGTACGAGTTGACGTGAAGTTCACGATCGAAGCGTTCCTTAACGTCGGGGAGTTGCAGTGGTACGGCTTCGCCGGCAAAAGTCATTGAAGCGGGCACGTCAAATGATATGGCAGGCGCCCGAATACCTTCAATATCTGCTGAGGCCTCCAACTGCTTCTCACCTTGCTCATCATCGGCCGCTTCGGACGCACCCAGGCCCGCGTGCTGTTCAAGTTCAGAAAGCCTTTTGTTAGTTAGTGTGAAATCAATTGCAACCGCTATCAACACTACTCCTGCGGCAATCAATGATAAGTACTTCATCTTTTCGCAATTTATTAATTCCTGCTACGTAGCGCCCTTAGAAGTTCGGCGATAACATATACCTGGAGTAAAACTCGTCTATCACTTTAACGGCATCTTCGGGGGAGTCTACTACGCTGAACAGGTCGAGGTCTTCTTCATGGATCATCTCCTCTTCCAGCAATGCTTGCTTGATCCAGGAGATAAGGCCCGCCCAATACTTTTTACCAACCAGCACGATGGGGAACCGGCCGATCTTGCGTGTCTGAATAAGTGTTAATGCTTCTGACAATTCATCGATTGTGCCAAAACCGCCGGGCATCACGATAAATCCCTGCGAATACTTGACGAACATCACTTTACGAACGAAAAAATAATCGAACGTGATCAATTTATCGGGATCGATATACGGATTTCCCTTTTGTTCGTGCGGTAGAAAAATATTCAATCCCACAGACTTACCGCCAGCACGGTTGGCGCCTTTGTTTCCAGCTTCCATAATGCCTGGGCCACCGCCTGTAACAACGCCATAACCATGTTGAACAAGACGATAGGCAATCTCCTCAGCCTTTTTATAATATGGATGACTAGGCTTCGTGCGCGCCGAACCAAAGATGGTTACACATGGTCCGATCTTCGCCAGTTTTTCGAATCCCTCAACAAACTCGCTCATTACTTTGAAGATCACCCAGGAATCCGAACTCTTTATCTCCGCCCAATCTTTGTCTTTGAATGCTTTCCTGATACGATGCTCGTCGTCCATTGAATCATGGGGCGAGAGATTTGCCGTACTACTTTGCTTTTTTAACTTCTTCATTGCTTATATTTTCAGGAAATCAAAGCCTAAGATATATAAATGGAACCGAAAAAATCGAAGTACCAGCTGGTGGTCATTGCTACAGTTGCCATCCTTCTCGGCGCTTGTACCGCACCATCATCAAGCGAACAAACAACAAAAGACTGGATGTTGACACCTTTCGTAAAAGCCGACGACCATAATCCAATATTAACGCCAGGTGCAAATGAATTTCTTTGTCCCATCAGGAATGAGAAAGTGAAATGGGATGAGAAAGATGTTTTTAACCCCGCCGCAGTTGTCAGAGATGGTAAAGTATATCTCTTGTTCAGAGCCGAGGATGTTGTTGGCAAATATGCGGGCACTTCGCGATTAGGTCTCGCCGTGAGTGATGACGGACTTTCATTCAACAAACTACCTGAGCCGGTTTTCTACCCGGACAACGACAGCATGAAGATCTATGAATGGGAAGGAGGCGTGGAGGATCCGCGTGTAGTCGAAAGCGAAGATGGCCGCTATATCATGACCTATACCGCGTATGATGGACAACTCGCAAGATTGTGCCTCGCCACTTCGCCCGATCTTAAAGCATGGAAAAAACATGGATTGGTACTGGGAAATCGTTTCAAAGATCAATGGAGTAAATCGGGCGCGATCGTCGCGCGACGCGAAGGCGAAAGGATCCTTGCAACTAAAGTGAATGGTAGATACTGGATGTATTTTGGAGATACCGATCTGTTCATTGCATCTTCGGAAGACCTTATCCAATGGACACCCGAATTGCAGAACGACAGCTTGACACCGGTGTTGCAACCCCGGCCAGGCTACTTCGACAGCAGGCTTGTAGAAAGTGGCCCTTATGCTTTGACAACTGAAAAAGGAATAGTACTTCTATACAACGGTATGAACCTCGATGGCGATGGTAAAGATCCAAACCTTGCCGCCGGCGCATATAGTGCAGGCCAGGCTTTGTTTGATAGCAACGATCCCACAAAATTAATTGACCGCACCGAGAACTTCTTTCTTACACCTGATAAAGATTATGAAACCACAGGGCAGGTAAGCCGGGTTGTCTTCATAGAAGGCATGGTACCGTTTAAGGGGAAATGGTATTTGTATTATGGAACTGCTGACTCGAAAATTGCGGCTGCGGTGAAGGCGGAACTGTAAGTATAGACATTATGCGAGCAAGTGTGCCACGCATATTACCCTGCCTTTATGGATTTAGTCCTCTGACCCAAATACAAACTAACAACAACCATCAAAGCGCCAGCTAACGTGTAAAGTGTAAATGGTTCGTCGAGCAACCACGTAGAAAAGAGTAACCCAAATATTGGGCATAGAAACAGCCACAAGGATGCGCGCACCGTATCTTCCTTCACGAGGTATAACCATAGCTGAACCGCTACGATCGATACCGGAACAATAAGCCAACCAATCGAAAGCCAGAATCCAAGATCGTAGTTACTTCCCCCTGCTCCTTCAAAAAAGATGGTGAATGGAAGCAGTAGCAAGCCGCCAAACAATACCTGCCATCCATTGATCGCAATCCGGGATAATTGCCATTTGACCGTTGCGTAAAAAACAGCACCGATCGAATAAGTGACCATACTCAACGTTAGCAAAGCCAATCCCGGTAATGTGGCGTAACCGTTTTTTAATAACGGTACCGAAGCAATCACAACTCCTGTCATACCGACAGCGATACTTAGCCATTCCCGTGACGCAATCGGTCGGCGCATCCAGAATGATGTAAGTACGCTGATCAGCAATGGATTCAACGCGATTGCCAATGCAGTGATCCCCGCAGCCACGAATTGTAGAGCGATAATAAAAATCCCGAGGTATAATGCGGTGTTGAATGCACCAAAAACCATGAGTTGCCACCATTCCTTACCGGCAGGCACGAGGCGATCCTGTGAAATACCAGCGAACAGCAAAAGCATTCCCCCGGCAATCAGGAAACGCACTGTAAAGAGGGTAAGAGGTTCTGAATAATCGAGACCGAACTTACCTGCGATTGATGCCGAAGCCCACAGTACCGAGAAAATAAATCCCGCAAGTATAAACTGCGACGTCTGCTTCAAGGAGTTTAGATTTTAGGCAAGATATTGTAATGGCACTATTTACTTCAACTTTGGGATTACAAATTCCACCAATAGGTAAACTTCAATACCAATGCTCGGGTTTTCACGGACCAATTTTCCGGCAGATAATTATCTGTATAAACCAGGAAAAGATCCGAAGCTGGTTTGAAACGCCACTGGATCCGCGAATTGATGTTAACATTATTCAACTGTTCGTTGTACTGCAAAAAGGTAGTGAAGAATAGTTTGTTTGTCATTGTAATATCAACGCGCGGGCTGATCAACCAAAACGAACGGCGGCCCCAGGGCTCAGGAAGTTTGATAGCGTTCCACGTAGCGTTGAATAATAGGTTTACATATGGTTGAATGCGGTAGCCGATCTCACCACCTGCCATCAGGCGAGTACCGTTGGCATAGTAACCACCATAACGGAGCGTTGCGGCTGATGTAAGCAAGCGCTGCGGACGGGAAACAAAATCAAATCCAACGGTTTCCCATTCATGTTCGGTAAATGTCTCCAGAGAATCCAGGCCGGAGTTCGTGGGATCGAATGGCCGGAGCAACTTCACATAATTTCTTGCGACCACCGGGGTGAGGACGCTGAGTTTTCTAAAGTTGATGGCGTAACCTAAAACCGTTTCGTCGTCGGTGCGTTGCCCTCCGCTGTTGAGGAATATTGAAGATGAAAATTTGGGGCCATGACTCAGTATATATTTTCCCGAAGGAAAGAACAAGTAAGACATTTGTGGTCCCAGGCGCATAAAGCCGACGCGGGGGACATAGCCAACCTCGGCATTATAGCCGGTTCCCACGCGTTCGAATTGACCGAGAAGCAACCACCGCCGGCTGAAATATTGCAGGTGCGCAGCGCCTACCCAATCATCCTGGCTCGTTCCCCCGAAAGTACTATTGGGATCCGTGAACGATCGGAACGCAAGAGCCTTTCCTGTCCAGCGATTGTCGGACGATGCCAGGTTATATTCCAGACCGACATTGCGGTTGTACTGGGAAAAATTTCCTGACGCCGGTTGCTCATAGTTGATCGATTGTTTGTTGATAAAAAATGCGCCGATGTAGGAACGCGCGAAAACTCTTCGTTGTATTGCAGCAACAGCAAAGTTCTGCGCCGGCAAACTGTTTGATTCCACTCCGCGCGTTTGCATGTCCATTGCACCAATCCGCCAATTCTTATTGATCCGTCCGCTTAAGCGTGCACCGGCATCAATTGGAACACCCAATCCGATTCTCCTGGAGAAGAAAGGACGGATCGTGGCATAACCAAAGTTGGCGAAGAGATCTCCGTTCTCAAGGAAAAATTGTCGTCGTTCCGGAAAGAACAGTTCAAACCGGTCAAGGTTAGTCACCTGCCGGTCAACATCAACCTGTGAGAAGTCGGGATTGACAGTAACGTCGAGGTTGATCGAACTGGTTATGGCGAACTTCGCGTCTAATCCACCAGTGAACTTGTAGCCAGCTTCAGTGCCTTTTGCATGATCCTTCGAAGTTGACCCCAACATATAAGGTATTACGGATATGTTCGCCGACGGTGCCGGTGGCGGAGCATCCCAAACAAGGGTACCAGTATGCGACAAAGAAGCTGTTGGAAATTGGCGGGGCACAGGGGTCCAGCTTGATTTTTCAGTTGTTTTCAGGTCAAGCCTGCTGAAATTTATTCCCCATCGTGTGATGCCTTCTTTGTAACGAATGCTCTTGAAAGGAATCGCAGCCTCAAACACCCAACGGTCATCGAAATTACCAACAGCAGATATCCATTTGTTGTCCCAGCTGAGATCTACTTTACCGCCTTCATACATAATGCCATCCCATTGCGCACCGGCAGCACTCAACCCGAATGAGAATCCATTTGTTTGATCATCGAAGGTATCGACAAAGAGGAGGAAGTTGTCGTTTTTACCGAACGCGAAATCCCGCTTCAGCGATTCGACCATATAATCTCCTTCTACGGCATGGTAACAAATAGCAATGAGATAGATATTCTTTTCGTCATATGTCATGCGAACATCCGTGCGCACTTTGGCAAACGATGTATCCATCGGAAGTACCATGTAAAAATTGGTCGCCACATCTGTTGGCTTCCACCCTTCATCATATTCATTCCCATCGACAACAATCTGTCCCACGGCTCTTGTCATCGCATATTCGTATTTGCTGTTCACTTTTTGCGCGTGTGTATCGACAGCAAACAACAGGAGCATTACAATAAGCACCAAAGACGGGCATGAATACCGGAATGTGATGAGTGAGGTCTTCAT
>WUUC01170580.1_pt1 | contig 14612 bp, 14 predicted proteins | sample 6278441 | NCBI WGS metagenome assembly WUUC01 (sample SAMN13675441, study PRJNA597444) | soil metagenome | isolation source: soil | place: USA: Washington | collected 2017-10
GAGTAAGTTCAAGAACAAGGAGGAGAAATATCTTTCGTCAAAGTTCGTCTTCAAACACATTGGGGGGATTGCAGTAGACGAAGGGCTATTCCACATCACGCGCATCGTCGCTGCCCACGTCGGATATATAGATGAGTACCGGAGGTGGCTCTTGCAGCGCGCGGAGGATCGAACCGCCGAGGCCAAGAAGGCCATCAATCACAGACTACTCGAAGTTATCGAGGATTACATTGAATTACTTCTCTCTTGGGAAGACAAAGATAATATGATGGAGCAGTATGCTGAAGCAGTGACGAATAATATACAGACTATAAAAGAGAACGCTGACAGTTGGCCCTTACCCGTCACGCCATTGAAACTAGAGTAACAGTCTCGCTACGAGGAATCGCTGGTCCCGCAATCCTATTCTTTTTCTACTTAATCCGATGAAAATAGCTTATGATAATACCTGTTATGGAAAGCTATTTTGGTGAAGGGATTCTTGGATCTGAAGTATGAGTAAACAGGCATTGGTACTAAGTAAGCTCACGCCAGCGGAGGCTGGGGCTATCCAGATAGTGCTGGACAGCTTGCCAAGCGAGCATAGTCGTCGTGCCTATGAACGCGCACTGACTGATTTCTTCTACTGGCATAGGGGGCTCGGACGCCCTCAGCTCAACAAGGCGGTAGTCCAACGCTACTCGGCAGAGCTGCGCGAAGCCGGCATGTCCTCATCAAGTGTTAACCAGCGCCTGTCTGCTATTCGTAAGCTCGCGATGGAAGCTGCTGACAATGGCGCGCTCGACCCGCAGATCGCCAGCGGCATCCGCGCCGTTAAAGGCTCTAGGCAGGAAGGTCGTCGCACTGGCAACTGGCTGACACGCGAGCAAGCACAAATGTGGCTGAGCGCGCCAGACCCTCGAACGCTGAAGGGCCTGCGTGACCGGGCGCTTTTGGCGGTGCTCATCGGCTGTGGGCTGCGCCGTGCTGAGACCGCAAGCCTCTCCTTCGACCACGTGCAGCAGCGGGATGGCCGCTGGGTGCTGGTAGACCTCATCGGCAAGCGTGACAAGATCAGGTCAGTCCCGATTCCGAACTGGACGAAGACGGCGATTGATGCGTGGAGCCGGGCTTCAGGCGTTGCGGAAGGGTTAGTCTTTCGCGCGGTTAATAAGGGTGACCGGCTGATGGGCGATGGAATCACACCACAGGCCATTCGAAACATCGTAGCTGACTATGCGGATAAGCTGAAGCATACTGGCATCGCGCCGCATGACCTTCGTCGGACATTCGCGAAGTTGGCTTACAAAGGTGGGGCCGCGCTCGATCAGATACAACTCTCGCTGGGGCACGAGTCTATTCAGACGACTGAAGACTATTTGGGAGTGGAGCAGGATTTGACTGATGCTCCTTGTGACCATCTTGGATTACGTCTAGGCAATTAGCTGGAGATTCTGCGTCATAGATAACACAATCACGATTATCGGACTTCGGCGATCTTCGGTAACAGTTCAGCAGGCAGCCCTGTAGATAAACTCCCTTTCTAGGAAGACTTAAACAATTACAATCACCAAAATTTAAGCAAGGCGGTGAAGTAATCATCAGTTTGTGGATATAAAAGAGCTGCCGGGTTTGATGCCTAGCAGCTCTAGTGGTTGTTTCAGTTCCAGCAGAAAGGTCAACGATTATTTCTCTAGCTGTCTGAGAGGTTCGCTACCTTCTACCTTACGTTGCTCACCATCGTCCTTGAACTGTAGTTCAACGGTGTGCGTGAACTTTTGTAGTCTCTTTACCAGAGCGAATAGTAAACAGGCTACAAGTCCAACAATTATCCAAGTGGTCACGACGACACAAATACCTTGCTTGGCTTAATCAAGCCTGGTTTAGTTGCAAATTCCGCCAGCGCAGCTTCGAATTCTGATGCCAGCGAAAGCTCTTCCCGTGTCCGTTGGTCACGCTTTACGGCGGCCAACAGCGCATCGAACAGACCTGACAAGTCAAACATATTGGTATTGTTCTTTCGCACTTGGCGACGGAGGTAACCCTTCACCTCCAAGCTTTGGGCGTAGCGTCGTACCATCTTATCAGTGATGTCCATTCGCTCTGCGATGCGCTTGTAACTTGGAAACGGTGCATCCTCTGACCACTTAAAGCTCATTAGTTGAAGAACGAACAGAGCTTCACCCAGGGTTAGTGAATGCGGTTTCATCCTGGCGAACAGTTCCAGGAAGCGCACAGGGACTGCGACGAAGCCTTTATCAAAAACGCCTTCGTGCTTCCATCGTGCGATGAATGACTTGTTGGATTTGTCTGGGTTGGGCGGGCTTTCGCCCGGTGGTTTGATTACTCTTGACATTGCGACTTTCTCCAAAAGGAAGCCGCTTTTCATGCTGCGACTTCCCTCTACTTAGCTAGATAGTAGTAGAGGGCGCGAAGTCGGAACCTGCGCCCCCATCGGAAAGTCGCTTTCGAATGACGAGTTCTGGACGAGCTTTCCGAATCTTCTAATGCTGATTTTACGCTAACAACAAATCGTGTCAACATAATTATATTTCTAGTGGGCAAGTTAGTGTGAATTAGCGATTGGTACTAGAATATTTTCTATGAGTATTATAGGTGGTAGGGGTCAATAGAAGCGTAGTCAATAGGGCGGGCTTTTTACACGAATCCTCGCTTCGTGTCAACAAAGATTGCCAGTTTTGCTTACACTAAAATTCGATTTTATGCCTGCATGCTACATGGTTATGTTTCTTAGTGGTTATAGTTCATGTTTATATTAAATTGTATATAGTTAGGTGGACATTTTGTAGGGGAGTAAATGAACCATATTTGTCCAGAGGCTGGTTACAAAAGTTTCCCATGGTGGGATACAATATGATACATTCTCTATAGACGAGTTCTGGACGGCATACATGTCGAACAGAGAAGAAAGCCCGCGAGAGATTGCTTTCGTGGGCTTTTTTTATCCACAATTCTGGTAGGGTCCTTTTCCACAATTCTAGTAAACGTGATATGAGAATTTTAATAACATATGTTTGTGATTCACGCATGGGCTAGATTTTCATCCGTGAAAGAGCTATAATGAGGGACGAAATCCGATGGGGTGGACGGTGAAAGGAGCAAACCACATGGCTAGACGAAGACAACGCCGACGACGGGTCGGGCGTAACGCTATCAATGGTCGCTTTGTCACCTTGGCATACGCCAAGCGACACCCGCGAACTACTGTCATCGAAACAGTAAAGAAGTAGGCGAGCACGCTTACTTCACAGTAAAGTCAATTTGTTGGTGATGTTCTTCGGGACTCACACAAAAGAGAGATGCCCTAGACTCTAACCAGTCGAGGGCGTCTCTTTGTGTTTGTCTCTTCTTAAACCTGTCTGTTGCATTTACGATGTAGAATCTCGGACAATTCGCTCAGTAGGAATTTACGACTGGGTGCGATCGCCTGTTTGCGGGAACGCGTTAGAGCCATGCCATCCCATTCCCTTCGTGAAGACGCAGTCTTTTTCATTTATTCATTTGTTCTTCAATGGCTCTTCGTCTTTCCTCAATCTCTGTTGCCTTAGCTTCCGCTGGCGCAATAATCTTTTCTTCTAATGAAGCAAGCAATCCTTCTAAGTTGTCATATCGGTAGGGGCTTAGAACCCACGGGTAATCCGTAAAATCTTTGAACATAGCGTATTCATACTGTGAAGAAAGTAGTAGGGGCTGTATTGGTAGAGATGGAAGGTCAGGAATTATGCGCTGTAGTTCCTGCGGGATGCTTTTGGCATCCGTGATGTCCGCGATAACAAAACGGGACATGTGTGCAAGCGTAGAAACAGTTTCTGTTAAATTTCTGCTAGATGGTTTGTCGAAATCAAACAATAAGGGCAGATAATTGTGTCTACGAAGTTCGTCACGTATCGCATCCAAAATTGCTTTTCGCTCAGGCGTAAAGCGGCCTAATATTAAAACAGCTCTTTTGGCGATGGTGTCGATGACGTCGCGGATTCTTGAGTTGTTTAAAATCAAGTAGATGAACTGTGCGACTTCAACGTTATCAACAGTAATTACTGGCTCATCCTTATGTGTTATTCTCAAATCCTTTTGAATAGTTCCATCTAAAACCACTCCCCACACCGACACCCCAAAGACGTAACATCCAGTAAGATTAGCGTTGCTGAGATTTGATTTCGTGAATATTGAATTGCTGAGGTTGGCATCTGTAAGATCAGCTGCAATAAAGCTCGTGTTATTCAAAGATGCGTTAGTGAGATCTGCGCCAATTAACTTTGCCCCATCGAAACATGTTCCCCTGAGGGTTGCTGAGTTAAGGACTGCCTTCTCAAGGTTTGAAGAACTAAAATCAGATCCACAACAGTCAGCATGTTCTAAGTAAGAACCACTCAGATTTACATTTCTTAATTTTGCATCGTGTAAAGTTGTGCGTTTAAGGTCAGCAAGACTGAGGTTCGCACCAGTCAGATCTGTATCATCAAGTTTAGCTCCTGAAAGAATTGCCCCACTGAGATCAGCCTCTGTAAGATTTGAATATTGTAAATCTGCATTATTCAGATTAACGTTACTGAGATTAACCTTACTAAGGTCTATTGCACTTAATTTTGCATCACTGAGATCTAACTCCTCTACGCCAGGATGCTCTTGTTCCCAATCACATTTGTCGAGAAACGCCTGCATTCTAGCATTCGTTAATGATTCCTTAGCTTCAGGATATAGCCACCATGCAAAAGTAATGCGTGATGGATTTTGACTTCGCCATTGATTCCAAGGCCCTACGCCCTGTGTGATTAAATCAAGATGCTTCTGATTCGCCATGGGTTCATCCTATTAGAGTTTAAGTCGTCGCAGTTTACCTTCGTGAAGGTGCATTCACATAAGTAATCTAAGCATCAAAAACAGTTAAAAATTTGAAGGCTTATTCGTCTTATTTGCACTAACTCCCAGACGGCTCAGAATTCAAATAAACCTCTGTTAGTGCCTCCTCAACCGTCTTATCGAACATCTTTTGAACCTCAGCTGAAGCATTGCTCGCAAATACAGACTTATGCGCTTGGGTCACTATATAGAAAATGTATTCAACCATCTTCTCCCTAGTGACCTTGACCACGCCTGTTGACCGGAGTTGATCGTCAATAAGGATTGCGCGCCGAGGGGAGATCGGGACAAGAAGCGCTGAGTTGTGGTATCCCCAACCAAACTCGCTTCGTCTTCCCGGAGGGGGTAGTTTTACCACCGGATTGTCGGACGTAACGAAGTTTCTGATGCCTGACGATTCGAGAAGATGCCACCGTCGGTGCGCAAGCATCGCCTGTATAGGGCCGGCAAGTGCCATGCCTGCGCCCTTCAGGTTATAATCGGTCTCACCGTCATTTCCCACTGAGATTATAAGATTTTTATCAAAGTTGAGGAGGGCTTGTCTTCTCTGCTCTATTTCCTCTAGATCCAACCCTGGGTCGAATTCGCGTGCGAATTCATCAAACTCATCCTTGCGGCTGGCAAAAGATTTTATGTCTCGTTTTCGTGTTGCGAGAAGGAGGTTTTTGTATTGCTCTCTCATGAGAGGAACTCTGCCAGCGAGAAGAGCCACAAACCAGGTGAGATGGCCCCAGTCAGTTCCGGACAACTTGTTTTCGTCCTCAGACAGTAATTTGCTGATAACCGAAGCCGAAAAGGATTCCGAATAGCTGTAAACGCGATCTAATGAGTCAGGTTCTAACTCAGTATTGGTCTCCCAACGTACTTTATAGAAATCTGGTGCAGAGGCCACTCTGCTAATAGGACGTGGGGTTAGTTTGGTATTCCGGCGATAAGAATAAACAAATTTAGGTTTTGACGGGATGGCGAAGTTGCGCAGATAGAATTGCGGCACATAGTGGTCATTTGCCATAGCACACTTGTCAACAGGATTATTCACCCGCCAGTCGTGATACAAGATTGAATTGCAGGATCAGTTGACGGTATCAGTCTTTAAAGGTGCGATTAACTTCGATGACATGCGGTTGTGGCGGCTTCCATCGCGGCGGCAGGTCAGCCGCCGGCCCGCCAACTCCCTGCCCGGAAATGTACTCGGTAGTTGCTGCGATTGCGATAGCACGGATGTCTTGCCAGCTATCAGGATTCTCCAGCAATATGCTCTTCTCATAAAATCTGGCTTTGAGCGGTGGGTCACCTTCTCCGATTCGCCGTCCTTCACGCTGTTCGTCAGTTAGAAGATTTTCGTAATACGAGCGGCCCGGAACCTTCATTGCTACCATCTCAATGTAGATTGCTCGGCGCCCTGTATTCTTGACCCAGACAGTACCCCAGCTCTCAAGCAGCTTTCCTTCTTTATCATGACGCCGGTCTGTGTTCCATTGGAAGTTGACGATAATTTCTGGCCTATCCCTTCGATAATTCCTCCAGTGGATAAGCAAAGCCAAACCGGAGAAGCATAGGGCGACGATGGCGATGATTGTGGTAATCATAAAGCCCTATACAGGCACAGAGTTAACAACACTTAGCATATAGTTATAAAAGCAAGCGAGAAATCTGGTTTTCTGGTATTCTGGCCACTCAAGCATTTTCTCCAACATCAGCCTGCAACCTGAACGCTGTCGCTTTGATTATATAGCGTTCTATTGGTTTTCTCCCTGTAGCCGCTCTAAGACATGTTGCGGGATCAGCTTGTTCTCTTCACTAAAGTCCACGAGCAGGTACTCTTTAGCAAACTGAGGAATTGAGTTATCTGCCACGATTATCTGTAGCCGATCCTCATGTTTGGCCACCACGTCGATGAGCATGTGGTAGATGGCTTCAACCCTTTCCATGTCCAACCCCTCGTAACCTATGTTACCCGTCAGGCCGTCGACCAATAGGATATTCGGTATAGGCAGATTGTATTGTATGGACGTTAGCTGGTGAGCGACCGCGTGGGCCACGTTAACCATCACCTGCAACCCCTGAGACTGAAGTTCATCGAAGCGGCGACCGTCATAAATCGGCAGGTAAGTATCACGGTCAATGACAGTGGGACCTGGCGCGGTAAATCTCGGAGCTCGAATCGCCTCCAAGAGATCTCTAAAAGTCTGCTCCAAAAAATGCACACGCTCGTCAAAAGCGGCGTCGTTACTCGAAGCTGCGTCAAGTGAGGTCTGTAGATCACTGAAACGCGATTCCAGTTGAGCGATGCGCTGGGTGGCGCGACTTTGCTTCTCGAAAAGCCCGAGGTATTCGCGGAGCCGTGTTATTCGCTCCTGTAGGGCAGTGCGGTCACCCGCCCCGCGCGCGATCAACTCGGCGCGTTCTGAGACGAATCTTCTCGTCCGGTGGTCGAGTTCCGCGGCCATCTCATTCCTAAGGCCATTTAGGGACTCCATAGCCTTCCCTATTTCACCGGCGCTCTGTATGTGCGCTGCTACCAGTTCCCGAGTCTCTGAGATCTGCCTCTCGAGCCTATCCTGCTCCCTTATCAAATCTTCCCGGGCCATCTGCGGGCTTGGTTGCTGGAGGCATAGGTAACACGTGTCGGCACCACCCCTCTCTTCACTAACAGCCGATCCGCAGCGCGGGCATGTAATAAAATCGAAGTCCAGGAGGTGCTCTCCGGCCACAACCGATCTGGTGATCCTGGTGCTCTGGGTCTGAAGTTGGGATATCAGGCGCTCCTTCTGTTCAGCGCTTCCCTTCTCGAATTGGAGCTGACGTTGCAGATCGTCTAGTTCATTCTCTACCTTCTGTAAACTGCCTTTAATATGTTCGGTGTCTGACTCCTTGATGACACTTGCGGCTAACTGCTCGGCGTCAGACGTAATCCTTTCGAGCTCGGCCTCGGCCTCACGTAGATTCCTTTCTATGGCGGCCCGATTTTCGAATGGGGTTCCGGCTATGAACTCTTCGATGGTTCTACCCTGGTTGCGGAGCCGGCGGATTTCACTATAAACCTCACGCATCTCCTCATGTAGCGCTGAAATTTCAACGTCATATTTTCCGTAAAGCACCTCGAAGGCGAATTTCCGCTTGGTGTTTTTGTATTGGTTTGTATGGCCGAAGACGCTGCTATCAATCTCCTTCTGCCGGAGGTGGCAATACATCATGTAGTCGTTGATAGACAGCAGCGAGCTTGCGCTGTCAGGTTGAGTGGGGGCGGTCGGAACCATGAGCCTGGGTAGATTGAGCTTCTCCAGAAGCCAATTGCCGTAAGTCAAAGGCTCTTCCGGCGTAGCCCGGAAAGCGGGCAGGCGCCGAACTTCATCGACCCCTGCTATGTCTACCTTGGCTGTGTCGGTTGTGACGAAGGGCCTGACCACGTCGTAAAGGCTCTCACCAATGACCATTTGCCCCGCGAGGCTGGTAATGGTCTCTTTCGCCTCTCTGGGGAACTGGTCTAGCCCCTGCCCGAGGAGGCCACGCATACAGCGCAGTAGTGTCGTCTTACCCGTAGCTACCGAGCCTGTGATGACGTTGAGACCGGGTGTGGGTGTGAAGCGGCGATCCGCGCCTACGAGCGTTAAGGTGTTTATCCGTAGCCTCACAGCTTTTCCCCCCAAGAAGCACCGGCCACTTTAGGGAAGTGCTGATAGATGAAGTCTTTGAGGCTCGACCCCGACAGATCGAAATGTCTACGTAGCACCTTAGTTCGGGCGGCGACATCGGCCCAGCTCTCGTCGGCAGAAATCTTCTCCGCAACGGAGTTCCCGGCCGCAGTCGTCTTGTACCCGATCCCTCCAGTCGTCGGCATTGGCCGAATCAGCCCTTTGCCAATCAGCCTGCCCAAAGTGGCGTAGTACGAAGGATCCCAAGGCCCATAACGGTACCTGATCATGCCGCCCTCGATATTGGAGGCCTCCTCTTCACGCACGATAACTTTAGCCTTGGGCTTTCGGATCGCGAGGGCTCTGGCGAGGAATTCTGGATACCTAAGAAGAAAGTCCAGTTTGGCCAACTTCGTCCTCCCCTCAAGGCTCTTCCCTTCGCCGGAAAAGGCGTCGATGAGGAGAAGTAGGCGGGCCTCCCCTTCTAACGTGGGCTGAAAGAGTTCCTTACGCAAGTGGCACCCCCCAGTCGATCAAGCATGCGTCAGACAGCGCGCATGCCGCGCCCAGAAGTAGGTATGGATCCCGTCCGTAAATCCGATTGGGGTCTATCACCTCGGTGCCCCTCTCGATTGCCTCCATAACTTCCGCCCAGACAGAAGCGGCTGGATTCACTGCATTTCCGTGTTTGGCGGAGATGGCCGTTGCGCGGATTTCGATGCGGTCATGAACGTCGTCCACCTTATCCTGGCCGCCGAATAGTCCCGCGGCTACGACCTCTGTAGCTCGTATGGCAGCGTTAGCCCGAAGTTCCTTAGCATGTTTCACAATTTTCTGCGTGGCCCCGGCCGCGAGCAGTTTACGCTCTAGATTTGTCGGCGGGGGAAGCGCGGGATCCACGACGCGGCGTAACAATGGGAACGCCCCGCCGGCCAGCGACCCGAGTAAGGGGGCGAGTCTTTCCTTAGTCAGCCGCTTATCCTCGACCCGCCGCCGCGGCTCTTCGGAAAGCCCATCCGGGTCAAAGATGTACGCCGGAATCAAGTCTTCTAGTCGGTCTTGGCTCATTGCCCTTAGTACTTCGTCAGTGATCCTCTGCTCGATGACTTTCAACTCGTCCCACGACACGTTGGAGTTACTGGCGGCCAGCAGGCTGACGTTGTATGCCTTCATGTGCTCCCGTGGCGGCTGGTTGGGCTGAACAGATGTGAGGTTTAGGAATGTCTCACACGCCTTATGGGCGTCTTTGAACCCCTTTTCCTTTAGGCCTTTCGTGACTTTGCCAATAAAGGCCGCTTCAAGTCCCGACTTCTCCGGCACGAGGTTGTTCAGGTCATCGCCGTGGGCGACGGCGCCCTCCAGATAGAGGCTGTAGCGCGCGCTCAGCCAAGAGGCACTCTCATACGCGCGGTATAGGCTCCCCAACCCGTCCATGGCCGAGGTCAGCTTCCAAGGCCCGTATTTGCTGTCTCGGGTTTTCACCTGTATGAAGCGCCAGTGGTCCTCGTACTCGACGACGATGTCCTCGTAATGCTCCATGATCACTGAGCGGACCGCGCCGCCCGACGCGCAATCGAGGCAGAACGGGACGGCCAGTTGCGCCTGGTAGCGGTATCTTTTCAGGGTGTCAGTGCCGGTGTCGTCGGGCGGCTTCGAGTTGAGGAAGTCGGTCATAGCCCTCCGGGTGTCCGAGTCGTAAGGCCGCAGCCAGAGGTTCCCAGGAGGCCTGCGGTGGAGGTATTTGTGTGAAGGACGTATAGGGATACGCCCCATTAACTCAAACTGCTGTGTCCTAATGTCTGATTCTGCTGTCGCGTCCTATAGTCTGACCACTACAGCTTCAAGCCTAAAAGTTATTTCGGTTCGCCGAAGCGCTCGCTGAGCGCCGATGTAATCACGGCGGTGAGTGTCGTTCCCTGCCGCTTGGCCTCCGCTGCCCAATGCTGGCGACGTGATTTCGGTACCTTGATACTCAGATTAACGTCCTCTTCAGACTCGGCTATTTGTCTATTTTCTGGCTTTCTGGTTTTCTGGCTCTCTTGTTTTCTTGCTTCCTTGATCAAAGCCCCGTATTTGCTCATTTCAGCATCTCCTTAATCTCATCTCCGAGGGCTTTGTAATCACCCCAAGCGGCCTTGGCGCGCTGGTCTTCAACATCACGAATCGGGCGGCCGGAGAGTGCCGCCTTAGCGAACCCGACGGTGCGGCGGATCATAGCGTTGAAAACAGGAATCCCGCCCTCAGCGAGGTCCGCTCGAATCATCTCCCCTTCCCTGCTCGGATATGGCGGGACGATGGTTATAAGGGCTCTGAATTTAGCATCACCGACGTCCCGGGCTGTTTCCAGCATCGGCTCCAAGCTCACCACGTCCGGCGAAGTGGGGAGAATCAGAAGGTCGCAGCCTTTGGCCAGTTCTTTGAGATCATCGGAGTTGGGTCGGGCCGGCGTATCGATAATGACATAATCCATGCCGGGAATGATCTTCATCGCCTGCCGCTCATCTGCGACCATAAAGGGTAACGAGGCCTCACTCCGACCTGCCCACTTAAGGGCAGTGCGGTTAGAGTCACCATCGATGAGGACGGTTTTGCCGAGATCACTAAAATAAGCTGCGAGGTGGAAGGCGGTCGTGCTTTTCCCGATCCCACCTTTGTAGCCCGTAACAGTAATTATAATCATGAGAGCGCCTAATTGCCTGTTTTCTGGTTTGCCAGATTACCAGATTATCAATTGCAAAGAAATATTTTTATAGGAGGTGGGATATTTCTAGCGCACGTTTATATACGTTGCGAGAGTACGAACGGGACACTTGAGTTCTTTTGTCCTGTTCACTATACCATGTCAAAAGAGGGATATGGTTTCGTGCTATTAGGCAGATACGATAAAACGCGCCACTGACTAAAGGTAGGCGCGCTCGAAATTAGACAATAAAGGTCTTTTGTCTAATTATAGCATATCTTAAAGAGGCGTCTTCTTAGAGAAAATTGCAGTTCATAATCAATCAAATCTTATATAATACAACGTCCTATGTATTATATAAGATTTGGGTTGCTAGATAACACTTGGTTATGCCACTAGCGATTTAGGGGAATTGTTCAAATCAACCGTTTTGACCAATTAAAGCGGAATTAAATAATTCTTCAAAATTAAAGGAAACATTTTTGGTATATGTTTGAAAAGGAAATATTTCAACAAATAAAAGCTCATTGGGAAAGTGAGCAAATACGAGGCAACAAACCCGCTATAGAGTCGCCGTCTTTACAGGATTTGCAAATATTAGTTGAAACTGCCTTTTTAGGAAGTTTAAAAAGAGAGGAAGGGAAAACTGTTGAATTTAGCCTAGCATTTATCAGTGAGATTCAGTCTCAATCACCACAAGGAGGCATACTTTACCCCATTGAGACAATTAAATTCTCTTCGCCGGAGCCCCTAACTCTCGAAAGGATTTCTAAATTAGCTCCTGCTTTTGACAAAAACACAACAGCTTTTGCAGTCGAGTTATCAGAAACGGATGGTATTCAAACGTATCAGATATGGGGAGCTATCTATTTTGGACCTAAACCAGAACCTACTTCTTACGGTTTTTATTTTGAAGGTCTCGGCGTTTCCAGACCTGATTGTTTTATGATAACGACCATTTCAATAGGTTCACTTTTATTAACTAGGCAGGACCACGTTCTTGGCTATTTTGAATCTGGTAAATTTTCGCCCGCTATTCCAACGCCGTTTGCTAATGGAGCTTTGCTAGAATATTTCGAGGCGCTTTTTAGCGGAAAAGGTACAACAAGAAATGGTCTTTTTTATGTTGAACTTCCTTGTATTGAAAAAGTCTTATTTAATGTTTCCAAGAAAGGAAACGGAGGAATAGTTATCTTCATTCCAAGCGGTGGAGAAGATGAAATCTCAGATTTGTATGTTGACAGAAACAAGTTCACAGCAAATTTTGGGATCAATTTTTTGCTGGAGCAAAGTGGGTGCTACTCACTAACCCCACATATTCAGCAGATTAAAAGAGTTATAAGCGAGAGATTAGAAGCACTTGCTCGCCTTGCCTTCATAGACGGCGCACTTCTAGTTTCAACAAACTGGGAAGTTATCGGCGTAGGAACCAAATTAACGGCAAATAAATGGAATAAACGTGTTATTACCGGACCTAATTCCTTCAATTATCCGGGCGGAGGCAAAGTCTTTGACCATTCTGCTTATGGCACAAGACACAATTCAACCATCAATTTTATAGGAGCCTGCCCAAAAGCGGTGGGGTTCGTGATTTCTGAAGACGGTCCAATTCGGGCATTTGTGAAACATGACGAAAAAACAATCCTTTGTTGGGAGGACGTGCGACTATCTATGCAAATAAATGAATGATGAAACTATACAATGTGCGGAGAAGTTACACCCAAATCAGAAGAAATTGACGTGGATATAGACGCAGTGGATTTTCATTCAACGGAAATATAAAACTAATCTGTAATTAGTCAAAATAACTCAAGCGTCTAATTCCGAACGGGACAAAATAACTGCTTCGTCTCGTTGTCCTGCTCACACCCCGACTTCTGCCTTATTCTATACCAGATTATTTGAGCCAAACTATCACTGTAATGTCTCTTCTAGAGGCGCTGCCTAAAACACATAAGGATACAGATCAATATAAGGCAATTAAGACTAAACCTTGATCTGGAAATCTGGTAAACCATAAAACCAGATTCCCAGAAACCAGACAATTAAATTCATTGCGGACAGTATCAATATGTGATACTACCATTACGTGAGCAAAAAGCATCAGAAAACGCTGGGAGCGATTTTTGAGAATCCCGTCAGGTCGAATGTCGCCTGGAGCGACATAGAGAAGATGCTTCAAGCTTTGGGCGCTGAATTGAGCGAGGGTAGCGGCTCGCGGGTGCGGATCGCGCTCGGGGGCGTACGTGCCGTCTTTCATAGACCGCATCCCCAGAAAGAAACGGATAAAGGGGCTCTGATGTCTATGAGACGCTTTCTTACTGAGGCCGGGGTAACGCCGGAGGGTGGAGATTTACTATGAAGTACAAAGGCTATGAGGCGGTCGTTCAATTCGACGAGGATGCTGGCATCTTTCACGGCGAGGTTATTAATACCCGCGATGTGATCACATTCCAGGGAACCTCTGTGAAGGAATTGAAGAAGGCCTTCGAGGAATCTGTTGAGGACTACCTCGCCTTCTGCCAGGAGCGCGGGGAAGAGCCTGACAAGCCATTCTCGGGGAACTTCGTTGTCAGGATTCGGCCCGACCTGCACCGACGACTTTTTACTCAGGCCAAGAAGGCTGGTAAAAGCCTAAACGCTTTTATCGAAGAGCGACTCTCCCAATAGTCAGAAATCCCGAAACTCTAAACAATCTGGTTTTCTGGTAATCTGGTTTCCGAGTAATTAGATGTGTGCAATCTGCCGGTGAATTTTAACCTAAATCATTCTCATCAAAAGAGACGCTAGACTACATTAAGGCTTACCCCCCAACTCCATTCGCATCGAAACCGTATTGTCTCGCTTTCCCCTCCATCAGCTATCAAAGTGAGGCAGCATCAGCATCGACATAAATGAGAGGACCGGCTCGGTGAGATAAAAACCAGGGGGAAGTCTCCTATAGCAACAATTTAGAATGTCACGATAAGAGGAGACGCGCCTCATGATTTGGGGAGACAGTCTTCACGATTTGGGGAGACGATTTTCACGATAAGAGGAGACGCGCCTCACGATTTGGGGAGACGATTCTAAAAATAAATATACGCTAAGCTTAGAAAAATAGTATCTTTATCAGCCTCTTTGGTTTTCATAGACTGTATTTAGACTTTCTTTAAGACAGCAACAACAACTCCTCCTTGTTGTTGCTCTTGAATAGCTAAATGAATCAAGAGATGGAGCAGGCAGACCTTCTGCCACTAAATACAATCCGCACCGAGACAGTCCTTTCTCGTTTTCCAGTACATCGGCTCTCAAAACGCGGTCAGATTCACATCGAGATTATAGAAACCGGCACGGAAGGTGAGTTGAAAACTAAGTGGAAGGTCTCTCACAACAGCGAGTATGGGCAGCCCGGCCCGCTCGAATACAAGCTCGATACCATCTTCATCAACCGGAAA
>WUUC01008884.1_pt1 | contig 14609 bp, 13 predicted proteins | sample 6278441 | NCBI WGS metagenome assembly WUUC01 (sample SAMN13675441, study PRJNA597444) | soil metagenome | isolation source: soil | place: USA: Washington | collected 2017-10
CGATCCACTCCGGGTGGGCGTCGCAGGCATCCTGGTAGACGGCGTGTGGATCCACGCGCGCGACCACGAGCATGCCGAGCCGCCGGCACTCCCGGGCGAGGTCGCCGAAGGGGTCCATGCCGTCCTTCATCCAGCCACTTCGGTGATGGAAGGGGACGCGCGTGGGGTAGAACGCCACCACGCCACCCGCGCTGAGCGTCACCGCGTCGAGGTGGGTCCGCCGGAAGTAGTCGAGCCAGAAGGCCTGGTCGTAGCGGCCCGGATCGTTCTCCACGAAGGCGAGCTGGCCCCATCGCATCGCGCGGTCGAAGGGGTTTTCGGCCTCGGCCGCCACCGCTTCCGCGGCGTGAAGGAACGGACGCAGCGCCCCGACGGCCGCCGTCGCGGCCAGGAACTCCCTCCGGCGCATGGGCCCTCCTGTCTGGTTCCGGTGGATCTTCGACGAATGCTACTGCACTTGGCGCCGTGAACCAGTGATAGTGTGCCGGCTGGCGCGGCTGGCCTTGCGACGGGAGGTGGCGATGCGGGACAACGGATCGAGGCGCTCGTTCCTGAAGTCATCGGCGGTGGGCATGGCGGGTCTCATGGCCCCGGCCTCGATGACATCACGCGCGACGTTCCTGCACGCGCGCGAGCCCGGCCTGCTCGATCGTCTCGGCGTGGCGCTGTACACCGTCCGGGATCAGATGAAGACCGATCCGTCTGGCACGTTGAAGGCGATCGCAAGTCTCGGCTACCGGTACGTCGAGAGCGGCCTGCGACCGTCGCTGGACGCGGCGGTGCGGGCCGCGGGCCTCAAGCAGGCGAGCGCCTACGCGCCCACCTACCTCGTCACCGGCAACCGCCAGGCCTGGGCGGGCATGGGAGAGCCGTTGCTGTCCGAGGACTATGACTGGAGCAAGGCAGTCGACGAAGCGAAGAGCCGCGGCCTCGAGTACCTGGTCATCGTCTACCTGACGAAGGCCGAACGCGGCGGGCTCGACGTCTACCGTGCCCTGGCCGCGCGCCTGGCCAAGGCGGGCGAGACCTGCCGCAAGGCCGGGCTCGGCCTCGCCTACCATGCCCACTCCTTCGAATACGAGCCGATTGACGGCGTGCGGCCGATCGACGTGCTGCTCCAGGAGACGGCGAAGGAGCTGCTCGGTCTCGAGCTCGACACCTTCTGGGCCAGCATCGCCGGCGTCGATCCCGTAAAGATGGTCGAGGCCCACGCGGGGCGCGTTCCTCTCGTGCACCTCAAGGACAAGGCCCGCGGCACGGCCGTGCAGTACGACGAGGCGCGGGTGCCGAAGGAGGCGTTCAAGGAGATCGGCCGGGGCGAGGTGGATTACGCCCGGTTCCTGCCCGCGGCCGCGAAGGCCGGTGTGAAGTACTACTATGTCGAGCAGGACCACTGCGCGGGAAGCCCGCTGGACAGCCTGCGCGTCAGCCGGCAGGCGCTGGCGGCGGTTGCGGGCCGGAACACCTAAGCGGCCGTCCGGGCGTGCTCGGGACTACCGCCTCTGGCGGCTGCGCACGCTGCTCGCGTCCTGACGCTCGTTCGGCCACGTGAAGCCGGCCTGCCGCAGGAAATCGTTGGCGAAAACGCCGGCCGGGTCCATTTGATCGATGAAGGGCTGGAAGAGCGCGCGCCGGTCCGCGTTGGCGGCGAGGGTGACGGGGTGGGCGAAGATATCGCTGCGGTTCTTGCCCAGGTGCGGCCGGGCCCTGTGGTTGCGGATGAGGTAGAGAATCATCTCCACGTAGGGAGCCTGGTACGCCGCGATCTGGTCCGCGGAAAACGCGTAAGGAAAGTAGATCGGGAACTCGAGGTGGTATATCCGCTCCCCCGCCGCGACGCCGCTGCCGGCCGCCGCGGAGGCGAGCAGGGTGTCGGTCACCGCCCGGTCGGCGCGAATCACGACCCCAATCGCCGGGTTGTAGAGCTGGTGCTCCTGGAGCTGTCCTTTCACGTACGCGAGCGCGCCCTCGATCTCGGACTCCGGGAGGGCGACCTCCCAATCGAGGTTGCTGAACTTGCGCCGCGCGAGGCCGCGGAACGTCGTCTCGACCATCCGGTGGGAATACCCGACGGCTTCCGTGGCGCGCTGGGGCTGGCCGTCGGCATCCGTCCACTCGATCCAGGGCTGCGACTGACGGAACGCGTAGAGAAGCCGCTCCAGGCGCTGCGCGGTCTCCGGGTCGCAGGCGCCGCGCTGGAAGCCGACCACCGCCAGGTCCTGCAGACGCCCGGGAAGGTCGGGGATGAAGAGCGTCATCCGCGCATCTTCCGCCGCCGGCGGATCGTCGGTCTCACGCCCGCAGGTGACGTCCAGGCGATCGACGGAGTTGAAGTAGGTCGCGAAGATGTATTCGCAGCCGTCCGCGATCGCTCTCATCCCGCCCGGCCGGAACAGCTCGGCGCCGCTGAAACTCAGGATCCGCTGGCGCACGTTGAACTGCTCGCGGACACGCAGCCGGAGGCGGACGGTCATTCCAAGCATGCCGAGGTCGCCGCGCAACGCCCGCCATTGGTTCGGCGACGCGCTCTCCGCGTCGTGGGTGGTGATCCGGCCCTGCGGGTCCATCTTGTCGATCGAGACCACCAGCGACGAGACGGTTGCCGAGCCCACGGCGTTGGAGCCGTGGCCGCCGACGGCCAGGAACCCGCCGATCGAGATGTCGCCGTAGCCGGGAATGTTGTAGCCGAGGGCCTTTCCCCGCGCGTGCAGGTACTCGGCAATGTCCCAGATGTGCGCCCCCGCCTCGACATTGAGGACCGGCTGCCCCTTGTACGTCCCCAGGCCGAGGATACGCGTGAGTTTCTCCGTGCTGATGACGTTGCCGTCCTCGACGCAGATGGCCTTGGAGGCGGTGTGAGCGGTCCCGACCACCCGGACCCGCCGGCCCTGCAAGACGCTGCGCCGCATGGCCCATTGCGCGTTCGCCACCGTCTCCGGACGGAAGATCCTCGTCGCCGGGCAGGACACCGCCATGCTGTAATACGGCTTCACGTGGTTGCGGCCGTCGAGGCAGTCGCCTGGACAGTTGGTGGCGTTCTCCCCCAGCAGCCGGTCGCAGGTGCCGTTCTCGCAGGTCAACGACAGCGGCGTCCAGGCGGGGCATGTCTCCTGTGCCGACGCGCCCGGGATCCAGGCCAGCATCGCGGACAGGGTCACGAGCCGGACGATGATGCTGCGCATGGCGGCCCCTCTATGGCCGGTCTGGCCACATGTGGGGAGGGGAATGCCGCTCATTAGATACGTTCGAGCGGGGGTGTCAAGCAGCGGGCGTCAGCGCTGGCCCGAACGCAGGCGTCGGGCGATCCAGACCGTCCGATGGGCTGACGTCAGGAACGTGCCCGCCGCGATCAGGCACAGCACCCAGAGGGACGCCGTCCCGAGCGGCCAGCCGAGGCGCGCAGCGAGGGGACGGTCGAGCAGGCAGACCAGGAAGAGCAGGACCAGCCGCTCGGCCCGCTGCATCAGCCCTTCCTTGCAGGTCACGCCCAGCGACTCGCCGCGGGCGCGGGTATAGCTCACGAGCAGCGAGCCGGCCATGGCCGCCGCGGCGACGAGCGGCCCGGCCGCGAACGGGGACAGGAAGTAGACGAAGCCGAGCAGCGCAAATACCTCGACGAACCGGTCCAGCGTGCTGTCGATGAAGGTGCCGTAGGGCGACACGAGGCCGCGCGCGCGGGCGATGCGGCCGTCCATGATGTCGGCCACCCCGCCCAGAGCGATCGCCCAGCCGCCGAGCTCGAGCCGGCCCGCCGCGATGAAGACGCCACTCAACGCCCCGAAGATGAGGCCCGCGAAGTTGAAGAAGTCGGGCGTGAGTCCCATCCGCAGCGAGACGCGCTCCACCGGGCCGAGGAGCCACATGAACCAGTGAACCAGGAAGTTCCCGAGCCCGAGCAGGAACTGCGAGCCCTTCTTCTCGGCGTCGGCATCGCGGCGGGCGCCGACGAGCCCGTACGCCGCCATCGACACCACGATGAGGGCGATCACGGCCACGAGCACCGTCAGCGAGGGGCTCACCGCGGCGGCGTCCCGCGCGTGTCCTTGTCCCGCAGATAGCGGAAGAGGCGCGGCCACAGGAACACCAGCGGCAGCCGGCGCTCTTGCGGGGTGAGGACGATGTCCTGGCCGGTGTGCCGGCGCGCCTTGCGCAGGATGAACTCGAGCCAGTCCTCGAAGGTCACGACGTACTTCGCCCAGCGGGCGGTGGCGCGTACGAGCGACCAGCGGAAGTACGCGCGGCGCCGCAGGCGCTCCGCCGCCGAGACGGGCCGGGCCAGCGCGTACACTCCCGGCTGCCGCTCCACCAGCTCGCCCGCCTCGCGCAAGGCGGCGAGCAGCGCGGCATAGACCGGGCGCAAGGCGTCCTGCTGCGCCTGCCACAAGGCCTCGACGCGGCCCTCCGGCTCCGGACGGATCTCGGCCGCGAAGGAGACGCGCAGCAGCGTGCGGCAATACTCACCCACGTCGAACGTCGCGGGCAGCCAGGGCCGCACCCAGGTGCAGGTCAGCAGGCTCGCGCGCGCGAGCCCGTCGAGGGCCTCCTCCGCCGCGTCCGGACCTGTGGCGTAGAGGATCTCGGCCGGCTGGAAGAGACGGCCCGGAAGGAAGTGGTCCCGGTGCCGCGCGGAGGTGTCGCGCCGGAAGTCCGCCGCCGAGACCACCGCGCACTTGATCAGCAACGGCGGCCCCCCGTCCGGGTCCGGCGCGCGCAGGGCCACCGCGTTCGGCGGCATCACGGCGTTCAGGGCCGCCACCAGTGCCGGGCTCCGGCGGAGGGCGCCCGCCGCGCGCAGCGAACGGTAGAACGCGGCATAGCTCGACACGACCACGAAGAAGTCCCACGCGCTGTAACGGTCGGGACGGGCCTGTGTTTTTCGCGATCCGAAGAAGACGACGGCCCGCACGGCCGCACCGCCCTGCGTCGCCACCGCCGCCGCGGCCGCGGCCGCCACCGGGTGTGGCCGCTCCGGTAGCGCCCCCGGCCGCAGCGCCTCGCGGACCGCGTCAAGCGGCGGCATGGTTACGCCGCATCTGCGCGAGGCGCGCGATCATGGTGTCCCGCAGGCCGTCGATGAACGCGGGCAACGCGTCCTCGGCCGCGGGCGGCTCGAACGGGCCCACCACCACGGTCTCTCCCCTGATCCGCGCCACGCCGAACACGAAGTCCACGAACCGGCGCGCGCGCCAGAAACCGTCGGTGACGATCACATAGACGGGCAGCCGCCGGTCACGCAGCACGGTCAGGAGGCCGGCCGTCTTGAACGCGCCGATCTCGCCGTCGCGGGTTCGATGGCCTTCCGGGAAGATCAGCAGCCCGTGTCGGAGGGCATGCGCGGCGTCCCGCATCACCTGGAGGGCGGCCTTGCGGTCGCGCGTGTCCACCACCGGGCAGCCCATGAGCCGCAGGCACGGCGATACGGCCGGCATGCCGTAGTGGTAGCGCTTGCGCGTCACGAAGAGCGGCACGAGCGGCGCGGTCATCAGTCCGGCGGTCGGGATGTCCAGCAGCGACTGGTGGTTCATCAGGATCAGCACGGGCGACGCGGTGGGCACCGTGCCTGTCCTCCGCATGGACGCGCCGCCGAGCCGGACGAGCCCCAGGATGACGTGGGACATGCCTCGGAAGTAGCGGGACATCACCGCCGCCCGTTTTCGGGGCCAGAGATGGACGAGCGGGTAGACGAAGAGGCGCTGGTAGACGCCGCCCAGCGGCATCCAGATGGTCAGCGCCAGGACGGCCAGGGCGCTGCGGATCGAGGCCAGGACGGAGGCCATCAGGGCGCCAGGATATCCAGGGCGGAACGCAGGACCGTGATCTCCAGCTCCGCCGTCCGGGCGCGGTTCCACTCGCCATCGGTCTCGTAGGCAGGGGGGGTCTCGAACGTCAAGCGGAACGACGGCGCGCGCGCGGTGGCCACCTCGGCCATCTCCCGATGGGTGCCGCGCAGGAGGCGCACGAGCGCACTGAAGCGCCCGGCGCTGCGCATGTTCCCGAACCACACCGCGTCGAGGCGCCCGTCGGAGAGATCGGCGTCCGGCGCGATCTGGAACCCCCCGCCGAAAACGCGCGCGTTCGCGATGACCAGCATCAACAGGTCGAGCTTCGCCGCCGGGCCCCCGTCCGCCGCCACCTGCACCGGGAAGCCGGGGAAGGCGAAGAGCTGGGTCAGCGCGCAGTAGAGGTACAGCAGGTGCCCGCCCAGCCACCGCACCTTCCAGGCCTGCTCGATGACCGCGATGTCGAAGCCGAAGCCGGTGACGTTCAGGAAGTATCGGTCCTCGATGCGGCCCACGTCGATCGTTCGCGCGCGCCCGGCGGCCACGATCCGCGCGCACGCCGCCAGGTCGTTCATGGGTATGGCGAGCGACCGGGCCAGGTCGCAGCCGGTGCCCGCCGGCACCAGGCCGAGCCGGGCGGGGCGGCCCGCGCGAAGAATGGCGTCGGCCACGTTGCTCCACGTGCCATCGCCGCCCACGGCCACGACGCGGCGGAAGCCGCGCGCGAGCGCGTCGGCCGTGAGCCGCCGCTCGTCGCCCGCCTGCGCGGTCAGGGCGTGCTCGACCCGGCCCACTCCCGCCACGCGCAACGCGGAGAGGAACGGCTCGATCACGCGCGCGCCCCGTCCCTTGCCCGATTGGGGGTTGAAGACGACGTAGACGGGCTCGCCGTCCCAGCCGCCAGGGTTCCCTGCGGGTGGCGGTTCGGCCACGCGGACCGCGACCCTACGCGGGCTCGAGCTGGATCAGCGGCTCGAAGGTCTGGAGACCCTCGCGCATCCACAACTCGCGAAAGGGCACCTCCGACACGTCGGACAGCGAGAGCTGCTTGTTGAAGGCGTGCGGGAAGAGCTTGAGGCGGCCCGTCTCTTCCTCGTGCTCGCTGTGCTGCCCCTCCATGGTGATGCTGGCGAGGTAGGTGCCGTCGGCGTCGTGCATGAAGCTCTGGTACAGGTGCGACACCGGGTGCCACTCGTAGTCGCCGATCGTCATCTCGGCCACGGGCTCGCCGTCCGCGCCGACGCGCGCGGTGACCTCGCGGGGACCGTGCTCCAAGGTGAGCTCCACGTCCGCCATCCAGTGCGGCAGGTGCCACCGTTCGATGGCATGCTCGCGGGCCGCGCGTGTGGTGGTGGCGACGAGGTAGGGGTAGAAGGCGGACTTGGGCAGCGGCTTGCCCGCCTTCACGAGCGGCGAGACGATCACCGACATCACGACTTCGCCGTAGGGTCCGACCATGCTCTCGGTGAAGTCGAAGGCGGTCATGGAGAAGATGCTGCTGCCGTGATGCAGCTCCACGGGCTCGATGTGCGGGGGCAGGATGCGCCGTGCGTTGTCGGTGGGAAACTCGAAGAAGCCGCTGGCGGCCTGCTTGAAGCCGTAGCGGGTCAGACCCTGCATATGCCTTCCTCCCGGAGCACGCCCGCGATCACGCCCACGGCCGTCTCCAGGTCTTCCTGGGTGTGCGCGGCGGATACGGACACGCGCAGCCGCGACTTGTGCTTGGGCACCGCGGGGTAGGTCACGGGCTGCAGGTACAGGCCCCGGTCCTGGACCTTCTCCGCCACCGCGAACACCTTGGCGTCGTTGTTGACCATCACCGGCATCACCTGCGAGTTGGACTTGCCGATGTCGACGCCCTCTTCCGCGAAGCGCCGGCGCAGGAAGGCGACGTTGCTCCAGAGCTTCGCCCGGAGCTGCGGCTCGTCGTCCACGATGCGCAGCCCGGCCAGGAGGCCGGCCGCCACCGGCGGCGCCAGGTTGCAGGAGAAGAAGCGCGAGCGGCCGAAGGCGTTCACGTAGTCGATCAGCTCCTGCGAGCCGCACACGAAGCCGCCCTGTCCGCCCAGGCTCTTGGAGAAGGTGCCGAGGTGGAAGTCCACCTCCGTGTCCAGGCCGAAGTGCTCGGCCACCCCGCGGCCGTTGGGACCGAAGAGGAAGGTCGAATGCGCCTCGTCGATGAGTACGCGCGCGCCGTGACGCTTGGCCACCTCCAGGATCTCGGGCAGCACGCAGATGTCGCCGTCCATGGAGTAGACGCCTTCCACCGCCACCAGCTTCTTGCCGCGCACCCCGTTCAGCTTGCGCTCGAGGTCCATGGGGTTGTTGTGGCGGAAGAAGACCGTCTTCGACTTGGCCAGGATGGCGCCGTCCACGATGGAGGCGTGCGCGTACTGGTCGCAGAAGATGGTGTCGCCCGAGCGCATGATCGAGGAGATGAAGCCGATGTTGGCGCTGTAGCCGGTGGGAAAGACGACCGCCGCTTCCTTGTCCTTGAAGCTCGCCACCGCCCTGGCCAGCTCCTCGTGGATCTCGAAGGTGCCGGAGAGGATCGGCGAGCCGGAGGCGCCGAGGCCGTACCGCTGCACTGCCTCTATGGCGGCCTTCTTCACTTCGTCGCGATACGAGATGCCGAGGTAGTTGTAGGAGGCGAGGTTGATCAGCTCCTTCACCACCTTGGTCTTGCCGTTCTTCACCCGGACGCGCGTGGTGGGCGCGCTGGAGAGCGGTTCCTGGTACAGGTAGTAACCGTTGGGACGCGCTTCCGCGTACCACTCTCCGAAGGGCACGAGCAGGTTCAGGGGATCGTCGCCGGCGCCGTAATAGAAGTTACTGTAGTCGTAGTCGCTGAACGACGACTTGCCGACCTCTTCCTTCTTCTTGTGCGCCGCCTCCATAGAACCTCTCTTGTTCTCAGGCCCTCAACGGCCCAGATGGATGTGATCCGCGAATGATATCAGCCGCGAGCCCGAGCGGGAAGCTCTGAAATGCTGCGGCCTGGTACGGATTTTGACGCCCAGGCAGCTCAGGGCGGGGGTCGAAAGAGCCGGGCGCCCGCCGCCCTCACCAGCGCGGCTGGCAGGAAACGCTGGATCCCCACCACCAGCCGGTTCTGCCAGCCGGTGATGACGCGCAAGCGGCCGCGCTCCACGCCGCGCAGGGACTCCTCCACGACGGCCGCCGCGGTCATGGCTCCCGTCTTCGTGAACAGGACCTTGTCCGTGCCCGCCGTCTGGTGGAACTCGCTCTCGGTGAGGCCCGGGCAGAGGGCCTGCACCCGCACGCCGGTCCCGCGCAGCTCCGTGGCCAGCGCCTCGGTGAACGAAAGCAGGAACGCCTTGCTCGCGGCGTAGATGGCGAGGTACGGCACGGGCTGGAAGGCGGACGTGGACACCACGTTGACCAGGGCACCTCCCCCGCGCGCGATCATCGGCGGCGCGAAGCGCCGCGTGAGATCCACCACTGCGCGGACGTTGAGGTCGATCATGGCCTCGATACGCGCGGGCGGCTCCTGCAGGAAGGCACCGGTGTGACCCACGCCGGCGTTGTTGACGAGTAGATCGACGTGGATCCCGCGCCGCTCCAGCTCGCCCTGCAGGCGCTCGCCCGCGTCGGCCGCGGTCAGGTCGAGCGGCAGCGCGAGCACGGAATCGGCGCCGCCGAGCTCCTGCGCGAGCGTCTCGAGCCGGTCCGCGCGCCGCGCGACCAGGACCAGACGCCGTCCGCGCGCCCGCAACCGGCGCGCGAACGCCTCGCCGATGCCACTCGACGCTCCGGTGACCAGCGCGCGCGCGTCGGCCGAAGGCCTCAGCGGGTCACCTACTGCGCGGCCACCCTCTGGCTGGGAGCGTGCGCGGCGGGAGCCGCGGCCGCGGCCGGCCGCTTCATCACCGCCCGCTGCGTCTGGGGCGAACGCCAGTTGTCGAAGAGCCCCACCCGCTGCACGCAGTTGATCGTGCAGTAGGGCGCGCAGGGCTTGCTCGTGTCGTATTCCCGGCGGACGATCTCGCGGGTGTACTCCTCCAGCGGGATGCCGGGCACGCCGCGCCACTGCGAGCAGTAGCTGACGATTCCGTCCTCGTCCACGTAGAGGTAGCGCGAGCCGGCGCGGCAGCGCCACTTGTTGGGCAGGCCACGGGCCAGGTTGTCCTGGAACGCGGCGTTGACCCGCGCGTCGCCCCTGCTGCCGATCTTCTTGAGCTCTTCGTACACGGCCATCTCGCGCTGGCCCAGCTTGCGGAGCTGGCCGCGCCCGTCGTGCAGGATGCCGATGGAGCTAGTGAAGCCGAGCGCGCGCGCGCGCCGCGCGATCACCAGGGCGTCTTCCGGGTTCTTGATGCCCGCGCCGACCACGGAGTTGATGTTGATGCCGAACTCCGCGTGCTCGGCCAGCCACTTCAGCTTGGGCTCCAGCAGGCGCAGGCTCTTCATCGAAGTCTCGTCCGGCTCGAGGTTGTCGATGCTGATCTGCAGGTAATCCAGGCCTGCGTCGTTGAGGGCGCGGATGCGCTCGGGTGAGAGGAGATACCCGTTCGTGATGATCGACGCGATGATGCCGCGCTGTCGCATGCGCGCGATCATGGCCTCGAGCTGCGGGTGCATGAGCGGCTCTCCCCCGCTGACCGTGATCATGGCCGTGCCGAGGCCGCCGAGGAGATCCACGCGTCGCAGCATCACGTCGACCGGCACCGGGCTGGACACCGCGTCGTACTCGTTGCAATAGGCGCAGGTGAGGTTGCACCGGCGCATGGGAATGAGGTGGACGAGGATGGGATGGTGCTTCGCGACAAGCCCGCGCAACGCCCCGCCGAATGCGCGCGCGGAACGGCGCGTCCTCCTCAGAAGCCTATAGGGCGTCAGTTCTTCCTCCTGCTCGGCGGAATGCGGGTGATAGCCTCGCGCCAGTGTACTCCAAAGGTGAGCGTGAGCTCCGTTGACGTGCGGGCGAGTCGTCCGCTAGACTCCAGATCTTTTGGCCGGCCGGCAAGGAGCTCGATGGGACTCTTCGCGAAAGTCGTGGAACGCGTCTCCGACCACCCCGTCCTCTTCATCTTCATCCGCGGCATCCTGGAGAACGACTTCAAGGCCATCCGCGCCGTCATACGCCGCGAGCTCCGTCCCGGCCGCGGGCTGCGCTCGCTGGACCTCGGCTGCGGCCCCGGCGCCTTCGCCGACGTGTTCCTGGGCGACGACTATTTCGGCGTCGATCTCAACACGCGCTACATCGATCACGCGCGGCGCACCCGCAAGGGCACGTTCCTGGTCAGCGACGCGCGCAAGGTGGACCTGCCCGACGCCCGCTTCGACCAGATCCTGATCTTCGGCCTGCTCCACCACCTCCCCGACGACTACGTCCGTTCCGTGCTGAGCGAGGCGACGCGCCTGCTCGCCCCCGGCGGCCGCATCCTCGCCATCGAGGACATCCCGGCGGTCTCGAAGATGAACCTCATCGGCCACCTCATCCATACCGTGGAGAACGGCGAGCACATCCGTCCGGCCGAGGAGTACCGCCGGCTCTACACGGAAGACGGCCGCCGCATCGAGCGGGAGGAGATCCTGCAGAGCGGGATCTGCGACTACTACGCGGCGGTCCTGAGCCGTAACTAGCGGAAGCGCGACGACTGGGACCAGATTCTGGGCGCGCATCGTTGAGGTCCCGGGACGTCGCGGCCGCGCTCGCGCTTGCGGCCGCGGCCTGGGGCGGGCCGGCGCTGGCGACGCGCCACGCATCCCGCGCGCTCGTCAATTTCGGTCCCAACGATTCCCGGTACGTGCAGGGCTTCCGCGCCGACTGGGAGCGCGAGGGACGGACCCGCTTCCATTGGACGTCCACTTCCTCGGCGGTGAAGCTGCCGCTGACCGTGCGGGGATCCGGGCACGTTCTCCGCATGCGTGTACGACGCCATTTCGTTGATCCAGCTAGAGTTACGCTCAGAGTAGAAGGCCGGACGATCGCCGCCTTCGACCTCCGCGCCGACCTGCGCGTGCCGTATCTCGTGCTCGAGTTCCCACTGCCGAGTCTCGAGGGTCGCGCTCCGTTCGAACTGCTGATCGACGCGCCATCCGCCAACCGGGTGCCGCTCGGGATGGCGATGGACTGGCTCGAGATCGAGCGCCGCGGCGAGCAGGCCCGGTTTGGTCTGCCGCGCCATGTTCCTCTCGCCCTGTCGGCCGTGGCTCTGGTCGCGTTCGGCGCCGTGCTGACCGCGGGAGGCGCGTTCGCGATCGCGATCGCGCTGGGAGCGGGTCTCGTCGTGGCGGCAACGGCCGGCATTGCCGCCGACGTGCTGGCGGTCGAGCGCATCCTGCGCGAAGGGTGGGCCGTTTTCGTGGTGGTCGCGCTGCTGGGCGCGCTCCTCGTTCGCGTGCCGCGCCTCCGGCGCGCGTTCGACGTCCTTTCGCCGGCCGTGGCGGGAGCGCTCGTGGGGATCGTGCTCGTGGCCCTGGCCGTGCGGCTCGTGCTTCTTCTGCACCCGGGCTTCTACTATCCCGACGTCCGGATCCACGCGATGTTCGCGTGGCAGGTAGCGCGACACGGTCTCGATCGATTCCTGCAGGAGTTCACCGCCAGCCAGTTCCGCTACAGCCTCGGCCTGCAGTACGAGAATGGGCACTGGTACGCTTTCCCGTATCCGCCGCTCTTCTACCTCGTCTGCTGGCCGCTGGTCCGGCTCCTGCGTTACTCTCCGGAAGTCGCGGTCTCGGTGCTCGCCGCCGCGGTCAACAGCCTCGAGGCGCTGATCGTTTACGCGATCGCGCGACGGCTGCGCCTGCCGGCCGCGGTGTCGGTTGCGGGCGCGGCGGCGCTTCCCCTGTTGCCGATCTTCCTGGCACGACTGACGCTCGCCTACTTCCCCGCGATCACCGGCCAGTTCGTGGACGCGGTGGTCATCCTGTATCTGGCCGCCCGCCTCGAGGCGCTCGATCGCCCGCGCGTCGTCGTGTCGCTGGGCGCGCTGCTCGCGCTGGCGCTCCTGACCTACACGCAGTCGCTGCTGAACTTCGGCCTCCTGCTCCCGTTGCTGCTGGCCCTGCTTTTGATCTTCGATCACACGCCGGGCGCCAGACGGCGGCAGATCGGTCTGGTCGCGGCGGGAGCGCTCGGTGCGGTGCTTTCGCTCGCCGTCTTCTATGGCCGCTACCTTCCGGTGTTCCTGGACATGAGGCGCGGGATCCCGCAGCCGGAAGAGCAGATCCTGCTCGACAAGATGGAAGCGCGCGAACGCCTCGCGGACGAGGTCGCCGCGCCGGAGCCGCCGGACGATCCGTATGCCGGTCCGGGCGTGGATCTGTTGCGCGGCGTGCGCAAGGCGGCGTGGCGTCTGTATGTTTTCTACGGTCTCTTTGCGCCGGTTGTCGTCGTCGGCCTGGCCCTCGTCTGGCGCGCGACTGGCGGAGCGAGCCGCATGCTGATCGGTGCCTGGGCCGCGACGTACGTGCTCCTGAACCTGGCGTCCGGCGGTCTGCCCGGTCCCAACCTTTTCCGCTACAACAAGGACCTCGAGGTGGTGGCGCCGCTCTTCTGCATCGCTCTGGGCGCCGTCGGCGTGTGGCTCGCGACCTTCGCTCGCCCGCTCGGGCTTCTCTACGCGGCGTCGTACGGGTGGTTCGGCGCGTACCGCGCCGCGCGCTACCTGACGGAGAAGTTCATTCTCGAGCGCTGACACGGTCCAGACCACCGCAGAAAGAGACCACCAGAAACTCTTGACGCGCGCCGGTTGCCGGGCGTAATGTCCTGCCACCGCGAACCGTTAAGACTGTTTGAAGGAGGCGTACGATGACGCGTCCACTCTCGATGTTCGTCCTGGCCCTCGGCCTGTTCGCGCTCGCCGCCGCGCCCCCTCGCGGCGCGCGCGGCGACCACGACGATGATGACGATGATGGCGGAGACAGCCGCATTGCGCGCGGCTTCGCCATTGCGCCTGTCCGGCTCGACCTCCGCGGCAAGAACAGGGCGATGGTCGGGCTCGGCAGCTACCTGGTCAATGCGACCGGCGGATGCAACGACTGCCATACCAACCCACCGTTCGCGCCCGGCGGAGATCCCTTCCTCGGACAGCCCAAGGAGATCAACGCAGACAGGTATCTGGCGGGCGGCACTGCGTTCGGGCCGTTCGTTTCGCGCAATATCACACCGCGCGCGAGCAACGGCCTGCCCGCAAACCTCACGTTCCAGCAGTTCAAGACCACGATTCGCACGGGGGCGGACCTCAAGCATCGTCCGCCGTTCGTGCCCTCGGAGGACAACGACTTGCTGCAGGTGATGCCCTGGCCCGTCTACCAGGACCTGACGGACCAGGATCTGCGCGCGATCTACGAGTACCTGCGCGCGATCCCCTCGCGCTGAACCGGGCACGTTCGGAGGTCGGGCCGTCGACTCGTGCGCAGCGTCGCGAGCGCCGTGATCGGGTCGGTGGTCTGATGTTCAGGCGGTGACTTTGCCTTTGAGGAGCTCGTCGATGATCGTTTGCAGTGCGCGCACGACTTCGTCGCGCGGCACCTGCGCCTTGCGGAACTGCAGCGACAAGCTGAACGTCTTCTCGCGCGGCTGATACTTGAAGACGAAGTGGCGCGGCCGTCCGCGTGCCGCCTTCGAATTCTGCTGTTGCGCGATGCGTCGTGCTTGCTCACGCGTCGTGCCCTGCGACTGCAGACGTTCGATCAGCGCGATCATTTTCTGCGCGTCCGACTGACGAACAATCTGTAGCAGCAACGATTTGGAATGAATGTCGGCCAGCCGACAGAGTTCGCGCACTTCGTCGGGCATCGCCGTGATCGACAGCGTCTCCGTGATCGACGTGCGGCTGCGTCCGATCTTCTCCGCCATCC
>WUUC01067052.1_pt1 | contig 14607 bp, 7 predicted proteins | sample 6278441 | NCBI WGS metagenome assembly WUUC01 (sample SAMN13675441, study PRJNA597444) | soil metagenome | isolation source: soil | place: USA: Washington | collected 2017-10
GCCTGCGGTGGGTGTGGCCAGCGACCGGGGCGCTCAACCTGTACCTGCGCTCGTTGGCGTACGTGGGCGGGACGTTCGTTGCGCTCACCGCCGTGCCGATCCTCGCGAAGTGGCTACTGGTCGGGCGCTGGAAGCCGCAGGAGATCCGCGTCTGGAGCCTGGGCTACATCCGGTTCTGGATCGTGCGGATGCTCCTTCGGACGAGCCCGCTGGCCATGTTCCGCGGCTCACCGCTGTTCGTGCTCTACCTGCGGGCGCTCGGCGCGAAGATCGGCCGCGGTGTGGTGATCTTTTCACGGAATGTGCCGATGGGTACCGACCTGCTCACCATCGGCGACGGCACGGTGATCCGCAAGGACGCCTCTCTCCTCGGCTACAGCGCCCACGCCGGTGTGATCCGGGTCGGCTCGATCACTCTCGGCCGTGACGTCGTGATCGGCGAGGGCACCGTGATCGAGATAGACACAACAATGGGCGACGGCGCTCGGCTCGGCCACGCCTCGTCGCTCCACCGGGGCCAGTCGATTCCCGCAGGTGAGAGCTGGCATGGCTCCCCGGCGCAGTCGGGCGGCCGCGACTACAGGTCGGTCCCCCCGACCCGATGCGGCACCGTGCGGCGCACCCTATACGGCACCCTGCAGCTGCTGAACGTACTGGTGCTCGGGCCGATCGTCCTGACCGCGGCGCTTCTCCTCGGTAAGCAACTCCGGCTGCTCACCGAGCTCATCGCGCCCGGCCCGTACGCCGCCGCGACCGGGGCGTTCTACTTCGATGTGCTCGTGCTGTCCGCCGCGCTGTTCATCGCCTCGGTGCTGCTCGGACTCGTGTTCGTCGTCACCGTGCCAAAGCTGCTGCACCGCCTACTCGTTCCCGGCGAGGTCTACAAGCTCTACGGCGTCCGCTATTGGGTGCACCGCACCATCGCGCGGATCACGAGCGCGCCGTTCTACGTCAACCTGTTCGGCGACAGCTCCTACATCGTGGGCTTCCTCGCCGCGCTGGGCTACGAGCTCGGCCGCACCCGGCAGACCGGCTCGAACTTTGGAGCCGAGCTCCAGCACGAGTCGCCCTACGTGGTCGAGATCGGGTCCGGCACGATCGTCTCCGACACCATGTCGTTCGTCAGCGCCGACTACTCCAACACGTCGTTCCGGGTCTCCCCGCTGTTGCTGGGAGCCAACACGTTCTTCGGCAATAGGATCGTCTACCCATCTGCCGGGCGGATCGGCGACAACTGCCTCGTGGCGACAAAGGCGATGATCCCGATCGACGGCCCGGTGCGCGAGGGTGTCGGGCTTCTGGGCTCGCCGTCGTTCGAGATTCCGCTTTCACGGGACCGCGACAGCCGGCTCGAGCTCTCGCGCGGGGAGTTCCGTCGCCGGCTCGCCGCGAAGAATCGACACAATCTCGGCACGATGGGCCTCTACCTGTTCGTGCAGTGGTTCCGAACGTACCTCACTCTGCTGGTCGCCCTCACGGCCCTCGACCTGTACGACCGGTTCGGCATCATCGCCCTGGCGGTCGGCATGATCGTCGGGGTCGCGGTCAACTTCGGCTACCTAGTGCTCGTCGAGCGCGCCGCGACCGGCTTCCGATCGATGCAGCCTCGGTACTGCTCGGTCTACGACCCCTACTTCTGGTGGCACGAGCGCTTCTGGAAGCTCAGCGGCCAGCCGTCGCTCCTGGACGGGACCCCGCTGAAGAGTTTGACCTGGCGGATGCTGGGCGCCCGCATCGGTCGCCGGGTCTTCGACGACGGCTGCGCCATCTCGGAGAAGACGCTTGTCACCATCGGCGACGATTGCACGCTCAACGCGGGGTCCTACCTGCAGGCCCACTCGATGGAGGACGGGATCTTCAAGTCCGACCGCATCCGGATCGGCGATGGTTGCACGCTCGGGTCCAACGTGTTCGTGCACTACGGCACGACGCTCGGCGACGGCGCCACGCTCGGCACCGACTCGTTCCTCATGAAGGGCAGCCAGGTACCGGCCGGCGCGCAGTGGCACGCCAATCCAGCGCGGGAGGTCCGTTCCTCCTGAGCCGGGATGCCCGTGGTCAAGCGCGGGCCTCCGACGATGGCTGCAAGCGTGGATTGACACGCGTCAACTGACGTCGCGCGGGTGGCCGGCGCTCACTAAGTGCGCCCACGGTGCGTCCACCAGCTGTGTTGAGAGCGTGTTTGAGAAGTGATGAGGTGACCGGTGTGAGGTCCGGGTCTGGTGGCGGTCGTGAGCGGACAGACGCCCTCACCGCCCCCAGCGGCCGAGCACGAAGCCGGGCGATAGACGGGCCAGCCGGAGCTCCCGCACCTCCTGGCCGGTTGCGAGCGTGCACACGTGCGTCGCGCCGACGTCCACGTCCCTAAGCCACAGGTGCTGGGGGGGCGAGCCAGGCAGCGTCACGGACGTCGTCCCCCCGGTCGGGAGCGGGGGGAGCATGACGGCCTGCGGTTGCACGGAAAGGCCGGTGCCGAGCGCCTTGAGGACGGCCTCCTTGCCGGTCCAGTGGTGCAGAAAGACCTGCTGACGTTGCCTCACCGGTGCCTCCTGCACGCGATGGCGTTCGGCGGGCGTAAGGGCGAAGTCCAGGAGCTCTGCACTCACGTCCTGCGATGCCCCCGTCGGCTCGATATCTATACCGACCGGTGCGTTGCCGGCGAAGGCGAGCACGAGCAGGTCACCGCCGTGGGCGACCGAGAACTCGATCGCAGAAGACGCCGCGTCGGAGCGGCCACGCAGCCGCGGCTTCCCGTGTGGGCGGCCGCAGGCCGGGCAGCTCCGGTCGATCCCGATCTCGGCGGGGGCGAGGTCGAGATAGCGGGCCAGGAGAAGCCGGAGCAGCCCGCGCGACAGCCTGGCCGCCGCCCGACCGCTGCGATACCGGTGGACATGCGCCCGCTCGTCTGGCGTCAGGACGCCGTCCAAGGCAGCCTGGTGCTCTGTGAACTCCGGCATGCTCGCGACCCAGACCTCGCACCTGCTCACGTGCAAGGTCTCCTCCTAGTCCCTGACCCCCCTTACCAGGATGAACGCAGAACGAGGCTATTCGACTCTGCCGTGGTCGGTTCCGTTGAGGCATGGCGAGCCGTCCTCGGCTGATGTCCAGCACCGTTTCGGCGCTCTGCCTAACGCATGGTCAAGTTCTTACTGTACGTGCGGGATGGCCGGGTTCAGCCGCTGAAGACAGTCCGTACGGCCTCGCGCGGCCATCGCCCGGCTCGAGGAGTTGGCGCTCGAGTGGCAGCCGGCCTTCAGGTCGACCTCGCGGTGCGCTAACCCGCCGTTGAGCAAGTCCCGACACCAGCGACGGCGCCGCGAGCGGGCACAGCCTTCCCCTGATCGTGGAAGTTGTGACTGGCTAGGAGTAGCGGATGTTCCACGATCATGAGCGCCGTCCGGCCGCACACTTATCGGGGAATGTCCCGGCAAATCACATCTTCCTCGCGAGGTATGACTTAGTTTTGACCCAATTGGTACTCCGATAATCGACAGCGAAATTGCGATAGAAACTCGACGCTGAGTAATAATGGCGAACGCCGCACATTCTCGACCCCGCGAGATGACTCTTGGCGATCGAAAGCTCGCATTAAGTGAGAAGCCTTCTTCCTGTTGACGCAGCTGGCCTTATGAGTTAGAAACATGTGGGGGGTTACAGGAATGCACCGCTTAGCGAGGGACGGTGAGGTCACCCATCGGCACAAGCGCATTAGCGTCAATTCGGGCAGGTCGTGCGCGCCGCTGCGCACCGACCGGGTGCCCCAGTTTGCTTGCCGATGGCCATATTTGCGCCCGAAGCGTCCGATCTTTCGGGTCTGCCCGAGTCGGCGCGAGGCGCCCGTCCCTCGTGGCTTGTCCGCAATGCCGTCTCGTATCGGCCATGTCAGCATTCGGGGTGAAAGCAGCTGAATCCCCCCGAGGAACGGTCTCGTGAACGACGTTAGTGGCCGTTCTGCAATGAGTTAGTCCGTAACACACGTAAGGGTATCCGGAGTCACGATAAGGGGTCCGGGGGCAAGGGTCTCCCGTCGGCGGAGGGTTAACCACACGCCACGGAAAAGGGATCTCTCTCGTTTCGTGACGCTGTTCGGCCGGGGACAGTTATTCGTCGGCGCAGTCATGAGAACCGCCCTGCGTGGCGGAAACACGCGTCTGATCAGCGGCCCTCCCGGGGTCGCGGTGAGGACCAATTTCACCCGTTCGGGGGATCACCCGCATGAGCACACTCATTGGAGATCACAGCATGAGCATCGCCTCGCACGCGCCCGCCCGCCGCTGGTCGGACTTCTTGGACGTCCCCGGGGTAGCGGGTGCACGCGGGAAGCCCGCCTCCGGCGGGACGATGACTGGTCCGCATGTCTCCGGTCCGCTGCCGGGGCCGTGCTCGGCCGAACTGCTTGCCCGGCAGGCTCGATGGGAGTCCAACGCCAGGACCTACCCGCGGCACCTGCCCATCGCCATCGACGAAGCGGCCGGATGCCTGGTGCGCGACGTCGACGGGAACGTCTTCATCGACTTCCTGGCCGGTGCCGGGGTCCTGTCCCTGGGACACAACCATCCCGAGTTGGTTCACGTCGTCGCTAAACAGTTGAGCAAGCACACACACGGCCTGGACTTCCCCACGCCGGCCAAGGACGCCTTCACGCAGGCGCAGCTGTCCATGCTCCCCCCCGCCATGCGTGACCGGATGAAGATCCACTTCTGTGGACCCACCGGGGCCAACGCGGTGGATGCGGCGCTGAAGCTCTGCAAGATCGCAACGGGTCGTGGTGACATCGTGTCCTTCCAGGGCGGCTTCCACGGCAGCAGCCACGCCGCCATGGCGGTCACGGGCCTGGTCGATCAGAAGGGCCCGGTGCCCAACGGCGTTCCTGGCGTTCACTTCTTCCCGTTCTCCTACTGCAGCCGGTGCCCGCTGGGTCTAGACCCGAGCACCTGCGCGACGAGTTGCGCCACCTACCTGGAACGGTCACTCAAGGACAGCAACGGTGGGATCCCCCTGCCGGCGGCCGTCATTCTCGAGTTGGTGCAGGGAGAAGGCGGCGTGATCCCCGCCACCCTCGAGTTCGCCCGACGGGTGCGCGAGGTGACTCGCGAACTGGACATCCCCCTGATCGTCGATGAAGTGCAGACCGGTTGTGGACGCACCGGGACGTGGTTCGCGTTCGAGCAATACGGCATCGAGCCCGACGTGATCATCGCCTCCAAGGCGTTGAGCGGGATCGGCGCGCCTGTTGCGATCATCATCTACGACGAGAAGCTGGACGTCTGGGCGCCCGGAGCGCACACCGGCACGTTCCGCGGAAACCAGTTGGCCTTCGCCGCCGGCACTGAAGCGGTGCGCATCACCCGCCGCGACGACGTGCTGGGTAATGTGCGCCGACGCGGTGCGCAGGTGGAAAAACTGCTGGCGCCGCTCCAGAGCCTCCCCTGGGTCTGGGAGGTGCGCGGCCGGGGACTCATGTGGGGCATCGAGCTGGCCGACCCCGTGAGCGGCCAACCTGCGGGCAATCTGGCCCGCGAGGTGCAGGCACGTGCCCTGCGCCGCGGCCTGATTGTGGAATGCGGCGGCCGCGATGACTGCGTGGTGCGCATGCTGCCCCCGCTCAACGTCAGCGCCGACGTCATCGACACGGCATGCGGGATTCTCGTCTCTGTCATTCGGGAGCTCTGCCCGTGATTGCTCCGGCGACGCTGCATTCTGCGGACCGCTCCGCCGTCTCCAAAGGCCCTCGCTCCTGCCCCCCGTTGCCAGAAGCGGTCCACAGCCTGACGGACGTCTTCGAGCACACCTGCGATCAGAGTCCCGAGAGTGTCTCCGTGGTTGTCGGTTCTGCGGATCTGACCTACGCGGAACTCGATCGCCGAGCTAACCAGTTGGCGCACCTGCTGATCCGGCGGGGGGTGAGCGAGGGCTCGCGGGTAGGGATCTTGCTCGGTCGATCCGTGGACACCTACGTGGCTCTCCTTGGTGTGCTGAAGGCCGGGGCCGCCTACGTCCCGCTGGATCCGCTGTTCCCCGCGGATCGGGTTGCGCACATCGCTGCCGACGCCGCATTGCGCGCCCTGGTCACGACATCGAGTTCGCGCGAGGTCACAGCTGGCCTTTCCTGCGGCGTCCTCGAGCTCGACCGGGTTGAGGTTGAGGCGGAGCTGCTCGCTCAGCCGACGCGTCGAGCCGACGTCGACATCGACCCCTCCTCGCTGTGCTACGTCATCTACACCTCAGGCTCCACCGGCAAGCCCAAGGGCGTCGCGGTCTCACATGCGAACATCGTCAACTTCCTGCGGGTTGCCACCCCGATCTACGGGGTGACGAGTGCGGACCGGGTCTATCAGGGAATGTCGATCAGCTTCGACTTCCACCTGGAGGAGATGTGGCCCGCATGGGTCGCCGGAGCCACCCTGGTGGCAGGCCCGACGGACTCGCGTCGTTTCGGGCAGGGATTGACCGACTTCCTCGTCGAGAACCGGATAACGGTCTTTTGCAGCGTGCCGACGCTGCTGACGACCCTCGAGAGCGATCCGGAGACTGTGCGCTGTCTCCTGGTCAGTGGCGAAGCGATGCCAGCGGACCTCGTACGCCGGTGGTGGCGGCCGGAGCGCCGCATCCTCAACTGCTACGGACCCACCGAGACGACCGTCTCATCCAGTTGCTGCGAACTGCTGCCCGACCGACCTGTGACGCTCGGAAAACCCTTCCCCACTTACACCTTCTACGTTCTTGATGATGACCTGCGTCCGGTCGATGATGGTGATGTCGGGGAAATCTGCATCGGGGGACCCGGCACTGCGGTCGGCTATCTCAACCGTCCCGAGCTCACCGCCGAACGGTTCATCGCCAACCCGATTCCGTCACAGCGTACGGCGGTGCCTCGCATCTACCGCACAGGTGACCTCGGGCGCTCCACGCCGTCCGGTGAATTCGAGTATCTGGGGCGTATCGACACACAGGTGAAGATCCGGGGCTACCGGATCGAGCTGGGTGAAATCGAGCAGGTCATCCGCGAGGACGAGGCGGTGGAGAACGCGGTCGTCGCGACCCTGGAACGGGACGGTATCGTCCAAGACTTGGTCGGCTACATCACGGTCTATAACCATGCCATGCCCGGCGGGGAAGCCGAGCTGCGCGACCGGTTGCACGCCTCGCTGCGGCGAAGGCTCCCCCCCTACATGATCCCGTCCTTCGTCGAGGTCCTCGACGTGTTCCCCCTGTTGGCTGCCGACAAGGTGAACCGGGCAGCCCTGCCGCCGCCCGTATCGGCGCCGCTGGGGTCGCGTTCGGGTGGCCACGTGCCCGCCGAAACGCCCATCGAGGCCGACCTCGCCGCCGTGTGGGCGGAGATCTTGAGCCTGCCCCAGGTGTCGGTGGAGGATGACTTCTTCTGTGACCTTGGTGGGCATTCGCTCACGGCCGCGCGCCTAATCTCCCGACTGCGCCAACAGCCCAGGCTTTCTGGGCTCGCCATGGGAGACATTTACGCCAATCCCACCGTTCGTAGTCTGGCCCTCTTCGTCGAAGCGGACCTTGCCCCGCCCGCCGCCGAGGAGACTCCGGCGCCGCCGGGACGCCGTCGCCGCCCGGGCGCTGGTACCGCCGGGACGCCGTGCGCGCCCGGACGCCGCCGTCGCCCGGGCTCCCCGCCGTCGACGGTGTCCGAATCGAGGCCGCCGCTGCTTCACTCGAGCGCGCGCGTATGGGCCTGTGGGGCCGCTCAGGCGATTCTCATCATGCTCTGGCTGCTCCTGTGGGCGCCTCCCGGTCTGCTGCTGATCTACGCCATAGTCCTGTTCGAAGCGAGTCTGGCTGTTCCCATCGTGGGGCTCCCGCCGGCCGTCGCAGACCTCCTCGCCGACCCCACCATGGCCGAGACGATCGGGATCTTCATCACCTGGCTGCTGTGGATCTTAGCCAACCTGTTCCTGTTCCCCGTGCTCGTGAGCCGACTGGTCATGCGCGGCGTACGCCCCGGCTGGTACCCGTTGTGGGGCATTACTTACCTGCGGTTCTGGTTCTACGGCCGCGCGTCCGGGCTGGCGCCGCTGGCCATGCTCAGCGGTACGCCGTTCGAGTCGGGGTACTACCGACTGCTGGGGGCTAAGATCGGCCGCCGGTCCCAACTGGCCTCTTCCACGATCGCCCTCCCGATGTTCCTCGAGCTCGGCGACGGTGTGAGCATCAACCACGGGGCCATCGTCCAGCCCTTCGTCATCGAAAGCGGCTGGCTGCGCCTGGCGCCCATCAAAATGGGCACCGGAAGTTTCCTCGGCTGCGGCAGCATGGTGCTGGCGGGGGCCGAGATCGGCGACGGTGCGTCGGTGGGGGACAAGTCCCTGGTGCACGCCGATGCCCGTATCCCGGCAGGCGAGCACTGGGCCGGATCGCCGATCAAGCGGCTCAACGCAGCCTCGCCTCTGCTGGAGTCGATGGCCGAGCGCGCCGACTACCGCCGCTGGACGATTTCGGTGCTTTCCGGCTATGTCGGCGGTATGGTGCTGTTGACGATGCTGCCCCTGGGGGCCATCGTGCCCAGCGCGGCAATCGTGGGCTCCACCACTATCGGGCACGGCCTGCTCTGGGGTATCGCCAGCGTCTTCGTGGCCGGGCCGCTCTTCGTGTTCGTCACCTGCGTCCTGCTCATCCTCGCCAAGCGAGCCGTGTTGCCGAGGGTCCAACCGGGGATTTATCCCGCCCGCGGCTGGTTCGGCGTCCGCGAATGGCTCAGCAAGAACATCGTCGGTCTGAGCCTCGGCCTGGTCCGCACGATCTACTGCACCCTCTACGTCATTCCATTCCTGCGGGGACTCGGAATGCGCATCGGTCGCTGGTGCGAGATAGCGGTCCCCTCCTTCATCGATCCTGACCTGACTGTGACCGGTGACCAGACGTTCCTGGCCGGCGGGATCGTGATCGCGCCGCCGGTGTACCACCACGGCTGCGTCGCATTGAATCTGGCCGAGATGGGCCGGCGCAGCTTCTTGGGCAACGTCGCCTTGCTGCCTGGCACCTCCCGCATGGGCGACAACAGCTTGCTCGGGGTGCACTCCGTCGCGCCGACGCGGATCGACCCCGAGACCACGTGGCTGGGTTCACCGGCGATCTTTTTCCCGCGCCGACAGGAGAGCCAGCAGTTCGCAGACAAGCTGACCTATACGCCAACACCGGCAATGATCGCCGTACGGTTAGCCCTTGAGATCTTCCGGGTGACCTTGCCGGCGATCATCGGGGGGACGAGCACACTCCTCTCGCTCTGGATCACTATCAAGCTTCTCGGGATCTTTCCGCCGCTGACCCTGCTCCTCGTCCTTCCTGTCATAGCACTGGGTCTGGGCTTTGCGACGGCGTTGGAGGTCGTCCTGCTCAAGTGGCTGATCATCGGACGGTACCGTCCGCGAACCGAGCCCTATTGGGGCACCTGGGTCCGGGCAACCGAACTCATCACGGGCCTGTTCGAGACCATTGCCGCGCCCACGGTGGTGACTCCTTTTGCCGGCACGCCGCTGCTCCCCCCCATTCTTCGGCTGTTCGGCACGCACGTGGGACGGCGGGTCTACATCACGACCAGCGGCGGCACCGAGTTCGACCTCATCAGCATCGGCGACGACGCCGTGATAGCCGACGGCGCCATTACGCAGACTCACCTGTTTGAGGACCGGGTCATGAAGATGTCGCGCGTTGAGGTCGGCGCGGGCGCAACGGTGGGCGCCAGCTCAATCGTCCTGTACGACGCCACCGTCGAGCCGGGTGCCTCCCTGGAGTCGCTGTCGCTGGTGATGAAGGGCGAGACCCTACCGGCCGCGGGCCGATGGCGCGGCATTCCCGCCCGCCGGGTCTGACGTCCCCATCTGCTCGTGCCCAACTGGAAGGAATGCGCGACGTGTTGACCATCGATCGCCCATCGCTCGATAGGGACTACGCCGGTCTCGTCGGCAAGACGGTGAACGGCGTGTCGCTCGGGCAGTTGAGGTTCTCCATCATGCACGGAAACGGCAACGTCATCGTTGTTGCTGATGAAGCACTCAGCGGGCTGACCTCCCCAAGTGTGGATGGCACGATGGCGCGAGCGGTCTGCGAGTCGTTCCGTGCCGTCCAGATCGATGGGATTGCCTTTCTCCGGAGGAATGGCGGCCGGGTCAAGATGACCTACTTCGAGCGGGACGGCACGCACTCGCAGATGTGCGGAAACGCCCTTCGGTGCTCGACCCGGTACTGCCAGGACCGGGGTTGCCTTCCCAGCGAGGCCGTCATCGCCACCGATGACGGTGACAAGTGGGTGAGGACCGCCGATGGCGTTATCAAGGTTGCGCTGGGACCTGGCCGGGAGTTCCGCAAGGTCACCCACGACCAATACTTCGTCTTCAGCGGTCTGCCCCACCTCGTGGTCCTCGTCGACGACCTGGACAGCATCGACGTCAAGACCGCCGGTGCGGCCTTGCGCTACGACGAGGCCTTGTGCCTGTTGCTCGAGCACCCGGAAGGACTCCACGTCGATTTCATGCGGCGCGACCCCGCCGGGGTCAGCATCCGCACCTACGAGGTGGGATCCGAGGACGAAACTCTCGCCTGCGGGACCGGGGTAGCCGGGTCCGCGTTCGTCGCCAACATGGTCTGGGGCCTGCCCCTCCCCGTGTCCGTCCGCACGCGAGGGGGGGTGATGACCGTCGAGGACGGCGAGCATGGCCTGGTCATCAGCGGGGTCATTGAGTACTTGTTCAGCAACATCGATGACTGAACCGCGGCGCGCCACGGCAATCGAGAAGACCCGGATCGAGGGCGTGGATGCGGCTCGGGGAGTCGCGCTGATAGGGATGATGGCCGTTCATGTCTTCAACATTTTCGACTGGGACGGCACGCCGACCGCGGCGACGGTCGTCGCCGCGGGCCGGTCCGCAGCCACTTTCGCGCTGGTGGCGGGAATAAGCCTGGCCTTCATCTCGGGCGGCAGCCGCCCGCTTGACGGCCGGGCACGAACCGCCGTCGCCGCATCCATCGCCGTGCGGGCACTGTTAATCGCGACGATCGGCTTCGCCCTCGGCTACGCCGCGGACGACGCGGAGGTCATCCTTCCGTACTACGCCGTGCTGTTCCTGTTTGCCATCCCGCTGCTCGGGCTGCGTCCGCGCACCCTGGCCGGCGTCGCCGCCGCCTCGATCGTCATCGGACCGCTGCTGGTGATGATGACGTTCAGCTCCGACTTCCCCTTCACCAACCCTGCCGGCAACCCGACCTTCGGGTCCCTGGTCGATGACCTATCCGGGGTCATCGCCGCATTGCTCCTTACCGGTTTCTACCCCGCGGTGGCCTACCTCGCCTACGTGTCCGCAGGGCTGGCAATCGGGAGATTGGACCTGACCTCCCCCCGAGTAGCACGCCGGCTCATCGGGGGCGGGCTGGCTCTGGCACTTGGCGCTTGGTTCGCATCCTCCCTGCTGCTGTTCCGACTGGGTGGACTTAGGTACCTGTACGAAGCCGGTAAGTACGACGAGGGTTTGGCCGGCGCCACGAGCCAGATCTTGTGGGGACAACCCGAGCAGACGCTGTCCTGGTGGTGGCTGGCTGTCCGTGCCCCACACACGACGTCGTCGATCGATATGATTCACACACTCGGCTCGGCGCTCGCCGTACTTGGGGCGTCACTGCTCTTGATGCGCATCCCGGTGGTCGCCCGCCTGCTGCGACCAATCGCGACCGCCGGGACCATGACGCTGACCCTCTACAGCGGGCATCTCCTGGTCCTGGCGACGGGGCTGCTGCGTGAGCAGCCGGTCATGCAGTACTTGCTACTGGTCTGCACTGCCCTGCTTTTCGCTGTCCTGTGGCGTCGCTGGGTGGGGCAGGGCCCGCTGGAGAAGCTTGTGTCGGCAGCGGCCGCTCGCGCACGCCAGTCCGTCCTCGGTGCATGCGGCGGCGAGGGGACTCACCGGCGTGTCGTTCGCGACAGGGAGTCCGCCCTGCGGTAGGTGCAGGGGTGGCTTGCGAACGATCAGGTTCCTATCCGTCGCGGCGCGGACGCCGGCGGTAAGACCAGTGGTCTCGCCAAGGGGATTCCGGGGCGGTAGGCCAGATGGCGGTGGGACGGTGCGTCCAGGACGAGCAGATCCGCGCGGGCCCCGACACCAAGGTGCCCGATGTCGGTCCGGCGCAGCGCCGCGGCGCCACCGGCCGTCGCGGCCCACGCCGCCTCGGCCGGTGTCATGCCCATTTCCCGGACCGCGAGGGCGATGCAGAACGGGATCGAGGAGGTGAAGCAGCTGCCCGGGTTGCAGTCGCTGGCCAGCGCCACCGTGACGCCGGCGTCCAGCAGCCGGCGCGCGTCGGGGTAGGGCGAGCGGGTGGAGAACTCCACACCGGGCAGCAACGTCACCACCGTCGCGCCCCCGGTGAGTGCGTCGACGTCGGCCGGGGACAGGTGCGTGCAGTGGTCGGCACTCGCGGCACCGAGTTCGACGGCCAGCTGAACTCCCGGGCCGGCCGAGAGCTGATTGGCATGCACCCGCAGGCCCAGCCCCGCGTCCCGGCCCGCCTCCAGGACGGCGCGGCTCGCCGCGCCGTCGAAGGCGTGCGGCGAGGCGGGCTCGCAGAAGACGTCGATCCACCGGGCGTACGGCGCGCAGGCCGCCAGCATCGGGCCGGTGACGAGCGCGAGGTAGTCCTCGGTCCGGCCGGCGTATTCCGGCGGGACGACATGGGCGCCGAGGAACGTGGTCTCCACCGTCACCTCCCCGGCCAGGCGCAGGGCCCGCGCCTCCTGCTCGACGGTCAGTCCGTAGCCGCTCTTGATCTCCACGGTGGTGGTGCCCTGGGCCCGCATCTCGGCCACCAGGGTCCGCAGCCGCGCCCGCAGGTCGTCGTCGGAGGCCTCCCGCGTGGCCTGCACGGTGGAGGCGATGCCGCCCCCGTCGTACGGGGTTCCGGACATCCTGGCCTCGAACTCGCCCGCGCGGTCACCGGCGAACACCAGGTGGGAGTGGGAGTCGACGAACCCGGGCAGCACGGCGCGACCACCCAGGTCGATCCGCCGGTCGGCATCGGGCGCGGCACTGGCGGCTCCGACCCAGGCGACCCTGCCGTCGGCGACGACCACCGCCCCGTCCGGCACCACGCCGAGCACCCCCGCGCCCAGCGACGGGTCGTTGGTGACCAGCTCCCCGATGCCGCTGACCAGCGTGCTCCCGCGGTCTCGGCTCACCTGGTCCTGGCTCATGTGCTCTCCCACAGCGGCGCGATGGCCTTGCTCAGCAGCTGCCCGACGTCGCCGAGGACATGCCGGCCTCCGGTGACGATGACGCGCCCGTCGACCACGACGTCGGACACGTCGGCGGCACCCGCGGCCATCACTACCTGCGCGGGGTCGATCCCCGCGGTCCGTGGCGTGTCCAGGGCGACAGCGACGAGGTCGGCTCGCTGGCCCGGGGCGATGCGGCCCGCGTCGGGCCAGCCGAGGGCCGCGTGCCCGGCGGCGGTCAGGGCCTCGACGAGCGCGGCGGGGGGGAACCGGCCGCGCTGGCCGGTGGCGAGGCGCTCGGTGGACTCCAGGGTCCGCGCCTCCCCGAGCGGGTCGGTCAGGGCGTGCTGGTCGGTGCCCAGACACAGGGGTGCCCCGGCCTCGTGCAGCCGGCGGAACGGGCCGATCCCATCGGCTAGGTCGGCCTCGGTGCTCGGGCAGGCGCAGATCGAGGTCCCCGAGTCACCCAGCAGGCGCACATCCTGCTCGGACAGGTGGGTGGCGTGCACGGCCGTGCTCCGCGGGCCGAGCAGGTTGCTTGCGGCCAGCAGCGCGGTGGGGCTGGCGCCGTAGAACGCCTGGCACGCCTCGTTCTCCCGAGGCTGCTCGGACAGGTGGATGTGCAGCGGTCGCCCCGCGGCGGCCTCGGCCATCTCCCGCAGCTGCGGCGCCGGCACGGCGCGTACCGAGTGCACGGCCGCGCCGACGCGCAGGCCTGCACGCTCCGGCAGGTCGAGCACGCGGGCGGCCCACGACGCGACATCCCCATCGGAGAACTGCGCCTGCACGGCATCGAGCGGGAGGTGACCGCCGGCCTCAAGCCCACCGGCGAGATAGCAGGCGTCCAGGAGCGTCAGCCGCACCCCCGCGTCCGCGGCGGCCCGGATCAGCGCCTGCGACATGGCGTTGCGGTCGCCGTAGCGGCGCCCCCCGGGACCGTGGTGGAGGTAGTGGAACTCACCGACGCAGGCCACCCCCGCCAGGGCCATCTCGGCGTAGGCCGCCCGGGCCAGCTCCAGGAGGGAATCGGGATCCAGGCGGGCGGCGACGGCGTACATCGCCTGTCGCCAGGTCCAGAAGGTGCCGCCCCGGTCGTGGGTGCGCCCGCGCAGCGCCCGGTGGAAGGCGTGGGAGTGGGCGTTGGCGAACCCGGGGAGCACCAGCCCCGCCAGCCGGTGGTCCGTGGCGGCCGGGACCGGTGCGGCCTCGACGGAGCCGATGGAGGCGCCCTCGGTGCGGACGCGGACTCCGGCCGCGAGACCAGCGGGGAGCCATGCCTGCTCGCACCAGTAGGCCGTCACGTCAGCGCCTGCACGGTGCGTGCCAGGGCGCCGACGCCGGCCAGGACGTCGTCGAGTTCGGCGTGCTCGGCCGGGGAGTGC
>WUUC01036236.1_pt1 | contig 14604 bp, 20 predicted proteins | sample 6278441 | NCBI WGS metagenome assembly WUUC01 (sample SAMN13675441, study PRJNA597444) | soil metagenome | isolation source: soil | place: USA: Washington | collected 2017-10
GAACGGGCACGACTGGAAATCGTGTGTGGGCTTTACGGTCCACCGAGGGTTCGAATCCCTCTCTCTCCGCCATTTAGACGCTATGCGAACCCAGCCCCAGCAGATCCGGGGGCTGGGTTCTTTGGTTGAAGCCCTTATGGAGCCGAACAGGCGTGAGGTGCGGCGTTGCGCCGTGCTTGCGATCGCGCGAAACGGCCACGGAGCCATTGCGACCTAGATTCAATTCCCGCTGCGTCCACAATTTCACGAAGGTCGAACCCGGCTCTCCTCAAGGAGTCGGGTCTATTTTCGTCTAGCGCCGAGCGCCTGATTCGAGCACTCCAAGCCTAGGCCGTCGTCCCTTCGTCGCGAGAGGGCTACTTTCTGCGTACGGTTACAGGAACCGTACGTCCGTCAGCCGAACATGCGAGCCGCACACTCTTCCCGCGTGCCCGGATGCAGACGACTTTGGGCGGCGAGCTCTTCTGCGCTGCCGGCGACGTCTGATTGTGCGTCGTCTCAGAGCTGCTGTTGTTCTCCAGCACGCGCAGTGCAAGTCCGCCAACGAGGGCGCCTGCCCCAACCGCGAGAAGCGTGAACAACAGCACAGGTCGTTTCAAGTCGAATAGCTCTACCCGGACGTCTGCCAACGGGTTGGGAGACGTTGGGGCAAGCTTCTGGGCGTTTGTCTCGATCGTGCCGCACAGGTCTTCCACGTACATCAGGAGCGTCGGCCCGAGAACTAGCCCCCAGTTCGAGACCGAAGAGGCATCTTCGGCCAGGAGAGACCCGCCAACACCAAGAAGAGCAGCTGAGGCCGTAAAGATTGCGCGGTGAAGCACCAGCGCCCCATTGACGATGAGCTTCTTCATACTCCGGACGGCCCGTTGAGAATCTCGGCTTCAATGTCCTTGAGGAGATCTAGTCCGTTCTCGCTGGCGCTGGCGGCGTCAATTTGTTCGGAGACTTCATCGCCCCAAGCGTTCCAGGCGACCATGAGGGACTCGATCGACGTCAGGTACTTCTCGCGGTCGCTCTTCTCCATCATCGCGGTGACGGCGTAACTCTCTTGGAAGTTGGTTTCCAGCCTCGCCTTGTTGAGGGCAAGCTTCGTATCGAGGCGACGGCGTACTTCCTTCAACCGCTTGTCAAACGCCTTCTTATCGGCCGTCGCATCTGGCGGGGAATAGGCGAGCACCTGTTCCAAGGTGTTGTCCGGGCGCAGCATCAGAAGGCCAGCTCCTGCGGTGGCGCATGTCCCCTTCAACTGGTCTTCGTACTTCTCTACGACCACGAAGACTTCGACGTCGGCCATCGAAGCGGATGCTGTGACGTGATTGCGGATCCAGCCGGGGAGTGGCTTGTCGCCTTCGAGGCGAACGAAGAACAGCCGACGCACTTGATCTGTTCCCTCTGCGACGACGTCTGCCTTTATGCCTCCATTGAGCCCACTGTCAGCGGCAAACTGGACCGGTGTTCGGTCGGCGTCGACCACGTAGCCCGCAGCGTCTGCGGCCTGTTCGACGCGGGTGCGCAGTTCCGCCTTCCGCGGGTCTTCGAAGTCGCTAGCCATTGTCGCCGGCGCTATCGAGGATCGCTTCGATCTTGGTCCTCAAGCTCTCCAGACGACGCTTTAGTGCCTCGGACAAACCACCATCGAGATTGAGGCCGTCGAGCGACTCCGTAATGAGTTCAACGCGCCTTGCAAGCTCCTTTTGCTCGTAGGCGCGCGCCGCGACCTTTTCGTACACCTCCGTGGGATTGGCCTCGACATCCTTGACGAGGTTCCGTGCCGCTCGCACGATCGATTCTCGATCGACCATGCTTGTTTTAGCCACATCTGCGAACTTGCCGACATCACGAAAGTCGGTAACAGCTCGTAGCGAGCCTTCTTCGCGTTTGCGAGCGAACTGCCGGATCACTTCGGGTCGCGAGAACTCGTTTGCGATCTCTGGAACAGCCTTTCGGAGCACGGACTCAGCTCGTTCAATCTCCAGATACAGGTCCTCGCGATGCACCTGCTCGTTCCGATCGAGGTGCGCCTCTTTCTGGATCAGGTCGAGTTCGCCTTCGGGGAGAGACAGCAAGCGCTTAGCTCGGCGCACCGTACTTCGCGTCAGTCCGGTCATCTCTGCTAGGCGCCCTTCGGCCTGCTCTCCGGTGAGCCGCATCACCTCGCGCAGGGAAAGGGCGATCGCGACGAGCGACCACTCCTCACGCACTGCGTGGATGTTGAACATCGTGAGGACGTTCTCGACTGGACTAGGGGTGTCGGTAACGCGTACCGGTACCTCCGAGAAGCCAAGGTCCAACGCCGAACGCCACCGACGTTCTCCATCCAGCAAAACGTAGCGACCGTCCTGCTCTGGATCGCGGTAGACGATCAACGGGACCAGAACGCCTGTCTCTTGAAGCGACGTCCGCAACTGGTCGAGCCGCTCGTCGTTGAAATAGAGGCGAGGATTGTTGGGGTTCTTTACAATCGACCGTGGATCGACTGCAAGCTGCTCGTCGTTGGATGGCGGCACCATTACGGCCCCTTCCAGAAGATGGCTTCCTGCACTCGGCCTCTCTTGGATGAAGCCGATGCGATCGTCGAAGCACGCTCAAGCGGCCTGACCTCGAAACCTGGGTAGAGGTCGAGCACGTCGGAATGGTAAGCATTTGTCACGATGACGTGCGCGCCGCGCTTGACCGCTTCGGCTGCCTCGCGAGCGGCGGAGATCTGGTCCGCCCACGAGAAGAGCGTCTCGTTGTAGTCGATGAAGCCGTTGTTATTGTGCTGCGTGACATAGGGCGGATCCATGAAGACCAGGTCGCCTTCGCGGGCCAACTGCACGGTGTCCGCAAAGTCGCTGAACTTGAGCATCACATCCCCTGCTGCCAGCGTCCTTGCGCAATCGCGGAGGTTCGCTTCATCTACGATGTTGTTGGACTTCGGCGCTCCGTACGGAACATTGAAGTTGCCAGCGCCATTCACCCGGTAGAGGCCGTTCCAACACGTCTTGTTGAGGTAGATGAACTCGGCAGCTCTCTTATACCGGCCGCGGCTCCTGTTGCTTCGCATCTCGTAAAACAGGTCCTTATCGGGCTTCCAGTCGCGGAGATAGCGAAGAATCGCGTCGGGCTGTTCTGCGACAGCCTCATACGTTGCGATCAACTCGGCGCATGAATCGCTCAGCACGGCATGTTCAGGCTGGAGTAGAAAGAACAAGGACCCTCCGCCTAGGAACGGTTCGAAGTAGCGCTCGTACGTCCTGGGCAGCGCGGGGATCATCTGCGCGAGCAGCGCACGCTTTGAACCAGCCCATCTTAGAAATGGGCGCGGTTTCGCCGATAAGGTCTGTCTCGCTCTAAGCGAGAGGGCCTCATGATCGACCCTGGTGGTCTTGTTCGCTACTACCGGTGAGGACATGCACGTGACCTAGTCAAGACGCCGGAACGCTACCTCTTGAGCCGGAGTGATCCGCCGCAATCGGGTCCACCGCGCGGAGAGAAGGCTCCCAGTTCGCCGGAGAAGCACGATTTCCAGCTCTTGTCTGCTGGGGGTCAGCCCGCCACCGGATCGGGCACTAGTCCGTGAGGTAGGGTTCGGTTCCCCGGTGGCAGGGACTTCAAAAGGACCTAGCCACCGTTATGCCTGAACTCATTGCGCTCATCGTGATCCTGATCTTGATCGCGAAGCTCTTTCAGCACTGATCCGGGTTCGGCTTCCCGTCAAGCCATCAAAGGCTGTCCAGGCTTCTCGCTCCCGCTCAGCCAGCGAATGGTTTAGTCGGCGTAGGCAGTACTCACGCCCCTCGGGTGGAAGCGGCGTCGCCGTTCAGATGTTCGTAGACCGGGTCGTGGTCAGAGGCTGGCTCGTCGACGCGTGCCTGCGGGTTGACGCCGATCGACACCGCGCCCCTGGTGGTCCAGCGGCCCTCTTGTTTGACCGACGCGCGGGCGAGCGTCAAGGGAGTTATGGTCCTGTTCACAAAGTGGCTACACGATCAGCACGCGTGAACCGGCTTGCCAGTCCGGCAACTTCACGTACCTGGCTGATTGAACGACCCGACTTACGTCATCCCTCAGGCATCGCCCGATGGCCCTGCTGCGGTTTCAGTCCGCGCTTCGGCGCCCGAGTTGCTCAAGCACGTCAAGCGCCGCGGCTATCTTCGGCCAGCACCGCGTGCAGTAGTCGCCGAGCGGCCGTGCCTCGTCTCGGACCTCCGGGCCGAGAACCTCGAGCGTCGCCATCGGGGCGTCCGGGGGGATCTCGTCGCCGCAGCAGTCGCAGGACAGCCGGGTGCTCATTCGGCGGGATGGGTCGGGCCTTGGGGCATGGACCGACAGAAGACCCGGCTATCCCGGTGCTGGTCAACGTGTGGGCCGGGGCCACAGGCGGCTAGGAGTCGCTGCGCGTGAGCAGTTCGAGCGGGTCGACGCCGATCCGGCCGGCAATGCGCTCGACGCTCTTGAGCGTCAGGTTGCGCTCGCCGCGCTCGACCCCGCCCATGTAGGTGCGGTGAACCTCAAGGACCTCCGCAAAGGCCTCTTGACTCAGGCCGCGCTCCACGCGATACGCGCGCAGATTACGGCCCACCACGCGTTGTAGCTCGCCCTCCATCTAGGGCCGCAACGCTGCCGTCCTGCTACTTGACGGTCTACAGACTTATAAGTAGCGTCGCCGACCTGCCGTTTCTGTCCCGAAGCGGCCGTATCGGCGAGAAGAGTTCCAGGGGCCTCGCCGCCTTCTAGCCCCCGAGTGACGAGCGAGGAACTCTCCAAGATGCGTATGACAAAGCAGCGCTCCCTGGGTGCTGGGCAGGTGCCGGCCACCGCAAGCGGCGGGCGAACTCAGAGCTGGGCGTGGTGCCTCATGCTCGGGGTCACGGCGGCGCTGACCCTCGCCGCCTGCGGCGCGGACTCCAGGTCGGAGCAGACCGCCGAAGACAAGGGGCGGCCCTGCATCGCCGCGCTCAACCCGGGCGATGAACCAGTCTGCGGGGCGCAGGTCACGGAGATTTGTAGCCACGGTCCGATCGACCAGCGGTGCGTCGAGGCGGGGCTGCAGAAAAACCCCACGGCCGCCGAGGACTCGTCGCCTGATCCGAGCGAGAGCACGACGCCGGCGCCGAGCTCCGGCGTAGCCAGCTTCAGCAGCCCCGACTTCGTGATCTCGATCAAGGGCTCCGGTGGCGATCGCGCGCAGGTCCTCGGCCACTTCGGCCGCGCCACGACCCTCGGCGGCTCGGACGCAGACCAGGAGGCGCTGGCGAGCTGCTCGGGCGCAGCAAACAGCCGCGCGATGGTCGTGCGGCTGGATCTCCGAACCACCATCACCTCCAGCCTGGCCGCCCATGTTGAGTTGTCCGGGTTCAATCGCGACGCTGCCTACCCGACATACAGCATGCAGTTCCTGATGAACTACACGGACGGCCCCGAGTGCGGCGACGGCGGCCTTAGCCAAGTCGTCGATCTCGGTGAACTGGAGCCCAGCGTCCCGCACGACTTCACGTTGTGGGTGCTCCTCGAAGATGCGATCTCGCCGAACGATCCCTCACCGAGTGCCGCCACGCTCGGCGGGCACGCGCTGATGCGGATTCCGACGGTCCTCCTCGGCGGCAACACGTACACGTATGGCGCTGATCCCGACACTCGGGTCGGCGGACCGCGAGTGATCGACTGCGCGGGAAAGATGATCTCAGCTGCCGGAACGGTGCCGAAACAGCTCGCATCGAGTGCGACCGGGGACTTACTGCGGTGCCGGTCGACGGCAAGGCCAGGCGATCACTGACTGACGCGGATTTGGGCTGCCCGGAATTGATGATTGCGTTGGAGCAGGCCACCGACGAGCGGGTGGTGCTCGTCGGTGGCCGTAAGGCGTCTCATGCAGGCTGGGCAAAATCGGTTTGCAACAACAACTCGATCGCACGGCCCCCTGCGCGAAGACGCGCGAGTTCCGACGAGCCGATTGAGTCGACCTCGTCCCGGACAGATAGGGACATCGTCGCGGCTACTGGTGCGAAGGTATACAGAGGGGCATCCATACGATCGCCATTGCATTCGATCCTTTTCGCGCAGACGATGATTGGCTCCAGCCAGGGACCTCCGTCCATGATGAGCCAGTAACTCAGCGTCGTATCCGGATTCATGCTTCTCCTCTCGTTGTGGCCTTGGACCGACGCATCAGCGGGTGAGATGCGTCGGGCGTGTGCCGCAACGAGAGGGACGTATTCACTGATTATCGCCGAACAATGGCGGCTCGTCTAGTGGTTTGAATCTATGGGGGAAATTTGCTTGGCGCCATATCCCTTGCCATGTACGGCGTAGTTCCGTCCAGCTTGTTGCATCGTGATCCCACTCGATACGAAGGCGTTGACCAGATTGCGCCTTCCATAGCGTCGCACCCATGAGCTGTTCGTTGTCGTCCAGCCGAACCGAGTCCTGCCCGATGAGATGTGCGTCATCCAGCGGACCGTCATGTGCCCGCACCACAAAGGGCACCTTTCGTCCTGGTGGACAGCGCACCCAGATGTTCAGCTCATCCACGGGCTGCGTGGTGATGTGTTCGACCCATCGTTCTTGCTCGGATCTTCCCGAAAGATCGAAGCGAACTGTTAGATGGAATGGCTTTCCGATCCGCGTCGGCTCGGGCAAAGACACAAGGAAGCGAGAGGGTCCTTGATCCGCTCCTGGACGGGTTGGTGCAACGCCTACAGGCTCGGCTCCAGGGGGCGCACACACAACCCACCTGTGTCGTCGCAGACCTGAGATGGGGAGATCGAAGGCGAAGTGACGGACCCCGGCGACCAGGGGTTCAAGTTCCCATTGGATCCAAAGCCGTCGTTGACATGTCGCTGCAGGTGAACGGAACAAGTCCTTGGAGAATCGGTCAACGAGTCGCTCGGATCCGAACGCAAGTACATCAACACCCTTTTGGACCATAAGATGACGAAACTCGGTCTTCTGGTCAGGGTCTATCGGATAGCTCGCCAGCAGAAGGTCGGACGCGACGCGGTATACGCCCGCATTCCTGTACCACTTGAACTCGCCTCCGCCGAGTTTTGCGCTCTCGCGACGGGAGGTGATGCCCTCAGCGCGGCCGTCCGTGCGAAACAGCAGTGCCACGGCATTAGCGAGGTCTGTCGGCAGGCGATCGGGCAGGGAGCAGATGTCGGCTGCTGCTGCTGTTGCCGGATCCGTCTGACTTGCATAACGCGGCAGCGTCAGAACGCTGGGGGCATGTTCAGCTAGAGCATCCGATAACGGGGCTGCATCCGTTGCGACTGCATGCAGCTCAAGATAGAGCCGCTCGAGCAGCTGCTCGTTGTTCGATCTCGGACTCACGATGGATAAATATCGCATGGGTCCATTGCGGACCCATAGGGCTGGCGTGATGCCCTGCGTCTCCGCTCTCGACGGCTGGCGTCGGAGCACCTCGACATCGGAGGTTTGAGATGCACGGTCCGCCCTTATCGCTCGCGGAGATCGCCGCAGTACTTGACGGGCAAGTTAGCCGCTTTGTGCGGTTTGGCATGAGTCACGCCGCAGCAGTTGCGGCTGTAGCCGAGGACAACGGTCTCGCGCCCGATCGGGTCGCCGCCTTGATCGAGACCCATCGCGGAGGATCCGCATGAGCAATCACCCGGCACGCTTCACCGGTGGTCAGCTCCCGTCCCGCCGCGAACAGAAGAAGATCGGTAGTCAGATCGAGCGCCTAGAGACAGGGGCGATGATTGCGAGGCGAGCCGACGAGCTCCAGATCGATCGCATCACGGATGCAGCGAGCCACGGTCAGGCCGCGGTTGGCTTCCTTAGCGCCATTGAGTACGGCCTCGTCGTCGGCAGCCCGAATCCGTTGCTGGAGGCCCGCGTCCGGCTGATCACCGACACCGCGGCGTACTCCATCGCCAACGAGGTGCGAAAGGCAGGAAGCTGACGATGGGCCTGCGACGGCGGATCTATGAGCGCTGGTACCTACAGCGTCGGCTGCGACAGCTCACGTTTCAACACGAATACCAGCGCCAGGAGACTCGTGACCGGATCAATGGCATTGCTTTGATCGCCGCTCATGAGATGGCGCGGGTCGTTGCCGCGCACCGCGGTGGCCCTGATCCCGGCCCTTCGGCCAGTCCCGCTGGGGGCGATCCTCGCGGCGGCCCTCCGGCGCGACCGGGCGACTACATCGACGGCGAGGCATCGGAGGTTCCGTGAACGCCTCGCAAGCAGGGTGGTTGCTCCTAGCCACCCTGCTTGTCGGACCGACGCTCGTCTGCCTCGTCTCGAGCCTGACGCCGCTTGTGATGGTGGGCTCGGTCGCGGCGATTGCGCTGCGACTCGTCTGGTTCTACACGCGGCACTAGGCAGGTCCATGTTCTTGCCGTACTGGGTGGCTGGCTGGCCCTCCCGGTGGCTGTGCGCATCGCCAGCGCCGGTCGCCAGTCAAGACGTAGACAACTGTGATTTCGCCCGGTGTGTTCGGGGTTTGTTCGCCTCATACTCAACTCATACAACAACGGGGAAACAACGAAAGGAGGTGCAAGCAGTATGGGAAGGCATGGCCGGATCAGGATCAAAGGCAAACTGCGGGAGGATCTCAATTATCACGAGCTTGCGTATGTGCTTCACGTGATGGCCAAGCGACGCGTCGACGCTCGCCGGCGCTTAGCGACTGAGGAACGCAAGAAGGATCGGCGTTCGGGAGGCAAGCGATGAGCGCGGAGATGGTCCCGGCGGCTGTGGTCGCCGGGACCGGCGCGGCTGCGCTGGTAGCGATCGTCGTCCATGAGCGCAGGAGGGACGCCCGGATGCGCGCCGGACGCGTGCGTCTCGAAGTGTTCTTTCCGGCTGATCTTCAGGCGGCCGGTCCGCTCGCGGTGCTGCGGACGATGAGCGGACTGGACTACCGCCAGGAGCTGGTCCTCGAACTTGAGGCGCGGGCGGGCGAGATCCGTCACGCCGTCCTGCTTTCGCCGGCCGCACGCCCGATCGTTGAAGCGTCACTGCAGGCCAGCCTTCCGGGAGTACGCATCACCGAGGCCAGCCGCACGGGCGGCCTTGCAACGATCGCCTTGAAGGTGTTCATTCCGACCCCGATCGTGCTCCACGGCGCCGGCCCCGAGCACGCGAGTCGGACGCTCCTCTCGCTGGCGGCTCGTCTCCGCGGCACCGAGCGTGTGGTGCTCAAGTGGGCTATCTCAAGCACGCGCCCGCGCGCCTGGCAGGCGAGCTCCGACGACCGAGACGCAGCGGCTAAGCAACGCGCCTGGGAGCAGAAGACCAGCGCGGCGGGTCTGAGCGTCAGCGGTCTTGTCCTGGTCTATGCCGACTCCAAGGCGCGGGCACGCGAGATCGGGGAGCAAGTCGTCTCGGCCATGCGAGCACGCGAGGAACGTCACGGCGCACTGCGGACGATCATCGAGCAGTCAGGGCGGTCCATGAGCGCGGTCCCTCAGGTCTCCCGCAGCAGCGGCTGGTTGACCATCGACGAGTTGTTGTCGCTCTTGGGCTGGCCGGTCGGCGTCGACTACCTGCCCGGACTGGAGCGTGGCGGCGCTCGGGAGCGATTGGTCCCGCCGCAGATCCCGAGAACCGGCCGCGTCATCTTCATCGGCCGCGATCTTGAAGGTGACCGGCCAGTGGCACTATCGCCAGAGGCAGCCCGCCATCACCTAGCCGTTGTTGGCCCGACCGGCACCGGAAAGTCGGTTCTTATAGGCCGAGCGATCCTGGATGACATCGATTCCGGCGCGGCCGGCGTAGTAGTCGATCCGAAGGCAGATCTTGTTGATGATGTACTCAACCACCTGCCCGCCCGGCACGCCGAGCGGATAGTCGTTCTCGATCCCGCCGATGAGCGCCTCGTCCCCGGCGTCGACATCTTCGGATCGGGCGATCCCGACTTGCGCGTAGACGTGCTGGTCGGCGCGCTCGCTGCGATCTACCGCGATAGCTTCGGGATTCGCTCACAGATCTACCTGCGCCTCGGCTTCAGGACCTTGGCCGATGTCCCCGGCGCGACCATCGCGGATCTCTCCCGTCTGTTCTTTGATGCGGCCTTCCGCAGGCAGGCGCTTGCGCGACTGGTCGACCCGGTGCTGCGCGCCCAGTGGCAGGCGTATGAGGCGCTCAGCCCGGCCGCCCAAGCTGAGCATGTCGCGAGTCCGATGGCCAAGATCACCGAGCTCACCGCGCGCCCAGCGGTCCGGGCGGTTCTGGCGCCCGCCAAAGCCACGCTCGACATACCGACCTTGCTCGCCTCCGGCCGCTGGCTTTTCATCTCACTGTCGCCTGGCCGACTCGGCGAACCAGCCTCAAAGCTGCTGGGCAGCATTCTGCTCTACAGCGTGTGGTCGGCCATCGAGGGCAGGGCGGCGTTGCCGCCCGAGGCACGCTCGCGGATCAGTCTCTTTGTCGATGAGCTGTCGAGCGTGGCGGCCCTGCCAGTCGGCCTCGAGCTTTTGCTCGAGCGTGCTCGTGGACTGAATGCCGGTGTGGTTCTCGCGCTGCAAAGCCTGGCGCGTCTGCCCGAGCCGCTGCGGGCAGTGCTGCTTGCCAACTCCGCGAGTCTGGTGACGTTCAGGGCCAGTGCCGATGAGGCCACGCGGCTGGCCCGTGAGCTACCCGGCATGACAGCCCTCGACATTGGCGCTCTCAGTCGTTTCCAGGTCGCGGCCCGGGTCGGGACCGGCCTCGGTAGTGAGGTGGCGGTCATGACCGGCATCACCCGTCCCTGGCCTGAGCGGACCGGACTCGCCCGCGAGATCCGTGATCGCTCCAGCGCTCGCTACGGCGTCCCGCGCTCGCAGCCAGCGGAGCCGCTGGCCGATGAAGACGAGCCCCAGGTCGGCCGCACCAGGAGGCGCTCATGAGTCCAGTCGCCCGACCGGTCGCGTCGAGCGCCGCCGCGAAATCTTCCCGCATCTCGGCCGTTTCTGACCGAGTAACAGCAGGGAAAGATGTGCCCTTCAGGCACGCTCCTACTTCACGGGTCTCCGCTCGGCACCTAGAGGAGATCCGCCGGGACATGAACGAGCGGGACCACGCCGTCCTTCTCATCGTCCAGCAGCTACGGCTCATCTCCGGTGGCCAGCTCCAGCGCTTGTACTGGCCTGGGGACGATGCCGCGAGGCGTGCTGCTCGGCGCGGACTGCTGCGGCTGGTTCGGTGGCGAGTGCTGGACCGGCTGCCGCGCAAGCTCGGCGGAATGCGGGCAGGTAGCGATGCCTTCATCTACCGGCTAGGACCGGTCGGGTATCGGATGCTGGCGCGTGAGGGGTTCACCAGCCAACGGATCGGCGAGGTGCCCTCTGAACGGCGACTGGCGCACAGCCTCACCATCGCCGAGTGCGTGACGTCTTTGAAGGAGACCGAGCGCACCAGCGCGGTCGAGATCATCGACTTGCAAACCGAACCAGCTTGCTGGCGTCCCTTCATCGGCCCGATGGGCGAGACCCTCATCTTGAAGCCCGATCTCTTCTTGCGTCTCGGCGCGGGCTCGGCGCTTGAGGATCGGTGGTGCGTTGAAGTCGACCGCGACACCGAACGCGTAGGCGCTCTGAAGCGCAAGCTTGACCGCTACGACCAGCACGTTGCCTCAGGCCAGGAGCAGGACCGGCACGGCGTCTACCCGCGGGTGGTCTGGGCGGTGCCGAACACTAGGCGGGCCGCCCAGCTTCACGAAGTCATCGAGCGCCAAGGCCGCCTCGCCCGGCGCCTGCACGTTGTGACGACCCACGACGCGCTGGTGCCCCTGCTGGTCTCAGAGGCGCGCGCGTGACGATGCGGTTTGGTCGCCTCGAATCCGGCAGCACCGTCGAATGGTTCAGCCCACCGGAGATCTTCGAGGCTCTGGGCCTCAGCTTCGATCTCGATCCCTGCGCGCCGCCCGGCGGACTGCCGTGGGTTCCGGCGAATCGCTTCTACTCGCGCTCCGACGATGGGCTCGTCCAGCCGTGGAGCGGACGGGTGTGGCTCAACCCGCCCTACGGGCGCGGGATCGAGCGCTGGATGCAGAAGCTGGCTACTCACGGTGACGGCATCGCCCTGGTGCACGCCCGTACTGGCACCGTCTGGTGGCGGGATGCGCTGAGCGCCGCAACGGCCGTCTGCTTCATCGCCGGCGGCGTGCGCTTCATCTCCGACACTCAGGGGACGCGGCCACCAGGAAGCTCGCCGATGGGAGCGGTCCTGCTGGCCTACGGCCTGCCCTGCGCAATCGCGCTCATGCAATCGGGTCTCGGTCCGTGCCTGATCGTGCCGCCAGGAACAACGCCCGGGATCTCACTCGCTCAGCGACTGCGTCAGGCGTCATGAGGGCCAGCGATGGCTGGCCGGCCGGTGGAAGGGATCGTCCTTTCTGCCAGCCGATACAGCCATCCGACTCCCGAAGGAGAAGCACCATGACCAAAGCCGAGGAGGTCTACACCAAGGTCGAAGAGCTCGTCGCAGGCGGCAAGTCGAAGGCCGACGCCTTCAAGGAACTGGCCGGGCATTACGGACAGCCAGTCGACTCATTGAGAGGCTCCTACTACACCTGGAAGAGCCAGCTCGAAGGCGGCGGATCATCCGGGTCTCGTCGTCCCCGGCGTCGTGAGACCACGCCTGAGGACGCGCTGGCCGATGCCCGTAAGGCGCTAGAGCGGGCGATCGAAAGCGTCGATCGCGAGGTCGCAGAAGCCAAGACCAGGGCCGAGGAGTCCAAGGCCGAGTACGACGCGCTCAAGGCCTCCGCGCCCGAGCGCAAAAAAGCCATCCAGGAAAGGCTCGACGCCTTGAAGTGATGGCAGGACAGGCCGGTCTGGACTCAGTGTCCGGACCGGCCTGATAGCCAAACAAACAACTTGTATAACAACGGCTTTAACGCGAAAATGTAAACCGAAAGGAGGGGTCTTCATGAACGCCAAACCACAACTCACCGCCATCATCTGCCTGCGCGTCTCGACGCCTTCGCAGGTCAACAAGGCGATCGACCCGGAGGGCTACTCGATACCGAACCAGCGAGACGCAACAGTCCGCTACTGCCAGCACAACCTGGACGGCGTCGAGGTTGTCGATGAGGTCATCGAGCCGGGCATCTCTGCCAAGGACATCACCAAGCGCCCACACATCGCCGAGCTGATAGAGAAGGTCGAGCGCCTCAAGCCCGATTTCGTCGTCTACTTCGACCTCTCGCGCTCTGCCCGCAACGACTACGACGCTCAGTGGCTCTGGCGCGAGCTCACCGAGAAGCGTGGGGTGCTGATCCAGTCGACCCATGAGCGGATCGATGACACCCCGAATGGGCGCATGATCTACTCGATCACCGCCGCCGTGAATGCTAACCGCATCCGCCAAGACGGCGAGAAGGTCAAGGACGGCCTCGCTCGCAAGTTCATGGAGGGCGGCCATCAGGGGCCTGCGCCTGTTGGCTACCTCAACGACAAGCTCTTGCTACCTGGCCGCGAGGTCCGTGTCGTCGTGGAGGACCGCGATCGGTCTGATCTCGTGCGCCAGGGCTTCGATCTCTACGCCACGGGCAACTACAGCCTCGCAACGCTGACCGACATGCTCGAAGTGATGGGCCTGCGGTATCGGGCAACGCCAAAGAAGCCCGAGCGTCCGCTGTCGCGCGCCAGCGTCTACCGCATGCTCCGCGATGACTTCTACCTCGGGATCGTCACGCTCAAGGGCCAGAAGCGGCGCGGCATCCACGAAGCGCTCATCGAGGAAACGACCTTCGAGCGCGTCCAGCAGGTGCTCGCCTCGCACCGGGCCAGTGGTAACCGCGGCCGCAAGCACGACCACTTCCTGATCGGCGACATCTTCATCTGCGACCGCTGCGACTGCCGGCTCGGATACGGCCGCCACCGCAGCAAGACCGGCGTGCACTACGAGTACTTCTCCTGCCTCTCCCGCGTCCGACCATCGGGACCTTGCGGCGCACGCTACCTCCAAGTTGACGCCGTCGAGCAAGCGGTCAAGGCCTACCACGGCACAATCCTCTACACCGCCGACCAACAACAACGACTTCGCGAAGCCGTCGAAGAGTTCGTCTCGGCGCGGGTTGAGTCAGCCCGCCAGCAGGCCGCCACCCACCAGCGACGCCTCGACGCGCTCAAGGCCGAACAGAAGAACCTGCTTCAGTTGCACCACAAAGGGCTCGTCGACGACGAGGTGCTCGCCGAGGAACAGGAACGCATCACGGTCGAACGCTCTCACGCCCGCCAACTTGTAGAGCACGCAACCCACGAGGTCGCCGACATCATGGAAGCCCTCGATGAGGCTCTCGCCCTGGTAGACGAGACGTTCCCCTATGCCGATGCCGAGGACCCGGTCCTCTGGAAGCTCATCAACCAAGCGACCCATACGGAGATCCGGCCCTACATCGATGAAGACGGATGGGACGGCCAGGGGACGCCGCCCGTTCTCGTCACTGGCCGCCGTGACCCCTTCTACGAAGCCGCCGACGCATTCCTGGGCCTGGCACGGACGGAACCTGCCCCAACCCGACAAGAGAAGCCCGAAAGCGGGTCCAGGCGCCAACGGGGCTGCCAAGGCGCGCCCGAAGTTCGCACGAAGGTTCGCGCTCCCCGTCAGTGCGCCGCGGTGCGCCAGCCCACCCGGACGTCCAGTTGCGCGGGACTCTGAGTTCGCTGTACG
>WUUC01165879.1_pt1 | contig 14603 bp, 17 predicted proteins | sample 6278441 | NCBI WGS metagenome assembly WUUC01 (sample SAMN13675441, study PRJNA597444) | soil metagenome | isolation source: soil | place: USA: Washington | collected 2017-10
CGAACTGCCCGAGGAACTCGTGCCGCGCGAACCCGAGGTCGTCCCGTTTGGAGCTGCGGCCGATCGTGGCCAGCAGCTCGTGCACCTGCGCCTCGGTCAGGCCGATGCCGCCGTCGCTGATCGTCAGCGTGCGCCCGTCGACCCGGATCGCGATCTCCGCCGGCGCGTCGTCCACCGTCGCGCGCCGGGCCGTCACCGCGTCCACGGCGTTCTGCAACAGCTCCCGCACGTAGACCCGAGGGCTCGAGTAGAGGTGGTGACTGAGCAGGTCGACCACCCCACGCAGGTCGACCTGAAAGGTCCGGTTCACCAGTGTCTTTTCCCCAGTCGTGTAGTCGGTAGGCGCACGGTCGCCCCGCCGACCGGAAGATCTGTGCATCCTACCGGCTAGCGTGATCGCCATGACGGACGAGGCACCCAGCTGGCCGCAGGCCTTCGGACGCATGCGGGCCCCCGGTTTCCACACCGCGACGGGCCGCCTCCGCTACCGGCTGTCGGACGAGGAGCCCGGCGAAGTCCGGTTCTGGCACGGGGTTCCCGACCGGTGGCGGGTCGAGGACGAGCGGGGTGTCCGGCACGTCACGGCCGGGCAGCGTCAGCTGGTGCGCGGAGGCGACGGGCTCGAGGACATGACCGGCACGGGCATCAGCTTCGGACAACACCATCCTCGGTACCTGTTCGGTGTCCGGCGCGGCCACGACGTCGAGTTCGACTGGCTGCGGGACTTCCCGGACCCCCACGGCCCCGCCGAGCCGGTCGAGGTGGCCGGCCGGCGGGCGTGGGAGTTCGCGATGCCGGCCGTGGCGCACAAACGCGCCCGCAAGCCCTATCCCCTGCGCGTGACCGTGGACGACGCCACCGGAACCGTGCTGCGCCTGGCCATCCCGGAGGCCGGCTTCCTGGTCGAGCTGACCGAGCTCGCCGTGGACGTCGAGCTGCCGGCGGAGGTGTTCGACTGGGAGGGGCCGGTGTCCACCCGGCATCTCGAGGAGCGTGCCGAGCGGGAACGGGCGCGGCGCTGGCTGGACGAGACCCCGCCGCCGGTGCCGCGCTGGTGGCCGCGCGGGCTCGGCTACCACGGCGGCGACGGCGACCCGGCCACCGGCGCCTACCGGGTTCTCCTGGAGACACCGGACTTCCCGGAGCTGTCCCGCTGGCCCGCCGGCACCCCCATGCCGTCCGACTGGGACCACCGGCACGGGCGGCGGCACGTGCATCGCTGGCACGACGTGCGGTGGGAGTGGGCCCTGGCCGTGGACGAGCCGCTCACCGAGGAGGAGCTGGCGCGGGTCGTCGCGTCGATCCCGGAGAGCTGACCGCTCAGGCGGCCCTCGGCCAGGGGTCGAGGCGGCGGTAGCGGGACGCGTGCCGGACCAGCGGCTCGCCGCCGCCGGGCTCGGCGCGGGTGACCTCGCCGATCACGATCGCGTGGTCGCCGGCCGAGAAGGTGTGGCGGTGGACGCAGGCCAGCCAGCCGGCCGCACCGGCCACCACAGGCAGATCATCTACAGTGGACAGTTCAACCGGGACGGTGTCGCGGTCGGGCCTGGCGAACGCGTCCGCCACCGGGGACTGGCCGGCGGCGAGGATGCTCAGCCCGAACCGGCCGCCGTGGCCGAGCAGCCCGAGCGTGGTCGACTCGCGGCGCAGGCACACCAGCACCAGCGGCGGCGCCAGCGACAGCGACGTGAGTGACCCGACGGTGATGCCGCGGACCTCGCCGCCCCTGGCCGCGGTGAGCACGCTGACCCCGGTGGGCAGCACCCCCATCACCCGGCGAAACACCGCACCGTCCACCGGCCGGTAATCCCCGGCGCACGCGCGCGTCGATTTCCCTTGGGCCACCATGATTTCCACGGTACCCAGCTGCTACCACTGTCGGGTAACGGCGGACCGGTGGAAGAGGAGTACTGTCTTGCGACTGGAAACCATGCTGGGAGACCCGGGATCGGCGTTACGTCTGCCCTTGCCGGAATGGGAGACCGGGATCGTCTCCGCGCTCCGCGACGCGTTCGAGTTCCACTTCTCACGCAACGACTTCTTCCGCGCGCAGTGCGACGCCACCGGTGTCACCCCGGACGCGGTCGGCGCGCGGGCCGACCTGCCGCGCATCCCGCTGCTGCCGGTGAGCATGTTCAAACGGCCCGACGCGCACGTGCTGCTGACCGCGCCGCTCACCGACATCGAGATGGAGATCCGCTCGACGGGCACCGGCGGCGTGCCGAGCGTCGCGCGGCGGGACACCACGACCGTGAGCCGTGCGCTCACCGGCATCTTCGCCTCCTACCGCGAGTTCTTCGCACTGTCCAAAGGCGCCGGTCTCTTCCTGTCCCCGTCGACGGCCGAGGTGCCGGAGATGGGCATGGTCAAGGTGTTCAACATCCTCAACGGGCTGTTCGACGACCACGTCTACCTGGTGCGCGACTACGCCTTCGACCCGGAGGAGGCACTCGACCACCTCAACCGGTGGTACGGCGAGATGACCAGGCACATCATCGGCCCGCCGTTCCTGGTCAACCGGCTGCTGCGTTTCCTGGAGCTGGAGGACATCGCGCTGAAGCTGGACCCCGACTCGATGGTGATCACCCTCGGCGGCTGGAAGCGGTACACCGGTGAGTCGATCAGCCGCGCCGCGTTCCACGACAAGATCGGCACCTACCTGGGCGTCGCGCCGGAGCAGGTCCGGGACATGTACGGGATGATCGAGTCGAACATGCTGGCCGTGGAGTGCGAGCACCACCGCAAGCACGTGCCGCCGTGGTGCTACGTGTCCATCCGGGACGTGGCCGACCCGTATGTCGAGATGCCGGTGGGGCGGACCGGGGTCATCGCGATCCTCGACGCGACCAACCGCAGCTACCCCGGTTTCCTGCTGTCCGACGACGTCGGCGAGATCGACGAGTCCCGCTGCCCCTGCGGCCGCGGCGGGCAGACGGTGTCGTTCCGGCGCCGGCGGCACGGCGCGGAGCTCGGCTGCTGCGCGGTGAGCATCGAGCAGTTCATCGACTCCCGGGAGATCGTCGCCGAGTGCGCCGTGCCGGACGGGCGGTGAGGCGGGCATGCCACGCTTCACCCCCGCGGTCGTCGACCACTTCACCAACCCGCGCAACATCGGGCTGCTCGACGAGGCCGACGTGCGCGCGTTCATCGGCAACCCGGTCTGCGGCGACCAGATCCTGCTCACCGCGCAGGTGCGCGACGGCGTCGTGACCGACATCCGGTTCCAGGCGTTCGGCTGCTCCCCCTCCCTGGCGGTGGCGAGCCTGCTCACCACCGTCCTCGCGGGCGCCCCCCTCGACCGTGCCGAGCGCCTCGACGCCGCCGAGGTCGACGAGCTGGCCGGCGGGCTGGCGCCCGACCAGCGCCACGTGGCCGCGCTCGCTGCGACCGTCGCGCACCGGCTGGCGGACAACTTCCGTAGCGGGGTGAACGATGACGACCCCATCACCTGCTCCTCGTGACCTGGTCTACCTGGACCACGCGGCCACCGCGCCGTTGTGCGCGCGGGCGGAGGCGGCCCTCCGGCGCGGGCTGCGGCTCGTCGGCAACCCGTCCAGCCGGCACGGCGCCGGCCTCGCCGCGCACGAGGCGCTCGTCGGCGCCCGCGACGAGGTGGCCCGGCTGCTGGGCTGCGCGCCGGACGAGGTCGTGTTCACCGGCGGCGGCTCGGAGGCCATCAACCTCGCCCTGCACGGCACGTTCGCGGCGCTGGGTTTCCGCGGTCACCTGGTGACCACGGCGATCGAGCACTCCGCCGTGCTGGAGTGCGCGGACGCGCTGTCCCGCCGGGGTGTCGCCGTCACCGTCGTCGGTCCCGCGCCGACCGGGCACGTCGACCCGGCCGCGGTCGCCGCGGCGATCCGGCCGGACACCGTGCTCGTGTCGGTGATGCACGCCAACAACGAGACCGGCGCGGTCCAGCCGGTCGAGGAGATCACCGCGCTGGCGCACGCGGCGGGCGCCCTCATGCACGTCGACGCGGTCCAGACGGCCGGCAAGCTCCCGGTCGACGGCCTCGCCGCGGACCTGGTGTCGATCTCCGCGCACAAGTTCGGCGGCCCCAAGGGTGTGGGCGCACTCCGCGTCGCCGACCGGCACACCCTCGCCCCGCTGGTGCGCGGCGGCGGGCAGGAGGCCGGGCGGCGGGCCGGCACCGAGAATGTCGCCGGGGTGCTCGGCATGGCCGGCGCCGCGGCGTGGGCGGCCGAGCAGCCGCGCAACGACCTCGGCAGGGCGGCCGTGCGGCGGCTGCGGAAACGGCTGCTCGACGGGCTGGCGGTGCTGGGTGGCGTGGTGCCCAACGCGACCGGTCCGGTGATGCCGGAGACGGTCAGCGTGTCCTTCTCCGGTGTGCGCGGCGACACCCTCGCGGATCTCCTGGACGCGCAGGGCATCTGCGTGTCCACCGGGTCGGCGTGCCATGCCGGCCAGGACTCGCCGTCCCACGTGCTCACCGCCATGGGGGTGCCGGTGGCGCAGGCGAAGGCCACGATCCGGTACTCCTTCGGCAAGGACACCGCGGTCGCCGACATCGACGCCGCCGTCGCCGCCACGGTCGCCGCGGTGCGCTCGCTGCGCCGCGTCTCGGGGACCGAGGTGTCCGATGCCGGTTGAGCTGAACGCGCCGGTGCGTTCGCTGAAGATGCTGGAGCTGCAGGTGAAGGCCGGCGCGACCGAGGTGTACCTCGCGCTGCGCGCGGACCCGCCGGCGAGCTTCGACGCGCTGCCGGCCAACCGGGACGGCGAGCCGACGCAGGTGTCGAACCCCGGACTGTTCGCCGAGCTGGTCGCCGCCGCGCACGACGCCGGTCTGGTCGTGCACTTCTGCGCGGACGCGGCCGTCGTGCGCGCCGGCGACGAGGCCGCGTACCGGCGGCACGTCGAGCGCGGGCTGGCGGCCGGCGCGGACACGGTCGTGGTCGGTTCGCTGGCGGCGTGCGCGTGGCTCGCGTCCGGCGAGGCGCCTCTCGTGGCCGGCGACGTGATGGGGGTGTCCACACCGGACTTCGCCGAGCACCTGCGGGACACCTACGGCGTGCGCCGCGTGGTGGTGCCGCACACGCTGACGCTCGGCGAGGTGGCCGTCTTCTGCCGGCTGCCCGGCCTGGCGGTCGAGACCCCGGTCCAGACCGGCGCCGGCCTCGACTGCACCCGCTGCCGCCTGCAGGACACCCCTGGCATCGGGCTGGGCTGCCGGGCCGGCTACCGCGACGGGTCCGAGGACCTCGGCGCGTTCCTCGACGGGGCCTCGGACTGCGCGCTGTGCGACGTGCCGGCGCTGGTCGCGATCGGCGTGGCCGCGCTGCGGATCCCCGGCCGGGAGAGCCCGAACGAGCGCCAGAACGCCAAGATCACCCAGATGTACCGGCGCGTGCTGCGCAGCCACGAGGCGGGCACGCCGGTCGCCGAGGTGATCGATGCCATCGACAAGGTCGAGCTGATGTGGCAGATGGGCTGGCTGCCCAGGCTCTGCGACCAGCAACGCTGCCGCTTCCGGGACACCCCACAGCAACGGGCGTACGTCTGATGACCACCACCGAGCTCCGCTTGTCCACTGTGGACCGACTGGACGAGGCCCTCGCGTCGCCCGCCGACGCGGTCGGCCTCGGCCAGGAAGGCTGCCTGGCCAAGCTGCCCGCGGCCGACGAGCTGCGGCGGGCCGCCGACCGGGTGCGTGCCGCGGGCCGCACGGTCGTCGTGGTCGCACCGATCGCGTGGCCACGCACCGCGGACGCGCTGCGCGACCGCCTGCTGGCCGTGGCCGGCGACGGACCGACCACCGTCGCGGCCAACGACATCGGCACCGCGCTCGCCGTGGCGCGGCTACCCGGCACCACCGTGGTGGCGGGGCTGGGGCTGACCCGGTCCCGGCCGCACAGCGCGGATCCCGCGCACCCGGCGCCGCTCCGCGCGACCGTGGACGCCGGTCTCATGACCGTGCTCGCCACGCACGGCGTCACCGCCGTCGAGGTCGACACGGACACCGACCTCGGCGCGGAGAACCCGTGGGAGGTGCGCCAGTTCGTGGACGCGGTCCCCGTCGGCTACGGCCGGTCCTGCCCCACCGCCCGCCGCGAGAAGACCGGGCCGCCCGACTGCCGGTCCCTGTGCGACACCCCGTACCGGATCACGGCCAACGCCCGCTGGCAGCTGGGCCACGGCCACCGCGAACCCCTGCCCGCCGGCACCCGCGAGGACGCCCTCACCGTGTGGGGCAACGCCGTCTACCGGCCGGCCACCGCCGAACCCACCTGTGACTACCGCATCATCGACGCGCGCTGGCACACCGACCTGGCCACGGCCGTCCACTCACACCAGGAGCACCAGTGGTCGACTTCGCACTGACGAGCACCCAGCAGGACATCGTCGACCAGGCACGCGCGGTCGCCCGCCGCTGCCTGGCGCCCCGGGCCGCCGGGTACGACCGGACGGCCGAGTTCCCCGCCGACAACGTCAAGGACCTGACCATGAGCGGGCTGCTCGGCCTGCTCATTCCCACCGCGCAAGGAGGTCTGGGCGCCGACCTGGTCGGCTACGGGCTCGCCGTGGCGGAGCTGGCGGAGGCGTGCGGCTCCACCGCGCTGATCTTCGCCATGCACTGCGGCGCCACCCGCCTGCTGTCCGCCAGCCCCGACCCGGCTGCCAGGGAGGTACTGCGGCAGGTCGTCGAGGACGGCACGCTCATCGGCTGGGGCTTCTCCGAGCCCGGCACCGGCGGCAACGTCCTCAAGCCCCAGCTGCGGGCCACCGCCACCGAGCACGGCTTCGCGCTGTCCGGCACCAAGGCGTTCTGCACGGGCGCCGGCCACGTCGACTACTACCTGGTGAACACCGCGTCCGGGGACACGGAGTTCCGGCGGAGCCAGTCCATGTTCCTGCTCCCCGCCGACACCGCCGGCCTGACGGTCGAGAAGACGTGGGACGCGCTGGGGATGCGGGCCAACTGCGCGAACACCCTCCGGCTCGACTGCGTCACCGGCCGGGAGACGTGCGTCGGCGGGCCGGGCGGCGGCATGCCGCTGCTGGCACACGCGTTGCCGGCACTCGTGCTCGGGCTGGCCGCCGCGTCGCTCGGCGTCGCCAGGGCGGCCTGCGCGTTCGCCACCGAGCACGTCACCCGGCGCGTGCACGCCAACACGGGCGCGAACCTGGCCGCGTACCAAGGAGTTCGGTTCCACGTCGCCGAGATGACCACCCGCCTGCACACCGCCCACCTGTCGCTGCTGCACGGCGCGGCCACCGCGGACACCGACGCGCTGGAGGCGCTGCCGGCCATGAACATGGCCAAGTACGTGTGCAACACCGCCGCCATCGCCGTCGCCGACACCGCCATGCAGGTCACCGGCGGCCAGGGATACCTCCGCAGCAACGCACTCGAACGCCACTACCGCGACGCCAGGGCGGGCGCGGTGATGGGCGCCAACCTCGACGCGCTGCGCGACATGATCGGCAAGTCCGCCCTCGGCCTCGACCCCCGCGACACCTGAGGAACCCCACCATGACCGAACAGAACACCCCCGCGCCGGAGCAGATCCTCGCCGGGCTGCGGACCGCGATCGCCGAGACGCTGACCGGGGCCGACCTCGACCGGTTCGACCTCGACGCCGTCGACCCCGGCACCCCGATGCTGAGCCTGCCCATCGACTCGATGGCGCTCATGCAGATCGTCACCTCCGTCGAGGACCGGTTCCGGGTCTACATCCCCGAGGACAAGGCCTACGCGTTCACCACCGTCGGCGAGCTGGTCGACTTCGTCCACGGCAAGGCAGCCGCCAAGGCCGCCAGGGCCGGGTGACCATGGACGCGATCGACTACCGGCACCTCGACTACGCGCCGGCCGCGTTCCTCGACTCCGACGGGCTCACCCACGAGCTGTCCGGCGCGGAACTGCTCGACCGGGCCCGCGTCGCGGCGGCCGGTCTCACCCACCACGGGATACGGTTCGCCGACCGGGTCGTGATCGTCGCGCCGACCGGCCCGGACTACCTGTCCGTCCTCGTCGGCTGCCTGCTCGCCGGCATCGTGCCGGCCACCGTCGCGGCGCCGGCCAAGCCCGCCGACGCCCGGTCGGCCGGCGTGGCGCACCTGCGTGCCGCGGTCGAGGTGCTGGCACCGGCGGCGGTGGTCACCACCGACCCCCGGCTCGCACCCGCCGTACCCGACGGCACCGTCCTGCTGACCGTCGACGACCTGCGGCGGCACGGCCGGATCCCGCGGCGTGCGCTGCGTGCGCCGGAACCCGGCCAGACCCACCACATCCAGCTGACCTCCGGCTCCACCTCGGCGCCCAAGGCCGCGGTGCTGACCCACGCGGGTGTCGCGGCGAACCTCGGCGGCCTGCGCACGGCCATGGGCCTCACCCCGGGCCGCGACCGGGTCGCCATGTGGGTGCCGCTGTACCACGACATGGGGCTCGTGCTCATGCTCGCCGGCCTCACCAGCGGCGTCGACCTCGACCTGATGACGCCGACCACGTTCGTGCGGAACCCGCTGTCGTGGCTGCGCCACATGGGCGACCGGCGCGCCACCGTCACCGCGGCGCCGCCGTTCTCCTACCGGGTGGCCGCGGACCGGTTCGCCGCCACGGGCGCGCCGGGGCTCGACCTGTCCGCGCTGCGGCACGCCTACGTCGGCGCGGAACCCGTCCCGGTGAGCGTCCTGGAGCACTTCCGGGACACCTTCACCGGCCACGGGCTGGCCGAGGACACCCTCGCGCCCTGCTACGGCATGGCCGAGACCGTCGTCGCCACCACGATGTGCACGCTCAAGCACCCGACGACCGAGACCTCGTTCGGGCGGGTCCGGTGGCACACGCTTCACGGGCGGCGCGTCGTCTCCTGCGGCACCCTCGTCGGCGGCCTGTCACTGCGCATCACCGGGCCCGGTGGACGGCCGTGCGCCGACGGCGAGGTCGGCGCGATCGCGGTGTCCGGGGCGTCGGTGATGGCCGGGTACCGCACGGCCGACGGGCTCCTGGCGCCGCCGGACGGCTGGCACGACACCGGTGACCTGGGCATGGCCCTCGACGGCGAGCTGTACGTGGTGGGCCGCACCAAGGAGATGCTGATCGTGCGCGGCCGCAACCTGCCGCCCTACGACCTCGAGGCCGTGGTCGAGGAGCATCCGCTGGTGAGGACGGCCGCGGTGTTCTCCCACCCGGGCCAGGAGACCGAGCAGGTCGTCGCGGTCGTCGAGACCGCCGCGAAGCCGGAGGGGTGGGCCGGGCTGCGTGCCGAGGTCACCACGTCCGTGCGGCAGGTGTTCGGGCTGTCACTGGCCGACGTGGTGTGCGTGCCCCGCGGCGGGATTCCCCGCACGACCAGCGGCAAACGCCAGCGGCAGGCCGTGCGTTCGGCGTATCTCGCCGCGCACCCTTGTTGAGAATCTTTCAGGTTTGACAGTATGGCGTTGTGCTCGACATGGAGACCTTCCGCTCCGCGCTGCACGGCGACGGCACCCGGCTGAGGAGTGTGACCGGGCCGGACGACCTCGTCTGCGTGGCCCATGAGCCGCACAGCGTGTTCCTGGTCCAGAACGCGGCGGACGGGACGCAGAGCGCGACGATCGGCAGCTGCGGGCTGGTCGCCGAGGTCGGCCTGCCGCCGTCGTTCCGGGTGGTGGAGATCGCGGCGGACGGCGCGGAGTTCGTCGTGACCAGCGCGGACGGGCGGGTCGCGCACGGCACGCCCGACCAGTTCACCGCGTTCCCGAAGCTCGTCGCGCAGGAGCACAACCCGCGGTACGCCGCGCAGCTCGAGGAGCTCTTCCTGCAGACCCACCTGCTGACCGACGAGCCGCTGGACACACCCTTTCCCCCGGTGGCGACCGACGAACGGCTCGCCGAGCCCGAGGTCCTCCGGTTCGGCGAGGCGCTGGTGACGGTCGGGGGCCGCGAGGTGTGGCTGAGCTTCGACAACGCGCGGCCGGACCGGGTCGCCGAGCTGCTGCCCCACACCCGCGCGCTGCTCGCGGACGTCGACCGCCTCAGCCGGGCCGGGGCCGAGCTGCTGTGGGCCAGGGTCGGGGAGGGCGACGAGGCCGAGTTCCTCGCGGCGATGACGGCGACCAGCCTGGTCGTGTACCTCACGGGGGACTTCGAGCTGCACTACGAGGAGGTCAGCGGGACCTACTGGATGGACGGGTACTGGCCGTCGGTCCAGTTCCTGGCGGACCGGACGGCGGTCGACTTCACCACCGAGGCCTGACGTCCCGAGTGGACTGTTTGTCTTTTCGCCAGGACTGGGTACCCCCGGGGGATGGATGAGAAGACCCTGCTCCACACGCTGACGAAGGTGGTGAACACCCTCGCGGCCGCGGACATCGAGTTCGCGGTGGCCGGAGGGTGTGCGGTGTACGCCCGGGGCGGGCCGCCGTCCGACCACGACGTCGACGTGTTCGTGCATGAGGACGACGCCAGAGCCGCGCAACGCGCGCTCATCGCCGCCGGGATGCGGGGCGAGGAACCGCCGGAGGACTGGCTGACCAAGGTCTACGACGGTGACGTGCTGGTGGACATCGTGTTCCGGCCCAACCACCGGACGGACATGGCCGCCTTGCTCGGGCGGGCCGAGGAGATGCGGATCGGCCCGGCGCAGGCGCCCGTGGTCACCGGGACCGACCTCATGGTCGACAAGCTGCTGGTGCTCGGGCCGCATCGCTGCGACTTCACCCCGCTGCTGCCGATCGCCCGTGACCTGCGGGAGCAGATCGACTGGGCGCGGGTGGCCGAGGAGACCGCGTCGTCGCCGTACGCCAGGGCCTTTCTGACGCTCGTGGAGGCACTCGACGTCGCTGAGCTGGAGAGGAGCGCGCTATGACCGACGAGAGCCCGCAGTACCGGGTCGCACACGTGCGGCGTGCACTGGCCGAGGACCCGCGTACCGCGGAGATGGGGGTGCGGGTGAACGTGCGGGGTGACCACGTGCACCTGTCCGGCGAGGTCGCCACCGAGGAGCGGCGCGGCACGCTCGAGCAGGTGCTCGCCGAGGTGGTCCCCGACTGCGCGGTGCACAACGACGTGCGGGTGTCCGACACCCGCGAACCGGCGCGACGGGAGGAGCTGCGGTGATCCGGATCGCTGCCGTGGGGGACGTGCACCTGGGTGAGGACGCCCGGGGGCAGCTGCGTCCCGCTCTCGACCACCTGGCCGAGCACGCCGAGGTGCTGTTGCTGGCCGGGGACCTGACTCGGCACGGCACCGTCGACGAGGCCCACGTGGTGGCCGACGAGTTCGCCGACCTGCCCGTGCCGGTGGTGGCCGTGCTCGGGAACCACGACCATCACAGCGATGCCGCCGACGACGTCGCGAAAGTGTTGGAGGATCGGGGCATCCGGGTCCTCGAGGGTGACACGTTCACCATGGACGTCGACGGTCAGCGGCTCGGGGTCGCCGGGGTGAAGGGGTTCGGTGGCGGGTTCGCCGGGAAGTGCGCGAGCAACTTCGGCGAGCCGGAGATGAAGGCGTTCGTCAACCACACGATCGACCGGGCCGAGCGGTTGCGTGCCGCGCTTTCCAGCCTGGACGCGGACGTTCGGATCGCGTTGACGCACTACTCGCCGATCCCGGAGACGTTGCGCGGGGAGCCGCCGGAGATCTACCCGTTCCTCGGCTGCTACCAGCTCGGCGAGGTGATCGACGACTGCGGCGCCGACCTCGCCATCCACGGGCACGCCCACTTCGGCTGCGAGCAGGGCGTCACCCCGGGCGGCACCCGCGTCCGCAACGTCGCCCAACCGGTCATCCGCAGCGCCTTCGCCACCTACGGCCTCGGCACGTAGCCACGGCCTCTCGCCCGGTGCGTGCCCCCCGCGGTGGGCCGACCGCGGGGGCTGGGTGGCGGCTCAGTGGTCGTCGTAGTGGCCGTCGTGCGCGGCGTGCCGGTGGCCGTCGTGGAGGTAGTCGGTGTGGTCGCCGTGCGGTACGGCGACGTGGCCGCAGCCGGCGCCGTGGGTGTGGTCGGCGTGCTCGTGCGCGACGTGCTCGGCGGCCTCGCACTCGTCCCAGTGGCCGTCGTGGTCCCGGTGGAGGTGGCCGTCGTGGACGTAGTCGACGTGGTCACCGTGCGGTACGACGACGTGCCCGCAGCCCTCGCCGTGGGTGTGGAGGTGCTGGGGGTGTTCGAGGTGTGTGGTGGTCATGGTCTCGTTCGCTCCTTCCGCGCTACCCACATAGTGCCTCGGTATGGTCGTTTGCGCAGGTCGACATCTGTCTCAAAGGGACAAGCGCATAGTCAGGTGTTTGGTTGACACTGGCATCCGTCTGTATGGTCGACCGCGTGCCAGAGAGAAGGCCCCGCCGCTCCCCGAAGCCGGGCGAACGCCAACGCGACCCGGAACGCACCCGCGCGCAGATCCTGGACGCCGCCACCGCCGAGTTCGCCGCGCACGGCTACGCGGGGGCACGCATCAGCGCGATAGCGAGCAGGGCCGGGGTCAACCAGCAGCTGATCTCGTACTACTTCGACGGCAAGGAAGGCCTCTACCGGGCCATGTCCGACCACTGGGCGGAACGGCAGAGCGAGCTGGCGCCCCCCGGCACCCCGATACCGGAGCAGGTCCGCCGCTTCGCCCTGGAGGTACTCGACAACCCGGGCGGCGCACGCCTGATGGCGTGGAGTGGCCTGGAGTTCACCCGCCCGGACACCGACCCCGACCAGGACACCCGAGCGGCCCGGCTCCAGTCCGGTGTGGACGAGCTGCGCGCCCTGCAGGAAGCGGGCCGCCTCCCCGCCGAGGTGGACCCCGCCTGCCTACTGGTGATCCTGATGGCCGCCGGGATGGCGACCACCACACTCCCCCACGTCATCGCGGGCCTGTGCCGGGTCGACCCCGGCTCCCCGGAGTTCGTCCGCCACTACGCCGACCAGCTCGCCATCGTCGCCCGCCTCCTGGGACTCGACACACCCGACTAGCGACGGTCGAACTCACCGGTCTCCACGGTCGGACTCGCGGGTCGCTGGCGTTGGACACGCCGGTCTCTGGTGTTGGACACGCGGTCACCGTGCGGGGAGCCGCACCGTGAAGGTCGTCGAGCCCGGGGTGCTCGCCACCTCCAGCGCACCGCCGTGGGCGCGGACCAGTGAGCGGGCGACGGCCAGGCCGAGGCCGCTGCCGCCGCGGTCGCGGCTGCGGGTCTTGTCCACGCGGTAGAAGCGGTCGAAGATCCGGTCCTGGTCCTCGCGGGAGATGCCGGGCCCCGCGTCGTGGACCCGCACCGAGACCGTCCCGTCCGCCGCCGTCCCGTCCACCACCGCCCTGTCCGCCGCCGACCCGTCCACCACCGCTCCGTCCGCCACCTCGATGCTCACCGACACCGGCGTTCCGGGCGGCGTGTGCACCGCGGCGTTGGTGAGCAGGTTGTCCAGCACCTGCCGGATCCGCATCGGGTCCAGCCGCGCGCGCACCGGCACCACCGCGACCGTCAGCGGATGCGCGGGATGCCCGGCGCGGAACGCGTCCGCGCCCTGACGCACCAGCTCCGCGAGGTCCACCTCCGCCAGCCGCAACGGGGGCTCGTCGGCGTCGAGCCGGGCAAGCAGCAGCAGGTCGTCGAGCAGCACGCTCATCCGCGCGGCCTCGGTCCGCAGCCGCGCCAGGTGCTTGTCCCGCTCCTCCGGGGTGTTGGCCGCCGCGTAGCCGAACAGGTCCGCGTACCCGCGGATCGACGTCAGCGGGGTGCGCAGCTCGTGCGACGCGTCCGCGATGAACCGCCGCAGGCGCTGCTCCGCCTCGGTCCGCGCGGCGAGGGAGTCGTCGATGTGCGCCAGCATCGTGTTGAACGCGGTCCGCAGCTCCGCGACCTCCGCACCGCCGCCCCCGCCGGAGGCACGCACCGGCAGCCGGGCCGAGTCGGTCAGGTCGTGCGTGGCGATGTCGTGCGCGGTGTGTGCCATGTCGCTCAACGGTTTCAGCCCGCGCCGCAGCACCGCGCGTCCGACGAGGACCAGCGCCAGCAACGCCACCCCGAACGTGACGCCCTCGACGACCACCAGCTCCCGCACCGTGTCGTCGATGTCGCCGACGGGCGCGGCGCTCACCAGCACCACTCCCGGCTCGACCTCGCAACCACGCAGCCGATAGGTACCGAGCCCGCGCAGGTACACGGTGCGGTAGATCTCGGTCGAACCGGCGACGTCCGTAGCCACCTCGGTGAGGTCCTCGGAGTCACGCGGCAGGTCGCTCGGCGTGCGGGGCACGGCGCGGCCACCGTCCACCGTGTACACCACGGTGAACCAGCCGTACGTCGTGCGCTTCAGCGCGCCGTGCTTCTTGACCTCGTTGGTCAGCTCCACCTGCGCCTCGCCCATCCTGGCGTCGAGCTGGCGCTCCAGGTAGTGGCGCATGGCCGACACCAGCGTCGTGCCGACGACGGCGAACACCGCCAGCGCCAGCACGGCGAGGCCGAGCGCCAGCCGCGTGCCGAGCCGCGAAGCGCGGTAGGCCCGCAGGTAGCGACGGATCACCGGGCGCCCCGGCGCAGCACGTACCCGACGCCGCGCACCGTGTGGATCAGCGGCTCCTCACCGTGGTCGACCTTGCGGCGCAGGTGCGACACGGCCAGCTCGACCACGTTGAACCGGCCGCCGAAGTCGTACTCCCACACG
>WUUC01049827.1_pt1 | contig 14602 bp, 11 predicted proteins | sample 6278441 | NCBI WGS metagenome assembly WUUC01 (sample SAMN13675441, study PRJNA597444) | soil metagenome | isolation source: soil | place: USA: Washington | collected 2017-10
CCATCGGGTTCGACAAGACGGTCGAGCGCAAGATCAAGGAGGCGATCCTCGCCATCCAGATCGAGAAGCGCTACACCAAGCGCGAGATCTTCACGTTCTACGCGAACCAGATTTATTTCGGCCACGGTGCCTACGGTGTCGAGGCTGCGGCACGGATGTATTTCGACAAGGCGGCCAGCGAGCTCGAGCCCGAGGAGGCGGCGACCATTGCGGCGATCATTCAGGCGCCGGAGCGGCTCAGTCCCTTCGTCGATCCGAAGCGCACGATCAATCGGCGGAATTACGTGCTGCAGCGCATGGCCGACGAGAAGCTCCTCACCAGGGAGCAGGCCACCGAGTACGCGGAGCGTCCCCTGGTGCTGCTCGGACAGCCCACGCCCGAGCGTTCGATCGCGCCGTACTTCGTAGAGGAGATTCGCAAGGGGCTCGAGGCGGAGTACGGCGCCAAGGCGCTGTACGAGGCCGGGCTCTCGGTGCAGACCACGCTCGACGTGGAGCTGCAGGAGTTTGCGAACGAGGCCATCGATCGCGGCCTGCGGGCGCTCGACAAGCGCCGCAACGGCTTCCGGCGGGCGCGGCGCAACGTGGTCAAGGAAGGACACACGCTCGAGCGCTTTACGACCGATCGCTGGACGCGTCCCATTCTCGAGGGCGACATCGTCCCGGCACTCGTCATGGAGGTCCAGGAGCGCGGGAAGGACACCGATCTTCCCGCCGGCGCGGCACGGATCCGGATCGCCGGCGAGGAGCTGGAGTTGCCGCGCGGGAGCTTTGCCTGGACGCGCCGAACTGCTGCGTCGCAGCTGATGTCGCCTGGCGATTTGATCGAAGTGCGCGTGACGAAAATGGACGGCACCGTGCCGGTCGCGGTGACCTTGGAGCAGCCGCCGCTCGTCGAAGGCGCACTGCTCGCGATCGACAACCGCACCGGCCAGATTCGCGCCATGGTCGGGGGCTTCAGCTTTGCGCGCAGCAAGTTCAACCGGGCAACGCAGGCAAAGCGGCAGATGGGATCCGCGTTCAAACCGATCGTCTACACGGCGGCAATCGACCGCGGCTTCACGCCGGTGTCGGTGTTTACCGACGAGCCGGTCTCGTTCGACGCCGGGGCGGGACAACCGCCGTACGAGCCCCAGAATTACGACCGCCGGTACGAAGGACCGGTGACGCTGCGCCGCGCGATCGAACAGTCGCGGAACATTCCCGCCGTGAAGGCGATGCACGAGATCGGGCCGCGGAACGTGATGCAGTACGCCACGCGGTTCGGGTTCCCTGACGATCTGCCGCCATATCTGTCCGCCTCCCTCGGCGCCTTGGAGGCAACGCTCCTCGAGGTCACGAGCGCCTATTCGGCGTTCCCCAACCAGGGGATGCGGATGGTCCCGTACTCCGTGCTGTCGGTGTCCGATCGCGAAGGCAATCGCCTGCAGGAGAACCGCTCCGAGCCGCGCGAGGCAGTGCGCGCCGATACCGCATTCGTCATGACGAATCTGCTCCGAGGTGTCGTACAGCGCGGCACCGGCGCCCAGGCCGCCTCACTCGACTGGCCGCTTGCGGGCAAGACCGGCACCGTCGACGACTATACGGACGCGTGGTTCGTTGGCTTCGACCCGAACCTCACAGTGGGCGTCTGGGTGGGGTACGACGAGAAGAAACCGCTCGGAAACGGCGAAACGGGCTCCACTGCGGCGTTGCCGATCTGGACCGATTTCATGCGCGGCTACATCGACGCCCGCGGCGACCGCAGCAACCCGCCGCAGTTCGAGCCACCCGGCAACATCGTCTTCGTCACGCTTGATTCCGGCATCGTGGAGGCGTTCATCAACGGCACGCAGCCGGCGCCGGTCCTACCGGCCTCGCAATTCATCCCGGATCCCTGATCCGATCGATTTGGGATTGGGATCTGATTACTCCTCGTCGGCGGCCGCGGCCGTCCCCAGTGTCCCGGCCGCTTTCTGCATCAAGTACGTCTTGATGTAGTCATCGAGGTCTCCGGCTTTCAACACGCGGTCGACGTCGCCCACTTCCACCTTCGTACGGTGGTCCTTGATCATCTGGTAGGGCTGCAGCACGTAGCTCCGGATCTGGCTCCCGAATCCGATCTCCTTCTTCAGGCCGGTGATCTGCTCCATCCGCGCGTGCTGCTCCTTCATCTTCAAGTCGAACAGGCGCGACTTGAGCACTCGCATTGCCGAGTCGCGGTTCCGGTGCTGCGATCGTTCGTTCTGGCACGACACGACGATGCCGCTCGGGATGTGGGTGATGCGGACCGCGGAATCGGTGACGTTGACGTGCTGGCCTCCAGCGCCGCTCGACCGGTACGTGTCGATCCGGAGATCCTTTTCCTCGATATCGATGTCCACGTCCTCGGGCAGCTCCGGCCAGACGAACACCGACGCGAATGACGTATGCCGCCGCGCGGCCTGGTCGAACGGTGAAATGCGCACGAGCCGGTGCACGCCGGCTTCAGCCGCCATCAGGCCGAAGGCGTACTCTCCCTGCAGGGTGAACGTGGCGCTCTTGATCCCGGCCTCTTCGCCGGGCTGGTAGTCGATGATCTCGCGCTTGAACCCGCGGCGCTCCGCCCATTTCAGGTACATGCGCAGCAGCATTTCCGCCCAGTCCTGCGACTCGGTTCCGCCGGCTCCGGGATGGATGGTGACAATGGCGTTCGCGCGATCGTGCTCGCCGCCGAGCATCTTTTTCGTCTCGGCCGAGTCGACCTCGCGCGCGAGCTCGTCGAGCGCACGGGCGAGATCGGCCGTGACGTCTTCGCCCGCATTCGCCCATTCCACGAGTACCGCAAGGTCCTCGCTGCGCCGTTTCAGCGAGTCCCGCAGCTGCTGGTCTTCCTCGAGCCGCCGCTGACGCTGGAGCACCTTCTGCGCCTCGGCCTGGTTGCTCCAGAAATCTGGCGCGGAGATCCGCTTCTCGATCTCCTCTATTTCCTGTGGTGAGTGCGAGGCGTCAAAGATACCTCCGGAGGTCCACCGCGCGCTTCCCGAGGTCTTCATACCGCCGCATCAAGTCGTCGATCGCGAATGCCATGTCCCTACCTGCGCCGAAGCGTAATGAGCGCTGACGCGGTCAGCGCGATGGCGACGTATGCGATGACGTCGCCGACCACCGAATAGAGGGTCCGGCTGGTGAGCAGGCGGACCTCCTCGACCACCGTGACCTGTTCAAAGATAGCCGACTCTGCCACCACGCGCCCGTACGGATCGACGACGCCGCTGATGCCGGTGTTGGCGGCACGGGCGAGATACCGTCCCTGCTCGATGGCCCGCATCGACGCGAGCGCAAAATGCTGATACGGCGCCGACGAGTGGCCGTACCAGGCGTCGTTCGTAATGGTGGTGAGCAGCTGGCTGCCCGCCTCGACCGCTTCACGAATCAGCGACGGGTACACGACCTCGTAGCAGATCGCCGTGCTCGTCATGTGGCCTTCGACCGGGAGCATCACAATGGACCCGCCCGGCGCGAACTCCGCCAGGCTCTCCACAAGTGGCGAGACGAAGAACAGCCAGCTCTTGAGCGGGATGTACTCTCCGAACGGCACGAGGTGAATCTTGCGGTAGACGGCTGCCGTCTTCCCTTCGGGCGTTACGAGAAAAGCCGCGTTGTAGAGCCGCGGCGTCGCGCCCCGCTCGATTTGATCGCTGCCGAAGAGAATCGGAACGTTCACCTCACGCGCCAGCGCCCGCAGCGTGTCACCGCCTCCTCCGTCCTCTTCGAACATGAACGGCGTGGACGATTCGGGCCAGAGGACGTACTGCGCTCCCTTGGCAACCGCCTCCCGCGTCATCGCAATGTGCGTCGTGAAGATCCGCCGCGCCTGGCTGCGATCCCACTTGTCCTCCTGCGCGATGTTCCCCTGCACGAGCCCCACACGCAGCGGCGTCCCCTGCCGCGTCAGCGACCCATCCGAAATGCGCCACGCGCCCCACGCGCCAATCCCGAACACGACCAGCGCCGCGGCGCCGAGCGCGGTCGCGCGGCGACGGCCGTCGACAAGCAGGGAGTAGGCGATGACAGCATTCACCAACGCGACGAGCGCTGAGACGCCGTACACTCCAAGGGCGCTCGCCAGCTGCGCAATCGGCAGGACCGTGACCTGGCTGTTCCCGAGCGGGACCCACGGGAACCCGCCAAACAGGTACCCGCGGAAGAACTCGGCGGCCACCCAGGGAGCCGGGAAGAGCAGCAGGCCCGGCGCGCCGACCCGATCGATCAGCCTGGCGGTGATGAGCGACGCGATCGCGGGAAACAGTCCGAGATAGATGGAGAGCAGCAGCATCGCGAAGATTGCCAGCGGCATCGCGAGCCCGCCGAACTGTTGGACGACCGTACTGGTCCAGTAGATGGTGCCGATGAACGAGACCGTGCCGGCGATCAGGCCGAGCAGGAACGAGCGGCGCGGGGAACGAGCCGGGGCTGCGTGCAGACCGGTAATCCCGCCGTGCAGCGCGATGAGCAACGGCACGAAGGCGACCCACGCAAAAGCCGGATGACCATATCGCGGAAAGCTCAGCGCCAGCAGCACACCGGACAAGGCGGCCCACAGGTAGGCGGACGGGATACGCAAACACTCCATTGTACGCGAGCCCTGCTGTGCGCTCCCTTCGGGTGCCAGACTTGCACTCTCCTCGCACAGCAATGTTCCTGAGGTGACCATGTTTGCGTATTTCGAAAGCACGCTCGGCTGGCGCGAACTGCTGACACGAACGGCAAAGGAGACGAGTGCCGACAACGGGCTCGGCCTCGCAGCGCAGCTGGCCTATTACTTCTTCCTGGCGCTCTTTCCCACGATTCTCGCTCTGCTCGCGCTCGCCAGCTTCTTTCCTCTCCACAACCTCACGGACCAGGTGACCACGTCGCTCGGCCGGTTCGCGCCACCTGAGATCCTCGCGCTCCTGCGCGAGCAGATGACGACCCTCTCGCAGGGGGAACACGGCGGCGTACTCAGCTTCGGATTCCTTCTCGCGATCTGGAGCAGCTCGGCGGCGCTCGTCGCCCTGATCGATGCCCTCAACCGCGCGTACGACATCGAGGAAGCACGCCCCTGGTGGAAAGTACGGCTGACGGCAATCGGGCTCACGATCGGCCTCGCGGTGTTCGTGCTCGCTGCGTTCACATTGGTAGTGGCGGGCCCGGAACTCGCTGAAACCATGGCCTCGCGGTTCGGGCTCGGCACGGCATTCACGTGGACGTGGAAGATCCTCCAGTGGCCAATCGTCTTCGCGCTGGTGGCAACGGCGCTCGGGCTCGTGTATTACATCGCTCCGGACGCCGAGCAGGACTGGGCGTGGGTGTCGCCTGGTGCCGTCGTCGCGACGGCCCTGTGGCTGATTGGCTCGCTCGCGTTCCGCTTCTACGTCATGAACTTCACGTCATATGAGGCCAGCTACGGCGCGATCGGCGGGGTCATCGTCCTCATGCTCTGGTTCTACATGTCGGGACTCGCGATCATCGTCGGCGCCGAGATGAACGCGGAGATCGAGCACGCGTCGCCGTGGGCGAAGGATCCAGGCGAGAAGGTTCCGGGCGAGAAGAAGAAGATCGGATTGGCGGCCTCTCGCGCGTTCCGCAACCGATCGGAGGCTGCCCGACCGGCGGCCCCCGCACCGCCCGCACCGAAACCGCAACCCGTTCGACCGGCGCTGCCTTCTCCAGTGATCACGGGTCCACCAAGGTGGGGCGAACGACTGGCGGCGGCGTTTGTGTGGGCCGTGTGGCCCCGGGCGCGCACGCGTACACGCCAGTAAGCGGTGCCGTTTACCGTGTCACCCACGGCTTGAACTGCTCCTCGCGTTCAAGCCGCACGGCGATTGATTCCGCGTCGCGTCTCTCCTTGTACTTTCCGACACGCACGCGGAACACGCGCGGCGCCCCTGGCGCGGGCGACATCACGTACGCCGCGTAGCCTTTTTTTGCGAGGCGGTTTGCAATCGTGTCGGCCTCGCTACGCACCTTCACCGCCGCCACTTGAACCGTGAAGCCCTCGCCAGCAGGTGGTGCCGGTGCGTCGCGGGTGGCTCGAGGGCCGGAAGGTGCTGTCGGCGGCGCAGACGGTTCGCTCAACGTTTCAGGGGTCGAGGAGGGTTCCCCGAGACGCTCGGGATAGCTAAGTTTCTCTTCAGTGGCCGCCGATGGCGTGGTGCTCCGAACGGCCGGAGGCTCGTCGCTCGGTTCCGAGGAGGGCTCGACCGAGGCGGTCGGATCTGTCGCGGCTTCAACGGAGAGATCGGCTATCTCTCCCCCGCGTGGCGGACGGACGCCGCGGCCCACCATCACGCCACACAGGAAGATCACCACCGCGACGACCGTCGCGGCCATGAACAGGAACACGAGCTGTTTCCCGTTCAGCTGGATCTCGTGAAATGCCTCATTCGCCATGGGTTAGCGACGATTCTAGCACGCAGGTGCCATAAGCTCAGCGGGAGAGCTTCTCGAGCAACTCGCGCGCTTCCACATTGTTGGGATCGATCCAGACAGCAATCTTCAGCGAGTCGATTGCTTCGCGGTTCCGGCCCGTCCGCTGATAAATACGCGCCAGGAGCAGGTGCGCCTCCGCCTGGTACGGCATGAGGTAAATCGCGCGGCGTAGTTCCGCGATCGCCTCCGCATCGCGTTCGTCGTTGAAGAGGCGCCGGCCGCGATCGAGATGGAACGTCGCCAGTTCCTGCTGTTCGCGCTGCTCGGAGGCTACGAGCACGCTTTCTACGCGAAGTGCGCCCGGTTCGACCAGGTCGCTTTTGAGCCGTTCGAGATCCGGCGGCATGCTGCCCGACTGCGGGGTCTTCTCGAGATCCGCCCAGGCGGATGACAACTGCCGCGCGAGTTCCTTCTCACGTGTTGCTTCGGCTTCACTTCCGGAAGCCTGCAGCGCCACTCCGAGGACGTAATGCGCCTCGTCATCGGCAGGATTGCGCCGAACAGCTTCGCGTAACCAATGTGACGCCGCTTTGGGATCGCCGATGGCGAAATAGCCGTAGCCAAGGTTGAAGAACAGATCGGCGTCCTCGGGGTCCAGCTTCGAGGCTTCGCTGAAATAGAACACCGACGATCCGGCCTCGCTGCCCTTTCGGCGCAGCTGGATGATGCCCATGTTGTTGAGCACCGCCGGATCGGGCTTCTGCCGGTTCAAGTCCCCAAGCATCACGAAGGCTTCGTCCAGCCGATTCAGGTGCACGAGTGACACGGCGGCGAGGAAACGCGAGCGGCGTCCCTGCGCGTGCGTGGCAGGCACCTGGCGCACGGCGTCGAGGGCACGCTCGTGCTCTCCCTGCTCCGTGTAGACAGCCCACTGCGCCACACGGGCGCGCTGAAAATTCGGGTACGCCTCGAGCGCATCCTCGAGGAACCCGAGCTTGGTGGCCGGAGATTCGGCGAGCACGCCCTTGATGTACGGCTCGAAGGCCGCGAGCGGCGCATGGCCCTTCTCCATCTGCTCCATCGTGACCGCACTCTCGGGCACGAGTTGGCGCGCGATCTTCGCGTAGATCTCGAACATCTGCTGCAGGGGGCCGCGCTCCACGATCTCCGGCTGCATCCGACCCGTATCGAGACGGATGATGCGGGCCCGGACCGTCAGGGTCTGCCCCTGCAGCTCGAAGCCGCCGGCCACGACGTGCGTCGCCGCCACGAGCTGACCCAGGCGAATGACCGTCGCGTGGCTGAGGCTCGCGATGGGCGGCACGTTCAGGCTGTCGAAGGCGCGGAGCCGATCCTCACGCGTGATGGCGGGCGCGCCGAGCGCCAGGAGGTCGTCGGTCAGCAGCACCGCCGAGCCTTCGCTCAACCAGTAAAGGCGCGCTTCACCTCTGGTGTTGTCGAAGGGAATTACGAGATAGCGCGCCTGCTGTGCGGAGGCCGGCACGGCCATCAGCAGGACGAAGAGAACGAGCGCGTGTCTCATGCTGCTGCTCCGGTCGGCAACGTGCGCACGCTGACGGTCATCACACATCCGCTGGCACCCGTCGCGCGGCACTGCTGGATGCCGACGTCTGCCTCCACGCTGAACAGGTATAGCAGACGCCGGACGGCTGCCGCGTAAAACTCGCATAAGGGCAGCTCAACCTGGTCGCGCACCTCGCAAAACAACGATCCGCGGATATCGACCTGGCCAGTCCCGCGTCGCCAACGCACAATCGCGCGGCTGCCCCGATATGTGTTGCGGACCATCTGGCGCGCCACGCGCATGGCGAGCCACGTGCGAATTGCCGAAGGGGCCGCCCGGATGATCGCGCGTTGCGCAGCGGGGAGATCGGCCACGGTCCACTCGGCCGTGTACTCGCCCGCCCGACCCGCGATCTGGTGGTACGCCTGCCCTTCCAGCCGGAGGAAGCTCAAAACCGCCGCCAGCGGGGCGAGCCCGATCCGGCCGTCACGGAGACCCGTGGGATTCAGCCACGCCTCGTAGAACTCGAGCCGGGTTGGCAGCAGGTCCGCGATGCCCTGGTGCAGGCTCGCCACGAGCAGTCGTCCGATGCCCGCCTCAATCATTTTTGATAACGTAAGCCATGTGATCGGCAGCCATTCCTGCCGGCGGTGACGCCGCACCTATATATCGTCGCGAACGGCGACATTCGGTATCCGGACGCGGGAGTGCCGGTCTGGCCGATCGCATCGAGGGCCGGCAGCGCCGAGGCCTGCCCGAGGATTATCGCAAATTCGCTAATCACCATCAGCAATCGCCGATTCACGAATGATCCTGCCGCTTCATGATCGCATTCGCGACCACGCCGGTCGTGTGCTGACGACGCTCTATTCGCTCGAGGCCGCGAGCCTGCCGGCGATCGTGCTCGAATACCCGCCTAACCGTGACCTGGGCGACGTGGGGACGCCGCTCGCCTTCGAGCTGGCGCGACGCCTCCGGAAGGCTCCGCGCGCGATTGCGCTGGAAATCGCGGGCGCATTGGGCCCCATCGAGGGTGTGACGCGCGTCACCGCGGCCCCGAACGGCTACCTGAACTTCTTTTTGGAACGCCCGAGGTTCCTGCTGGATCGCCTGTCGGGCGAGCTGCAGCCGGCGAGCCGGGCAGACGAGGGGAAGGCGCTCGTCGAGCACACCGCGATCAATCCGAACAAGGCCGCCCACATCGGTCACCTGCGGAATTCCGCGCTCGGCGACACGCTCGTGCGCGTCCTCAGGTTTCGCCAGGTGCCGGTGGAGGTGCAGAACTACATCGACGATACCGGTGTCCAGGTGGCCGACGTCGTGGTCGGTTTCCGGGTGCTCGAACAGAAGACGCTCGACGAGATTCGGGAAATCGCAGACTCGACTCGATTCGATTACTACTGTTGGGACCTGTACGCGCGCGTGACCGAGTGGTACGGGGCGGACAAGGAACGCCAGAAGGTCCGGAGCGATACGCTCCACGACATCGAGCACGGCGCGAACGAGAACGCCGACACGGCCGCCTTCATTGCGGATCGCATCGTGCGATGCCACCTGAAGACGATGGGCCGGATGAATGTGGATTACGACCTCCTGACGTGGGAAGGGGACATCCTGAAGCTGAAGTTCTGGGCCCAGGCGTTCGACGTGTTGAAAGCCAAAGGCGCTGTCTACCTCCAGGAGGAGGGACGCCTTGCGGGTTGCTGGGTGATGAAGATCGAGGACGACGCAGACCCACCGGACGGGCTCTCCGACACACCGGAGGAGGACACCGGAGAGCGCGAGAAGGTCATCGTCCGATCGAATGGCGTGGTGACCTACGTTGGAAAGGATATCGCGTACCAGTTCTGGAAGCTCGGGCTGCTCGGCAAGGATTTCAGGTACCGCGTGTTCACATCGCGCCCGCACGGGCCGCTCTGGGCGACGACGTCAAAGGACGGTGAGGACGATCACCCGCTGTTCGGAGGCGCGGCGTTCGTCTACAACGTCATCGACGTCCGACAGTCGTACCTGCAAAAGTTGTTGAAACAGGCGCTCATCGCGGTGGGTCACCCCGAGGGCGCCGAGCGCTCCCATCACTTCTCGTACGAGATGGTGGCGCTCTCTCATGCCACAGCACGTGAGCTGGGCCATGCGCCGGCGCCCGATTCCGAAGAGGCGAGGAAGCCATTCGTGGAGGTCTCGGGCCGGAAGGGGCTCGGCGTGAAGGCCGACGATTTACTCGATACCGTCATCGAGAAGGCGGGTTCCAAGGTCCGCACGCGAAACCCCGAGCTGAGCGAGACCGAGATCACACGGATTGCCACGATCATCGGCATCGCCGCCGTGCGGTACTTCCTTATCAAGTTCTCTCGCGGCAAGATCATCGCGTTCGACCTGGACGAGGCGCTCAGCTTCGAGGGCGAGAGCGGCCCTTACATTCAGTACGCGGTCGTGCGCGCCAACAAGATTTTCGGCAAGCTCCAGGAGCGCGACGGCCTGGACGAGCCGTCGATGCTGGCCTCACTCGGCGACGTGTCTCCCGCCGAGCTGAACGGCGAGAATGGCGACCATGAGCTCTGGGCGCTGGTACTCGACGCGTCACGGCTCGATGAGGTCGTCGAGCAGGTGGTGCGGTCTCTCGAGTTCTCGGTCCTCGCGAAATATGCGTTCGGGCTTGCGCAGGCATTCAATGCGTTCTACCACCGGGCGCAGATTCTCAACGAGGAACGCGACGACGTGCGACGCTGGCGCGCTGGCGCGATCATTTATCTCAGGAACCAGCTGGCCAAGACGCTGGACTTGATGGGCATCGACGTCCCGCCGAGAATGTAACGTGCCCAGGATTGCGATCGCCCCGTCGAGCAAGACGCACGATTACGAGGAATCCGTTCGCCGCGCCGGCGGAGAGCCAACCATCCTGGACCGGAGCCTTCATCGACCGGCCGATGTTGTGCGCGAGTTCGACGGTGTGCTTCTCGCGGGCGGCGGCGACGTGTTGCCGTCGATCTACGGCCAGGGCCCCCATTCCACGTTCAGCGCGGCGGAGCCCGGACGCGATGACTACGAGATAGAACTCGTGCGCCTGGCGCTCGAGAAAGACGTGCCGCTCTTTGCCGTCTGCCGTGGCATCCAGGTGCTCAACGTGGCGCTCGGCGGCACCTTGATCCAGGACATTCCAAGCGAAGTGACGCCGGCCGAACCGCACGACGTGCGCGAACCACGCGTAGCGATCGCCCATGACGTCTGGGTCACATCCGGCAGCCTGCTCGAACGCCTGATGGAGGACCGCGTGGACGACGAGTCGGTCGCGGTGAACAGCCGCCATCACCAGGCCGTAAAGCGGCTGGGCAGCGGCCTGGTGGTGACCGGAACGGCTCCCGATGGTGTGATCGAGGCAGTCGAGGACCCCTCAAAGACCTTCTGCCTCGGCGTTCAGTGGCACCCCGAGAACTTCTATCGCACCGGCGAGTTCAGCCCCCTCTTTGAAGGTTTCGTGGCCGCAGCTCGACGGTAAGTTCTACTCCGATCAGTCGCCCGCCAGGCACCGCCGCAGATGAGAAGGACTGGCTGCTGATCCTGAGGTGCGCTAAACGAGGAGCGCCACGGAACCCGAGCTCCCACATGGCTTCGTGTGTTCGAGGCTCGTGCCGTCGTGGCCGCTATCCCCGCACCAGGACAGCCACGCTCTCCACATGCGCGGTGTTCGGGAACAGGTCGAACCCGGTGATCTCCCCGAGGTCGTATCCGGCATCGATGAACGTCCGCGCGTCGCGGGCGAGCGTCGCCACGTCGCACGACACGTAGATCACACGCGCCGGCTTCTGCGCGAGAATGCCGGAGACCGCCTCCTTCGACATGCCCGTGCGCGGCGGGTCGACGATGAACGTCACCACATCAGGCCTGGCGTGGGCGCGCAACCACTCCTCGACCGCCGTCCGGCGAACGTAGACCTGTTCGGCGTATGGCTCCGCGTTCCCTTCGAGGTCGGCGCCGCTGACCGCGTCGCCCTCCACGAGCGTCACGTCGGTCGCACCCGCCGCGGCGAGCGATAAACCGAAGAGACCTACGCCGGCATAGAGGTCCACGACCGGCCCTGCTGGCACGAGCTCGACGACGTGGCGGACGAGGTCCCGGAGCAGAAAGCGGTTTCCTTGGAAGAACGCGCGCACGTCGCGGCGCAGCCGCACGCCACGCGGGGGCGTGTCGTCGGTGACGTGGATCACGTCTGTCACGCTCGGCATGCCAGCAAGCCGCTCGACGCCGCCGCGCATCAGCCGCGATGCGGTCAGCCCGGTGAGGCCCGCATCCATCGCGAGCGCGGCAAGCGCGTTCACGTCTACCCCGGTTTCAAGCTCGAGGTGTCCGACGCGCTCCGTCGCCGGGATGTTCTCGGCGATCTCGAGCGATGTGATGCCCGTCAATCCTCCTGCGCTCACGCGTCGTTGAACACGCTCCAGCCACGAGACCGTGTCGGGCAGCAACTGCCGCGTGATCGCGGCATCGCAGAGATCGTGCGTGCCTTCGCGGAAGAATCCGAGGCGTCCCTCCTGCGCGTGCAGGCGCGCCCGCATCCGATAGCCTTCCTCCGGCGAACCAACCACCTGCGGCGGCGTGGGCAGCGGCAGGCGGCCGATGCGCCCGAGGGCATCCTGGATGATTTGCCCTTTCAGCGCACGCTGGCGCTCGTAGGCGACGTGCGCGTAGACGTTGCCGCCGCACCGCCAGTCCGCGCCGCCCTCGCGCCGATCCGCCGAGGGTGTCAGCACCTCGGTGGTATCGGCGTACAACACGCCTTTCCCCACCCGCTCCACGCGCGCAGCCACGCGCTCGCCGGGAATCGCGCCCCAGACGAGCACGATCTGCCCTTCGTGCCGCGCGAGCATGCGGCCGCCGGCAGCAGGCTTCTCGACATCGACGGTCAGCGCCGCGCCGGGACGAATCATTCGAGCGTCACGACGGGAAGCCGCGCCGTGTGGCGCAGCAGACGGTCCATGCACGCCGAGAGCGACTGCTCGTACGCCGCTTGCGGCATGCGCGCGCGGAACGGCGCAAGTTCCGCCTCCGCCTGACGCTTGAGGTCGGCGCGCGCGTCGGCAGACAGACGATCGCGCGCCGCAGACATCAATTGCCCGTCCAGGTCAGACAGCCGTGCCAGGAGTTCCGCGCGGGCCGCGCCGCGCAGGTGCCTGGCCGATGCTCGCGCCGCGTCCAGTTCACGGACAATCGCGTCGAGCAACGGCTCGAGCGAGCGATCGTCGCCGGAGCGGAGGGCTGTGAGGCGCGCAACCACGCGTTCGAGATGTGACGGCAGCGTCTCGTGACGCTCGCGCGGAGCCTCCGCTTCGCTCGCGCCGATGCCGACCGCTCGCCGCCACTCATCGAAGACGTCCAGCACGTCCGCCTCGCAGAAATCCACGCGCACCGGGCGGCGACGCGGCCCCTTCGCGTAATACCGCTCGAAGTACCGGTCGATGCCCCGACAGGCGACCTTGATGGGAACGCCTTTCTGCGCCCAGTCGCATACCTTGTCGAAGGACGGCCCCACGATGCGAATGAGGTGGCCGTCATTCTTGCGACACAGGTACGCCTCGATCGCGCGGCAGTAATCTTCAGGCGAATCGCTCAGATCCACCGCACCTCACCTGCGATGATGCGTGTCACGCCGGAACCGGTCCTCACCACGAGGGCCCCCGTTCCGTCGACATCCTCGGCAACCCCCCGCTGCGCCGCGCCCCGCTCGTCCCACTCGACCGGCCGCCCCATGAGCGGCGAAGCATGCGCGCGCCACGCCTGGAGCACGGCTTCAGCCCGGCCGTTCTGCAAATCATCGTACCGCGCCCCCAGCGCTCCCAGACATGCCGTCAACACTGATCGCTCGTCAACCGCCCGACCGAGCTCCGCTTCGAGCGATGTCGCGCGATCCGCCACTTCCTTGGGATACACGGCGGGACGCAGGTTCAGGCCGAAGCCCACGATGACGTGCGTCACGCCGCCGGCCGCAGTCGCGGCTTCGGCAAGGATGCCCCCCAGCTTTCTTCCGGCAATGTACAAGTCGTTTGGCCACTTGAGGGTCACGCGAAGGCCGGTGGAATTCCCGATCCCCTCGGCAATGGCTACGCCGGAAGCAATCGTCATCAGGGCAATCGCGTGTGGCGCGGGCCGGAGCAGAATCGACACGTACAGGCCGGCCCCCGATGGCGACTCCCATGTACGCCCCTGACGCCCCCTGCCCGCGCTCTGACGCGTCGCTAGGACGACGACGCCCTCGGCTGCTCCCTGCGCGGCGAACGCCGCCGCGAGGTCGTTGGTGGACGACACGTCCTCGTATCGGTGGATGTCCCAGGTGATGGTGTCAGGCAGGCTCAATCTCGAAGCTGAGGTCGGCGGACGGCGCCGAATGCGTCAGCGCGCCCACCGACACGTAGTCGGCGCCCGTCGCGGCGAGTTCCGGCAATCGCGCGAGCGTCACGCCGCCCGACACCTCGGTCTTCGCGCGCCCGCGGCAACGGCGTACTGCTTCGATGATGTCGGACGTGGAGAGGTTGTCGAGCAGGACGATGTCGGCACCGGCCTCGAGCGCCTCGTCTACCTGCTCCAGGCTCTGCGCCTCGACCTCCGTCGGCATCTCACGGTTCGCCTTGCGCATGCGCGTCACAGCGCTTTGCACCCCACCCGCGAGGCGTATGTGATTGTCCTTGATCAGGATTCCGTCATCGAGGC
>WUUC01177470.1_pt1 | contig 14602 bp, 7 predicted proteins | sample 6278441 | NCBI WGS metagenome assembly WUUC01 (sample SAMN13675441, study PRJNA597444) | soil metagenome | isolation source: soil | place: USA: Washington | collected 2017-10
CGTGAATGCGTTGCAAGCCAAGATCGATAACCTCATCGAGAAAGAACGTGGCGAAGAATGGAAGAAGGCTTCCGCCAGGCAGGAATTCATTCTCCGCCCATTGCTTGACATTCACCTTGAATCGAAGTTGCTTTACGAATCGGAACCCGATCAACAACGCGACGGCGACAGCATCTATGCGCTGAGCATCATCGCCTTCTTCATTCTTGCCATTGCCTGGATAAATTATATTAATCTCGCCACAGCGAGGTCGTTCAACCGCGCCAATGAAGTCGGGGTCCGGAAGGTGATGGGTGCATTTCGTCAACAGCTGATCGGACAGTTCCTGACCGAATCGCTGATCATGAATGTAATTGGGTGCATACTGGCTTTGATCATCGTGCGGTTGTCGTGGACGTCTTTCTCCAACCTTGCCGGTTGGAACATCCCACTCGAGTTCCTTTATCACACCGAGTTCTGGATGATCGTTGGCGGCCTTTTCCTGGCAGGCACAGTGCTTTCCGGGTTCTACCCTGCTGTCGTACTCTCTTCGTTCAGGCCGGTGTCAGTGCTGAAAGGCAAAGTGCTTAAATCCGGGGCAGGTAATATTCTGCGGAAGTCTCTTGTTGTATTCCAGTTTGCGGCGTCGGTGTTCCTCATCGTTGGGTCGTTGGTGGTGTACCAACAACTGCGATTCATGAAACACCAGGACCTGGGGCTGAACATCAACGAAACGATGATCATCAAGGGACCCGGTGTAATCGATTCGACTTACAGCTCGAAGTTCGAAAGTTTCAAAACAGAAGTGAAGCGAATCCCTGGCGTAAAAGGCATTTCCGCTTCCACATTCATACCGGGCGACGAGATCTACTGGACATCCAACATCCGGAATCTCACTGCACAATCGACCGACAACGTTGTTGTATCAGGGTCTGGGATCGATGAAGACTTCATTCCGTCATACAATGTAAAATTGCTCGCTGGCCGGAATTTTGACAAGGCTTTCCCCAGTGACAACAAGCGGATTATTCTGAACCTTGCCCTGTCGAAAGTGCTTGGATACAAAGAGCCTGCCGATGCTTTAGGTAAGAAAGTCATCTTCAACGGCGACACGCTTGAAGTTGCCGGTGTGGCGGAAGACTTCCACCAGATGTCGTTGAAAAGTGCCGTGGCCCCGCTCGCCATCATGTACTTCGAGTCTGAGGCCTTCTACTCCATAAAAATGGAAACCAATGACTATCGCTCGGTTGTCGATGCGCTCACCGGGCCGTGGAACACTTTCTTTCCCGGCAATCCCGTGGATTATTTCTTCCTGGACGAGTTCTTCAACCGTCAATATGACAAAGACGATCGTTTCGGACAGGTGTTTACGTTATTCACAGGATTGGCTATTCTGATAGCGTCCCTGGGCTTGTTCGGTCTCGCGTCGTTCATGGCCCTGCAACGCACCCGTGAGATCGGCATCCGTAAAGTTCTTGGGTCGAGTGTCCAGGAAATCGTTATGCTGTTGGCGAAAGGTTTCCTCCAGCCGGTTGCAATCGCTAACCTGATCGCGTGGCCGCTGGCGTGGTGGATCATGGACCGGTGGCTCCAGACTTTCCCGTACCACATATCGGTAAGCCCGCTATCCCTGCTGATTGCAGGTGGGCTTGTGGTCGTGATCGCATTTGTTTCGGTGTCGTCCCAAACACTTAAAGCAGCTATGACGAAACCTGCTGAAACCCTTAAACATGAGTGATATGCTTCGCAACTACTTCAAGGTGATGCTGCGTCACATGGCGCGGCACAAAGTCAATTCCTTCATCAATATCGCCGGCCTGACGACGGGAATAACCTTCGCGATGGTGATCGGGGTGTACGTTTTGGGAGAGATGCAGGTGAATAAACAGCTTAAGGATGTCGACCAGCTGTATATTTTTGAAAACTCCACGAAGGACGGATCACAGCCCGCATTCTTCGCGCCGTCGATGGTGAGTAAAACACTTGCGGAAGATTACCCGCAAATGGTCGTGAGCTACTACCGGTTCTTCGACAGGATGGTGAAGGTATCGGCAGGCGACAAGAATTTCATTTACCAGTCGATGGTCGGCGACTCCACCCTGATCGACATGCTCGGTCTGCCCGTCATTCATGGCGATGGTAAGAATGCGTTGAAAGATCCCAATTCCATCGTGATCACGGAAGTGGTTGCCACTCAGCTGTTCGGTCGTACGGACGTCGTTGGCGAGCATATGGGTATCGCTAGCGGGATTGCAGGCAAAAAGCAATTTGTGATCACTGCTGTGCTTCCGAAGCTTGAAAGCAACTCCGTCACCGATCTCATTCATATCAATGCCCAGGTATTCCTATCTTTTAAGAACACAGATGATTTTCTTCTTCCCAACCCGGACGACTGGCAGGGCATCTGGTGCCTTTCGTATATAAAGCTGGCTAAAGGTGTTGATCCGGCCGAGGTAGAGCAGGTGGCCATGAAGCTCGCAGACGAGCGCGTACCATCGCAGTTCAAGATCGACGCGCAATTGCACCTCCGGCCGCTGAGCGACTATCATTTGCTCTCGGGTAACGCGGCGGTTCAGAAAATGATATTGATCCTGTCGGGCATTGCTTTCTTCATTCTTCTCCTTGCTTCGATCAACTTCATCAACATATCGATCGCGGGCACTGCGGCGAGATTGAAAGAGATCGGCGTTCGTAAAGTCATCGGTGGATTGAAACGACAGATCGTGTTGCAGTTCCTTGGCGAATCTGTTCTGCTTACCCTTTTCTCAGGGATCCTTTCATTGGTTATTTATGAATCGTTTCTCGATGCTTTCGGGAGTATTCTCGGTGCACCCCTGGTATCGGTATTTCAACTGCCGCTTTCTTTCTGGAGGTGGTTCGTCGGTGGCCTGCTTTCAGTCGGACTCCTCGCGGGCTCATACCCGTCCTTCCTGTTATCTGCCTATAAGACTATCGACTCATTGAAAGGCAAGTTCAGGGCTGGATCAAACAAGACGATCCTTTCGAGAGGACTGATCACGACACAATTTACTATTTCGATCATTGTTTTTATCTGTTCGATCATCATCGGCCGGCAGATCTCGCTGTTCCTTGAAAGCGATCTCGGTTACGATAAATCATACATCATCACGGTGTCGTCGGTGCCGCGAGTCTGGTCGCAGGAAGGATTGACCACCATGAATTCCGCGAAGCAACAGTTTCTCACCGTGCCGCAAGTTCAGAACGCGACATTGTCGTGGGGTGTACCCAATGGCAATGCCGTCAGCCGCAGTTTCAATGTGCGAGCGCCGAATACCGACCGTTCGAAAGCACAGATGATCGAATTCCTCGGCACCGATGAAGATTACCTCGACGTTTATAAAATGGATCTGCTCGAAGGCAATTTCTTTCAGAAAAATGGAGGCACATGGAATGCGAACGACGTTGTCCTGAACGAAACGGCCAGCAAGGCGCTGGGTGTCGGCGTGGGCGACAAACTGATCCCGCTCTTCAGCGACACCGTGAATTTCACAGTGAAAGGCATCGTGAAAGATTTCAACTATAATTCACTCCACCAGGCTGTAAAGCCGATGGGCTTTCTTCATACGAACCAGGACCAGACGTACCGTTTCTTTTCTTTCAAGGTCAGTCCGGGCAATGTCGTAGAAACTGTGACAGCTGTCGAACGCAAGTGGCGCGAAGTGTTTCCGGATGACCCGTTCGATTACGCGTTCATGGAGGACAGGCTGACGGCCCTTTACAAGTCCGAAGTTCAATTGAAGAAGGCGACAGCCGTCGGAACGGGGGTGATGACCGTGATCGTGATCGTCGGCGTACTCGGAATGGTGTCGCTGGCCATAACACGCAGGTTTAAAGAGATCGGTATCCGAAAAGCACTTGGGGCATCTGTCTGGAATATCCTCCGGTTGTTTTCAATCGAGTATGTGAGGATCATCGTATTGTCGGTCGTTCTCGCCATTCCTGTCGCGTGGTTTGGCATCAGCAAATGGCTGGAGGGCTTCGCGCTCCGGATTGGCCTGACGTGGTGGATGTTTGCTGTGCCCGGCCTCGTGCTCATGATCATCGCGTTGTTCGTAGTCACATTCAGCGCACGAAAAGCAGCTGTATCGAATCCCGTAGATTCATTGCGTGTCGAATGAAAGAAGGATTTGTAAGAAAATTACTTGCATTGATCCCTTCAGACATCCGTGAGGAGATTGAAGGAGATCTTGTTCAACGCTTTCATAAAGACGTAAGCCGGTTCGGAATTCGTCGCGCGCAAAATAAATTCTTTTGGTCCGTCATTAAATTCCTTCGCCCTGACATCTTATTGAGGAGAAACACCAAGAAAAGACGTTACCCCGTTTTTATGTTCAAAAATTATTTCGTGATCGCCTTCAGGAACCTGGCGACCCACAAGATGAACTCGAGCATCAACATGCTCAGCCTGATGATCGGCATCGCGTCGGCGCTGATCATGATATCCGTGATCCGCTACGAGGTGAGCTTCGACAGCTTTCACTCGAACGCGGAAAGGACGCATCGCATCACGCGACACCACAAAGCCGAAGGTGGCCAGGGGGGTGTCGGGGTGGCCGGCCCCTTGCCCGACGCCTTTCGAAGGGAAGTAACGGCTGTCGAGAAGATCACAGGTGTTCAATACTATGGCGGCGCCCAGGTGGATGTAGAGCTGAACGGCGACGTAAGAAGATTCAAGGAGTCCCATGGCACTGCATTCGTAGACGCTGAGTTCTTCAACGTCTTCGATTTCAACGGAACGGGTTTCAAGTGGATCTCCGGCAATCCCGCAAAAGCGTTCACCGAACCGGGCAGCGTGGTTCTGACCGAATCGATGGCGAAGAAGTATTTCAACGATGAAGATCCCCTGGGTAAATCATTGCGCCTCGAGGCACAACTGGATGTCAAAGTAACGGGCGTGATCACGGACCTTCCGGCGAACAGCGACTTTCCTTTCACATTTCTTGTGTCATATCCAACCCTCCTCGAGATCGAACCCGATCGCATGAAAGAAGACTGGCTTTCGATCAATGCCAATCACCAGGCGTTCGTCGTGCTGCCGGAGAATGTCACCATAGAACAGGCGGAAGAACAGTTCCACAAGGCACACGGCCTCCACGTCGATAAGTCTACTGCGGATGTCCTCCGCTATTCCTTACAGCCCCTGTCCGACATTCATAAGAATGCAGCTCTCGGTAACTTCAACAGGCGTACCGTCGATGAGACTGCGCTCCTGATCATGGCCCTTACCGGGATGCTTCTGCTTTCGGTCGGTTGTATCAATTATGTGAACATAGCCACGGCGCAATCGACCTTGCGCGGCAGAGAGATTGGCGTTCGCAAGGTTCTTGGCGGTCTGCGCAAACAATTGATCCTGCAGTTTCTCAGCGAGACATTCGCGCTCGTACTCACGGGTTGTGTCGTCAGCCTGTTCTTAGCCGACATTGTATTGATGAATATTCCCGGGCTTACGAATATGATCATGGTCCGGCACTTGTTCACGGACCCGTTCATTCTCGCCGCACTGGGAGCATTGGTTGTCATGATTACCCTGATGGCAGGTTTCTACCCGGCAATGGTCGTGTCGGGTTACGCGATCACAAACGCGTTGAAGGGCCTTACCGGCAACCGGGTGAGCAGCGCGTACCTGCGAAAGACGTTGGTGGTCGTGCAGTTCGCGGTAACGCAGGCGTTCCTCATTGGGGCTTTCATCGTGATCAACCAGCTGCAATATTCCCGCACGATGGATCTGGGCTTCAACAAAGACCTGGTGATCAACATTCCGATCCCCGAAAATCAGACGCGGAAGAATGAAGACCTGAAGAATGTAGTGTCGAACGATCCGCATGTGTCGGCCGTCAGCCTGAGCTCCTCCTATCCTTCCGGCGACCGGCGTAACCTTTGGTTCGTGGGCGTCGGTACGAAAGAGATGCAGGAAAGACCAATTGTCGAATACCAGTCGGTGGACACCGGATTTTTCGGGCTATACGGGATCACTTTCGCAGCCGGAAGGAATTTTCTGAACAGCGATTCGACTAACTCGGCTATTGTCAATACATATCTCTCTTCGGTACTGGGTTTCAAAACACCGGAGGGCGCGATCGGCCACACGATTGATGTAGACGGGAAGGACTACACGATCGTAGGCGTTACAAAAGACTTTCACAATTCGTCGGTTAGGGAAAACATCGGCAGCATGATCTTCGTCTTCAAACCGTCGTTCTTCCTCACCACCAGCATCAGGATTAACGACCCCCGATCGATACAAGAGGCCATTGTCGCTCTCGAAAAAATCTGGTCTGCCGTGCATCCATCGATGGTGTTCCAATACACCTTCTTCGATGAGAACATCGACAATTACTACAGGGGAGAGAAAAAACTCAGCGTAATGCTGCAAGGATTCTCCGCCATATTCCTGTTGCTGGCATGCCTCGGGTTGTACGGGCTGTTGTCGTTCGTTGTAAACCGCAGAATGAAAGAAGTAGCAGTGAGGAAGGTGTTCGGAGCGGGGATCGGCCACATCGTAACGCTGATATCGAAGGACTATGTTATGCTTATTTTGATCTCGTTTGTGATCGCTGCGCCGGCGAGCTATTACTTTATGAACCAATGGCTGGAGAGCTATACGTTTCACATACCGATCACATGGTGGGTGTTGATCGTTCCGGGGCTGGCGGCGTTGGCCATTGCCATGATCACGCTGAGCGGCAAGTTGCTGAAGGCCGCCAGCCGGAATCCGGCGGAGATACTTAAGTATGAGTAGCGTTCGTACGAAGTGTCATTCTCCGGACGGAATACCGAGAAAAGCAAAAACGCACGTTGTCTTCTCCCGGGTGGCCCCGTCTTCGCCGTGCCATGACATTTCATAGATCGCGTCATGCGGCTGAACATGCGCTTGGTATCTTTTCGCTACGACATTTCATAGATCCGGTTGTGCGGCTGAACATGCGCTTAGTATATTTAGGCCATGCCCAAAGTCCTCCTTACACGACAATACCCTGACCTCGCGCACGACCTGCTCGTTGCCGCCGGTTTCGACGTGACCGTATGGCCCGAGCCACGTCCCATGACTGCCGAAGAGCTCGTGGAGCAGGCAAAGAAAGTCGAAGCCATGCTTTGCACCATCCCCGACAAGATCACGCCCGAATTCCTTCAGCAGTGTCCGCATATCAAAGTCATTGCGCAATTCGGTGTAGGTTACGATAACATCAACGTGCCTGAAGCCACGAAGTACGGAGTTGCCATTGGAAACACGCCCGGCGTCCTCACCGACGCGACAGCCGACACCGCCTTTACTTTGCTGTTATGCGTTTCGCGCAAGGTCCTTCACAATCACAAAAAGATCCTGGCGGGGGGGTGGAAATCATTCGAGCCCGACAAGAGCCTCGGCGTCGAGCTGAAAGGCAAGACCCTCGGTATACTTGGCCTCGGACGGATCGGTGTGGAGATGGCCCGCCGTTGCAAAGGCGCCTATTCCATGAACATCCTGTATCACAACCGGTCGAAAAACGCCGGTGCGGAAAAAGAGTTCGGCGCCCGACTGGTTTCCTTCGATGAGCTCCTCCGGGAAAGCGACATCGTGTCCGCTCACTGTTCACTTACATCCGAGACAAAAGGCATTTTCAACAAAGATGCCTTCGCGAAGATGAAGCGGACCGCCATATTCATCAACACCGCCCGCGGCCCTGTTCACAACGAAGAGGATCTGTACGAAGCACTTGTTTCGAAAAGGATCTGGGGCGCCGGACTGGACGTGACTAATCCCGAACCGATGAGCTTCGACAACCCGCTGCTGTCGATGGAGAATGTAGCGATCTTCCCGCATATCGGATCGGCGACGGAGGAGGCGAGGAATGGTATGGCGAGACTCGCCGCGGAGAATATTATCGGGTTTTTTAAGGACGGGGTGGTGCCGAATAACGTAAATCCTGAATATAAAAAGTGAAAGGTTCAGGGTTCGGGGTTCCTGAGTGACATTTTGTACCGAGTTTGTTTTGACCATGGAGAGATCATTTTTGTAACCTATCGCCTGCGCAAATGGACCTCTCCATGCGACATAAGAGTATCGACATTTAATGAGTATCAGAACTTCGAACCCAAAACCCAAGACAGGTCTCTTTCAACTTGCTGTTATCGTCAGCGCCTTAGGCTTCTTCGTAGACGTCTACGATCTATTACTCTTCGGCATCGTCCGTAAGCCCAGCCTCACCTCCCTCGGCCTCTCTCCCGACGAAGTCCTCACACAAGGCGAATTGATCATCAGCGTTCAAATGATCGGCCTGCTGGTAGGCGGTGTGATCTGGGGCATACTCGGTGACAAGAAAGGAAGGCTGAAAGTATTGTTCGCTTCGATACTCTTGTACTCGGTGGCCAACATTCTCAACGGAATGGTGACCAACATCCCGCAATACATCATCCTGCGTTTCATTGCCGGTGTCGGACTTGCGGGCGAGCTCGGGGCGGGCGTCACATTGGTGAGCGAGATCCTTCCGAAAGAAAAACGGGGCATCGCTTCAGCCATGATAGCCTCATTCGGCATCCTCGGCGCCGTAACAGCATTTATTCTCAGCCGGTACTTCGACTGGCGCACCTGTTACTACATCGGCGGCGGCCTCGGACTGATCCTGCTGCTGCTGCGCGTGTCGGTCAGCGAAAGCGGACTCTTCACGCAAGTCACCAACACTTCGGTGGAGCGTGGCAACTTCCTCATGTTCTTTAACAATCGGGACAGGTTCTCGAGGTTCATCAAGTGCCTGTTGATCGGCTTGCCGGCATGGTATATCATCGGCGTGCTGGTCACCTTCTCCGATCAGTTTGGCAAAGAGCTCGGCATACCTGGTATCGATCCCGGCCGTGCCATCATGTACCTGTACCTTGCCATTGCGTTCGGCGACCTGACTGTCGGGTTGCTCAGCCAGTATTTAAAAAGTCGCAAGAAGGCGCTGTTCATCTTTTACGGTATCACGATATTTTTCATGTTCCTCTACTTCAACCAGCACGGCGGGACGGCTTCGAACTTCTACCTGATCTGTGCGGGGTTAGGATATGGAACTGGATTCACAGTGGTCTACATCACCATGAGCGCCGAACAGTTCGGGACCAACCTGAGGGCTTCGGCCGCCATCAGTATTCCGAACATGGTGCGTGGCGTGCTGCCGCTGATCATCCTGCTCTTCAAATTCACGCGAGAGCTGTTCGGCAGCTACGTCACGGGAGGATGGGTTACGGGTGCGATCCTGTTTGCCATCGCGATACCGGCGGCCTGGTACACCCGCGAAACATTCGGGCGCGACCTGGATTACCTCGAGACTTAGTTCTTGCGGCGCCTGACGAGCGTCGCCTTTGCGTGCGGGATCTGTGTCTGCAGGTCGGTCAGCGCCTTCGCGGCAACTTCCTTGTCGTAGAATTCACCCACGCTGATGATGGCCCTTCCATCGAGCGAGTCGCTCTTGATACCATAGAATTTCACGACCGGATAATTGTCAAGCGAATCGACACCGTGCTCAACAGCTATAAAAAATATGGAATCCACCAGGTGGTATGGCCGTTCACCGATGTTGACGTTGTGATCCATGAACAGCTTTCTTGAATCCGAAGCAAACTCTTTGATCGATGCTTGCGCGGCTTTCTCCGCCACCGTGATCGTATCTGCTTCGAATCCCTGCACGGGCAGGATACGAAACTTCTTCTGTGCATCGCGGTACACGTATTGCAGCTGGTACTCGGCGTTAGCAATTACAACAGACGAACTATCCGTGGGATCCGTGCGATCTGTGAGAGCCTTATTAATCTTATTCAATTCCACAAATAACATCGCTCCACCATTTTTATATCTCGAAGTCTGCCCTGAAACAAAATTTCCCAGCGAATACACAACCAGTTGATCTTTCTCTTTCCTCCACTCCATCGGCTGGACTACGTGGGGATGGGCTCCGATCACGAGCTTCACGCCACGTTTGAAACAAAACTCCGCAAGGTTCTTCTGTGACTTGTTCGGTAGCCGCTGGTATTCGTCGCCCCAATGAAAGACAGTCACGATCAGGTCGGGCCGTTGCTCTTTTGCTTTGACGATGTCGGAAGCGATCAAAGCGGTGTCGATATAGTTGACGATGTTGGGTTTCGTTACGGGGATGCCATTGGTACCATAAGTATAGTTGAGCAGGCTGATCCTGATGCCCTTCTGTTCGACCAGCAACGGATAAGTGCTGGCCCTGTGAGTGGAATCCACAAAGGTGCCGGTGTGTGGCACACCCAATGTATCGAGTGCAGCGATAGTTCTTTGAAGACCTTTCTTGCCCCGATCGAGACAATGGTTGTTCGCGGTAACGAGGACATCGACACCGCTCCAGATCAATGCATCCAGGAGCTCATCCGGTGCGCTGAAATTCGGATAACCTTTGTAAGGTGCACCGCCGAGCGACAGCTCCAGGTTTCCGATGGTGAGGTCGGCTGATTCGAAGACCGGCTTCACATGCTCAAAACATTCGGTGTAATCGTACTTGCCTGTCGTCGCATTGAACGCAGCCGCGATCTGTGAATCATGCTGCATGATATCACCAAGGAAAAGAAGAGAAAGCTTCGTTGTATCCTGTGCCGAAGCTCCGGCGATAGACAATACGTAAAAAAGAATAATTCTTGCCGTCATTTCACTTGCACCTCATTCACTACCGAAATCACTTCCCCATCGGCGATTACAAAAACGTGGTCTCCCCTCATCGCCCGTACCGGGTACAACCCCGTAAACGAACCGAACGCGGGTAATATTCCCTGTTGCTTTCCAAAATAAAAACACGGCAACAACAGTGCCTGTCTGCCTTTACCGAATAATCGTGCCCCTGGATGAATGTGGCCTGCAAGATTGTATACATCCGGCGACAACACCTCCATCGGTTCATGCGTCAGGAGCAGGTCACCAATCAGCAGCTGCTTGTCATGGATCTTCACACCATGACGATCATATTGCAACGTGCTCATGATATCATGATTGCCCATCACCAGCTCGAACGACGTGCTCGTGAAATGCCGGATCACCTGCCCCAGCACTTCCCACTCTTCATTGTAATGGCTGTGAAAGAGATCGCCAAGGAAGATCATGCGCTCAGGCTTGCATTGATTGAGAAGGTCTATCAGGACTCCTGTATTTTCATCGTTGGCCTTCGTCGGCACAGGATAACCCGCTTTGCGATAATGATTGACCTTACCCAGGTGAAGATCGGCGACCAGCAATATTTTTTCAGAAGGCCAGCAAAGCGCCTTTTGTGAGAGGAGTTCAAACGAGAAATTCTTCAGCGAAAAATGCATTCTGAATGATACTAAAAATCCGTACAGTTTCTAAAGAACGCTCATAGATTTTTACTGCGTACTAAGCTGATATTCAGCATCTTAAATTCACATCAAATACCTTGAAAAATATTCCATGGCACCTTACCGTAAATGTTAACATTATCATAACATTGGGTGAGATTGACTGCCATAACTTGGGCCTTCAAAACCAGACGACAAACCATCCTGCACATGTTTGAGTTAGAGCTTTCGTATTCCATCCTGCTCATCGTGTGCCTGATTGCAGCCTGCGGATTCGAGTTTGTCAATGGATTTCACGATACAGCCAACGCGGTTGCCACTGTTATTTATACCAATTCACTCAAGCCCTGGGTGGCTGTCGTGTGGTCGGGGTTTATGAATTCCGTAGGTGTGTTCGCGGGTGGTATCGCCGTTGCCATGGGCATCGTAAACCTGCTGCCCGTTGAATCGCTGGTCGATCAGAATATATCACATAGTCTCTCCATGGTCGGCGCGTTGCTGATCAGTGCCATCACCTGGAACCTTCTCACCTGGTATTTCGGCATACCCTGCTCGAGCTCGCATACGCTGATCGGCTCCATACTCGGTGTGGGCATCGCCTACTCGTTGCTCCCGGAATCGACCGGGGTGGCAGTCGACTGGACGCAGGCTTCGAAGATCGGTTTGTCGCTGCTGGTCTCCCCCGCTTTCGGATTTACCCTTACGATCATCGTCATGTTCATGCTGCGGGTGTTCACGAAAGGGCGGCCCGATAGCGACGAGCTTTTCAAAGAGCCGAAGAAGAACGCTCCTCCTCCACCGTGGATACGTGGGGTCCTGCTTCTCACCTGCACAGGTGTAAGTTTCTTTCACGGTCAGAACGATGGACAAAAAGGTGTAGGACTGGTAATGCTTGTATTGATCGGTATCGTTCCCGGTTTCTTCGCGCTCAATTCGAAAGCGAAAAGTGCAGATCTCACGCCGCCGCTTCAAAAGATCACCGCTATCGTGGCAACGATCGATCCACGTCCGCTGTCGGCAGTAGATAGTGTAAAGCTCATGGAAACTGCATCCTTGTCACGGGCACTTGCAATACAGTTTGGAAGCGTCCAGTCACTCGACAAAGTTCCACGGGCCGGGCGGTTCGTGATCCGGAAAGAGATCCTGCTGATCGACCGGAACCTTAAGGACATTATGAACAAAGATGAGCTTCGCATCAGCTCGGTCGACCGCACAATAATATCCGGCAGCTTAAAAGATCTACGTAAGGCGACCGACTATGCGCCGATCGGCGTGATCGCACTCATCTCACTATCGCTTGGGCTTGGTACAATGATCGGCTGGAAACGGATCGTGAAAACAATCGGGGAAAAGATCGGCAAACAACACCTGACATATGCACAGGGTGCAAGTGCGGAGCTCGTTGCCACCGTAACCATCGGACTATCGAGCCAGTACGGCCTGCCCGTCAGCACTACACACGTACTTTCTTCCGGTATTGCCGGCAGCATGGTAGCCAGCAAAGGCATCAAGAACCTTCAGGCCGAAACGGTACGCAACATCATCATTGCATGGTTGTTGACATTGCCGGTAGTGATGATCCTTTCCGGGTCGTTGTTCCTGTTATTTAGAAATATTTTCTAGCTCGGCGAGCTTCCTCGCTGAATCTTCATTCTTCGGATTGATCTTGAGTGCCTTTTTGTAATTGGCGATGGCCTCCTTGTTGTCGCCGCTTTTCCTGCAAGCATCCGCATAGCTGTCGTATACATTGAAGCTGTCGGGGTACAGTTCGACGTTTATTTTGAAAATATTCCTTGCAAGGTCGTTGTTGCCCGCTTCCAGCTGCCGATAGCCCTGACTATTGAGGTTATCCTCAGACACCGAATTGTCATTAGGATCTTTCTTCTTGAGATCCTTGTATCCTTTCAATGCTTTTCTGTACTCGCCTTCGAGCAAATATTCATAAGGGACTTTCTCGTCGTCCTTTAGCTTATCGTGCGTGATCGCACGGTCGGCATACCGGATCATTTTAACGCTACCATCGGGCCCGGGCTTAAACTGCATCGGCGTATTTTCATACATGGTGAGATAAGTGCTATCAGTGATACGAAACAATTCGGTGGGGCTATCGGCGCGGAGATTTTTGAAAAACAACTTGTCGCCTTCCCTCGTGATCGATATGAGTCCATCCCCGCCGTTCGAGTACCGCCCGGTGATCGAGCTAAAGAGTAAAGGGTCGATAGGCATCTTGTTGTAGTTCGTGGTATAGTTGTCCCAGGCATAAACCCTTGCTACCGAGCGGATCAATTCGTCGATGAATGCAGGATGATTGGAATTCGTGAGCACGACCACGCCATATCCCTTGTCCCTATGTGCGATCAAATTGCTTGAAAACCCTTCGTCCCATCCCCCGTGCCCGAAATAAATTTCACCGTCGTGATCTTCCATGAAAATACCGAGCCCGATAGATTTTTCATTTTTTACCGGCGTCACCATCCTCATCGCCATTTCTTTCGAAAGCACCTTACTGCTTTCGCCTTTAAGGGTCTTTTGAATGTCGATGGCAAACTTCGCAAGGTCTTCGGCTGTCGTCCACAAACCGGCTGCCGCCATTTCGGGATAAGTGTGTCGTTTGCCTTTTGTTTGCTCGTGGTTGGGAAGATATCCCGTCGCTGCGAACTTTACAGTCTCCTGATCCAATGGCTGGTCGTACGTGCTGTTGTCCATATCCAGCGGTTTGAGCACCAGTTCCTTTTCGATCTCGGGGAATGTCTTTCCGTGCACGTCGACCATCATCTGTTGCATCACTGTGTATCCTCCTCCCGAATACCTGAAGCCGGTCCCGGGTGATTTGTCAACGCGCACGGGTGGTGAATTGGCCGGTGGAGCTCCATCGAGAACCTGTACGGCAGTCGGCACAGGCAAGTCGGGACTATAACCGAGGAAACCGTGCACGGTCAATCCGCCCGTGTGACTCACCAGGTGTTCGAGTGTGACCTTTTTATCCTTTGTGAATTCACTATCCGGAAGTTTCCACGATGTGAGATAATTGTTGACATCTTCGGTGAGACTGACCTTGCCCATCTCCACGGTTTTCAATGCACCGTAAGCGGCGACAGGCTTGCTGATCGAGCCGGCCTGGAATAATGTCTTCGTGGTAACCAGTTCGTTGGTTTCTTTGTCCATGATCCCATACGCCTTCGCCCAAATAATCTTGTTGTCTTTGATCACGGCGATGCTGACACCCGGCACTCCGTAATGTTTCATCCGGGCATCGATGCTCCAAAGCTCGTCGTCTTCGAAATGAACCTGGCGGCCGAGGCTGTTTTCGACGGCCGTCACA
>WUUC01063920.1_pt1 | contig 14596 bp, 12 predicted proteins | sample 6278441 | NCBI WGS metagenome assembly WUUC01 (sample SAMN13675441, study PRJNA597444) | soil metagenome | isolation source: soil | place: USA: Washington | collected 2017-10
GACGGCAAGCCGGCCGGCCGCGCGACGCACACGCTGCGGAAAGCGGGCTCCTAGTCGGTGTTCCCTTCCAGGAGGGGCGTGGACGCTTCGAGCCGCGCCCCTTTCTCGTCACACACCGCGAATTGCTGACGGCCGCCGGGGTTGTACATGGCCACTCCGGCGTACTCCCCCTTCCTGTTCAGGATATAGAAATTGATGTTGAAGTTCGGAGTGCCGCGCTCGCTGAGCAGCCGCTTCTCAATCGTGTTCGCCTGGATCCGCCGGAGCGCCTCGAGACCGGCATCCTTCGGATGCTTTCCTCGCCGCATTTCTTCGACAATCAGGAACGAGCACAGGTTGTAAAGGTTCGCTTCGCCGCGGCCGGTCGAACCCGCCGCTCCGACCTCGCCGTCCACGTACAACCCGGCGCCGAGCACCGGCGAATCCCCGACGCGCCCGGGAATCTTCCACGCGAGCCCGCTGGTCGTCGTCACGCCGCAGATATCCCCGTTCCGGTTCACGCCGTTGCAGTTGATCGTGCCGTAGAAGTGGTTTTCCTCCACCCACCCTGCTGCCATCATTTCACGGTCGACATTCCGCATGGCCGCCTCGCGCTTGATCGGGTCGAGGTAATGCAGCGGGTCGGTCCGGCGCTTCCATTCGATCCATGCCTTGCGCGACCGTTCTGTATTCAGGTCGTCCTCGACCTTGAAGCCCATGTTGCGCGCGAAATCCTGCGCGCCCTTTCCCACGAGCAGGTGGTGGTCGGTCTCGTCCATGACCTTCTGCGCCACGAGCGACGGCGTGCGGACCCCCTCGATGCAGGCGACGCCGCCGGCCCGCTTACGAGGTCCGTGCATGCAGCAGGAGTCGAGCTGCACCACGCCGTCCGCATTCGGCAGCCCGCCGAAGCCGACGCTCGTGTCTTCGGGGTCGAGCTCCACGATGTTGACGCCGGCGATGAGGGCGTCGAGCACGTCGCCTCCCTGCATCATCCTGGCGAACGCGGTCTCCACGCACGTCTTGTCGCCGCCGTTCTTGAACCTGTGCCCGTTGCCCGACGAGACGACGACGGGCTTGCTGCTGCCGGGAGTGATCATGGTCGGCGCCTGTCCGAAGGCCGTGCCGGGCGCGGCCGCGGCCGCGAGGCCCGCGGCGGTACTGGCCATCACGAATTCGCGGCGGTTGATTCTGCGGGGCATGAGCGATCCTCCATCCAAGTTCGGAGGAGACTACCGCGATCCTCGTCAAACCGACAGCGCGATTCTGCCACCGCCGTCGTGGTCGACGCCGCGCGGGCGCTCTCTCCGAAGCTCATCAGCGTTCAGAAGTGCCGCTAGTCTACCGGATTCATTGACGGGCACGGAACGGGGCGGCTACGATTGTTTTTCGTGCCTTCACATACAGACCGGGTGACCGCCAGATCCATTTCCCTCGAGACCATCCGCGAAGCGTCTGGGAAGATCTACGATGTGGTGGTCCGGACGCCGCTCGTGCGGCTCGAATTGCCTCGCGCCCTGCGCTCCGACCTGCCCGAGATTTTCCTGAAGCTCGAGACCCTGCAGCCGATCGGCTCGTTCAAGCTCCGCGGCGCCTGTAATGCGGTCAAACATCTCTCGGCCGACCAGCTTGCGCAGGGCGTGTGGACCGTTAGCGCCGGCAACGCGGCCCAGGGCGTGGCGCTCGCCGCTCGCGAGGCGGGCGCCGCCTGCAGCGTAATGGTCATGGACACCGCGCCGGAGACGAAGCTGCGATCGATCGAGCGGCTTGGCGCCACGATCGTGAAGGCCCCGTACGAGGAATGCTGGCGCACGGTCGAACAGCACCAGTCCGATCGCATGCGTGGGCAGCTCGTCCATCCCTTCGACGACGACCGGTTCATCAGCGGCAACGGCACCATCGGTCTGGAGATCGTGGAAGATCTGCCGGACGTTGACGCCGTGATTGCTCCGCTTGGGGGCGGTGGGCTGCTCTCCGGCCTCGCGACCGCCGTGCGGGCCCTTCGGCCCGAGGCGCGGATCTACGCGGCCGAACCGGAAACCGCTGCGCCGCTGGCGGTGTCGTTACGCGCCGGTGTGGCCAGCCGCTTCGATGCATGGGAGCCTTCGTTCGTCGATGGTGCCGGTGGTCGCTCGGTGCTGCCGACGATGTGGCCGCTCCTGCGGGAGCTCGTCGCCGAGTCGCTCGTGGTCAGCCTGGAAGACGCGGCAGCGGCCATGAGAGTGGTGGCCGATCGTGTTCACGTGATTGCCGAGGGAGCAGCGGCCTGCGCGGTCGCGGCGGCCCTCGCTCCTTCGTTCGCCGCGCGCGGCCATCGCAAGGTCGTCGCCGTCGTGTCGGGCGGGAACATCGATCTCGCCCGCTTCGCCAGGCTGACGGGCGCATGCTGATGCTGGATACGAGATAAGGGAGAGGCTGCGGCCTCCCCTTCGACTGGGAAGGACTATCTTGGAAAACCCAACTGCCCCCGCTGTTCCCGAGCGCCTGATGCGCCTTTCCGAGCTCGCCACAGATCTGTGGTGGACGTGGAACCCCCAGGCGCGCGAGGTGTTCCGCAAACTGGACTACCCGCTGTGGCGGCAGACCGCGCACAACCCCGTACGAATGCTGAGCCAGGTCTCGGCGGAGATGCTGAACGCGGCGGCGGGCGACCCCGCGTTCCTGTCGATCTACGACTCGGCCGTAGACTCCCTCGACCGGGCGCGCAGCGCCCGCGACACCTGGTGGCAGAACCGCCATCCCGAAGCGAATGGTCCGATCGCGTATTTCTCCGCGGAGTTCGCGCTGCATCAGTCGCTGCCAATCTACGCGGGTGGCCTCGGCGTGCTCGCCGGCGACCACTGCAAGGAAGCAAGCGACCTCGGGATCCCGCTCATCGGCGTCGGTTTCATGTATCCGCAGGGCTATTTCCACCAGAGCGTCTCGCCCGAGGGCTGGCAGCAGGAATCCTACGAGCGGCTGAACTGGGCGGATGCGCCGATTGAGCGGGCGATCACGCCCGAAGGTTCTCCCTGCATCATCGCCGTGCCGCTCGGGAACCGCAGCGTGCTCGTGTCGGTCTGGCGGGTACGGCTCGGGCGTGTGAAGCTGTATCTGCTCGACACGGATCTCGAAGAGAACGCGCCGTGGGACCGCGAGCTGTCGGCGCGCCTGTACGGCGGCGATCGCGAGACCCGCGTCCAGCAGGAGATCATTCTCGGAATCGGCGGCGTGCGGGCGCTCAAGGCGATGGGCTCAGCGCCGGCGGCCTGGCACCTCAACGAAGGGCATGCCGCGTTCGTGGTACTCCAGCGCATCCGGGATCACATCGAACACGGAGAGTCGTTCGAATCGGCGCTCGAAGAGGTCCGCCGCACGACGATCTTCACCACGCATACGCCAGTTCCCGCGGGACACGACGCCTTCCCGTTCAACCTGGTCGAGACGCATCTGGCCGGCGCCTGGGGCACGCTCGGTCCGTACCGCGAGCCGTTCATGGCGCTCGGTCACTACGACAACGGCAGCGGCCCGCTCTTCAACATGACGGCGCTCGCCCTGCGCACCGCAGGGCGCGTCAACGCCGTCAGCGAGCTGCACGGCCAGGTGACGCGCGAAATGTGGGGGCCGATATGGCCCGGCGTTCCAGACGCCGAGCGCCCGGTCGGCCACATCACCAACGGCGTGCACGCGCCGACGTGGCTGTCGTCCGAGATGTCCCGGCTCTTCGACAACCGTCTCGGCGCCGATTGGCGGGAGCGCCACGACGATCCCTCCGTCTGGGCACCTATCCTCGAGCTGCCGGACGAGGAGTTGTGGGCCGCCAGGCAGGCGCTCCGTAACTATCTCTTTGCGTTCATCCGCGAGCGTGCCCGCCAGCGATGGAAGGACGAGCACGTCAGCGCGGCGCGCGTGGTCGCCGCCGGCACGCTGCTCGACCCGAACGCGCTGACGATCGGCTTCGCCCGCCGCTTCACTGGCTACAAGCGCCCCGAGCTGATCTTCCACAACCCCGATCGGCTGCTCGGCATCCTGAACGCGTCCCGCCGTCCCGTGCAGATCGTATTCGCGGGCAAGGCGCATCCGGCCGACGAGACCGGAAAGCATCACCTGCAGCAGGTGTATCGCCGGGCGATCGATCCCGCGTTCGGCGGGCGCATCACGTTCGTGGACGACTACGACCTGCACGTCGCGCACTTCCTCGTGCAGGGGTGCGACGTCTGGATGAACAACCCCCGCAAGCCGCTCGAGGCAAGCGGCACGAGCGGGATGAAAGCCTCCATCAACGGCGTGCCGCACCTGAGCATCGGCGACGGTTGGTGGGCGGAGGGATATACCGGTCAGAACGGATGGCTCATCGAGGGGAACACCCCGCATCACGACAACCATGAGGCCGTGGACGCGGCCGACGCCGAAGCCCTCTACGGGCTGCTCGAGCGCGAGATCGTCCCGACGTTCTACGATCGCGATGCACGGGGCATCCCCGGCCGTTGGCTCACCATCGTCCGACAGGCGATTCACTCCGTGACGCCGCGCTTCAGCGCGCGGCGCATGGTCAAGCAGTACGCCGACGAGATGTACGCCCCCGCCCTTCAGCCTCGCCAGGTGCTCGAAAGGTGAGGCGGTGCCAGGTGCCGCCGCGACGCACGTAGTACAATTCGCCCATGTCCCGTAAAACCGTCGTGCAAGCGCGCTGCGCCCTGTGTAACGCCAAGGATGTCTCCGAGCCGCGGGGCGAGGAGAAGTACTGCCGCGACTGCTGGGACAAGAAAATCGCCGTCGAGGAGATCGTCGCCCGCGAGTTCGCGCTGAAACGCTACATCCGCGCGCACAGCGCCGAGAAGTACCTGATCTACCACTCCACCCTCAAACGCCCGTGCGGACAGCTGATCGTCGTAGACGATGGGTACGATCTGTTCCTGACGATGGTCCTCTATCCGAGTTTTTCGTGGGACGAGCCGGCCTATCACCTCGAAGGCGATCCCGAAGGACGCTCCTTTGCCGAGATCCTGGTGGATGTCGTGGCGGCCGAGGTGATCGAGCCCTGGGGCGGGGGCAAATGGCACCTTGAAATCTTCCGCTCCTCGAGCCCTGAAGCAGAGGACTGGAATGGGGAGATGTAGAAGCCTATAATCCCGGGAGTCACCACATCCGGGAGGTAGCCATGACACGCCTCGCCTGTGCCCTCGCGCTGCTCTGCGGCGCCCTGGCAGCTCCAGCCGCTTTCACGTCACCCGTCCATGCCGATCAGCAGGCAGTAGCCAAAACGGCGCCTGCGACGCCGGCGCCAGCCACGCCCGCGAAGTTCTATCGGCCCGTCAAGGGAATCGCCACTGTCGAGGTAATCCAGAGCCCTGCGAAACGCGTCGGAAACGACATGGTCACGGTGCTGAAGGTGAAGAACACGTCAGCAGGGCGAATCAACCTGTTGCAGTTCGACGACTACTGGTACGACAAGGACGTCAAGCAGGTCAGCGGCAGCACGGAGAAGTACCGCAAGCCGTTCAACCCGGGAGACATCATCGAGATCATGGTCAAGTCGCCGGTCAAACCGAATCTGTACCGGAATCAGATCATGTTCTCGCATGCCGGCGGCAAGGTCGAGGTGAAGCAGGTGAAGAAGTTCCAGTAGATTCTTCGCGATCTGCCCCGCATCACAGGACCTCGATGTCACGGCCGTCGGAAGTGGTGACGGCCGGCGTGGTCCAATCGCGATCGGCCCGCTCCGCGCCCGCGGAGCGGGCTACAATCCCCGCATGAACGACTTGCGCTATCCGGTAGGCAAGCTCGCCTACGACGAGAACGTCACCGCGGACAAGCGGCGCGAGTGGATTCGGCAGATTGCCGCGACGCCTCGACAGCTGCGCCAGGCCCTCGCGGGACTGAGCGAGGCGCAGCTCGACACGCCCTATCGTCCGGAGGGCTGGACCGTCCGCCAGGTCGCGCACCACGTCCCGGACAGCCACATGAACGCCTACGTCCGGTTCAAGCTGGCACTGACCGAAGACAATCCCACGATCAAGCCCTACGACGAAGCCGCATGGGCCAACGTCGCCGACACGACGCGCACCCCTATCGACGTCTCGCTTGCGCTGCTCGATGCGCTCCATACGCGGCTCGTCATCGTCCTCGAATCGATGTCGGAACGCGATTTCGGGCGCGGGCTGGTCCATCCGGTCAACGGCCAGATGACCATCGACCGGCTGCTTCAGATATACGCGTGGCACGGCCGTCATCACGTGGCGCACGTGACGGAGCTTCGCAAGCGGGAAGGCTGGTAGGACGGAAAGTCAGGGAGCCGCCGCGGCCTGCGGCAACGCGGACCTGCGCTCCGCGACCGCTCCGACGAGCGGCAGCTTCCAGGAGCGTCCACGGTAGGCCTGCACCACGCAGACAGCCCACGCAATCACCCACACGATGGCCGTCGCGAACGCGAGCCAGTACATGAACTGGAATCCCGCCGGCGAGACGAGCAGCGCCGCGAACGCCCCGGCGAGCAGCAGCACCGCAAGCAGGCCGAGCCCGCCGAGACCGAGCGCGGCCTGATAGGCATGAAACCGTACGAAGTTGTTCGTCCGCTCGGCGAGCAGCACGAGCACACCGGAAAAAGGCCCGGCCAGGTACGCGAGGGCGGCCGCCGTGTTCGGCTGCAGACCGGTGGACGACGGGATAGCCGCGGGACGCACGCGCCGGCGGCGCGGACGCGTGGGCTCGGGCGACGGTGAATCGAAATCCGCAAACACCACGTCGCCGTCGTAGCGCGGCACGGCCACGATATGGAAGGGAGCCACGACCATCTGCGCGCCCATCAACTCCGACGAAGGACTGCGTTCCTCGACGAGGACCGCGAGCGCCATCCCCCGCCGTTCCAGGCTCTTCACCTCGATCGTGAACCCGGGCATCGGCCTGGCGCCCGCGAAAACGGCAGCCACCATGTGCGTGGAGAAGTCGACGGCCGGTGCGTCGGTGCCTGGGCCCGCGTGAAGCGCCCACAAGGTCTGCCATTCGGCGGCGTCACGTGCAACGGCCGTCCGCGCCTCGAGTATCCGGCTGCCGTCGCCGCGCGCGAGAGTTTTGAGCGGTGATGGCGTCATCGAATCCTGAACTCGACTTCCCGGGCCGCGGCCGCGCCATCAGAGCGCAGGGTTTTTGCCTCCACGCGCAGCACGTACCGGCCTCGCGGCAGATCCTTGAGCGGGATGGTGCCGACATGGCCGTATCCACCCCCTTTTGAACCCTGGAGCTCATCGCTGCCCCGTTCGTCCGAGGACGCAAAGACTTCCCTGCCGTCGTCTGCCCTGACGCTGGTCCGAATCGCCACCCTGTGCGCGGCCCGCTGGTTGTCGTACACCTCCACGAAGAGCGACAGCACGTCACCTGGCGGAAATTCACGCAGGGCCGTCGGCGAGGCCGGGAGCACGTCCTTGAACTCGGGATCCGGATTCGCCGTGACCGTCCGACTCGCTGAAGGTGAGGTGAGCGCGATCCCGCTCATCGCGAGTGGTGCCTTTGCGAAGTCAGGCACATCGAGGTCGAGCGACACGCCGCCGACCGCTGCGCCGTTGGACTCGCGCGCCGCAACGCGCAGCTGGTAGCGACCGGGACGGAGCTGCAGCCTGCGCGTCAGGCGCAGGCCGGAACGCATCACCGACTCATAATTGCGCTGCGTGAGCCGCAGCGGTGCCTGATCGCGCCCGCCGTCCTGCACCTTGCCGTTGCTGTCGACTGCAATGGCGACGAGCTCGAGATCCTCCGCGAACACGCCATTTTTCTCGACGAACTTCAGCTGGCCCGGCTCGATCTCCACAATCACGGCAATCGAAGCTTTCGGCGCCTTGCCGACAAACGGCGCCGCAAACACGGCCATCGTCAAGCCTGTCGTCGGCAGGGGACTGTTCAACGCCTCGCGGACTTCCGGTGAGGCGTCGGAGCCCAGTGTGGCGGACCTTGCGGCGGGCCGGCCTTTCGGCGCGGTGTACCCCTTCCGCGCGCGAACCTCGAGACCCGGCCGCTTCACACGCACGCCGACACTTCGGAACTTGCCGTCGCGCCGCTCGTCCGACGAGTAGTACCCAATCAGGTAGTAGCTGCTGTTCTCCCGCACGATCCTCGAGAAGGCCTCGGTCATGTCGGTCTTGTTGACGACCGCGAAACCGCCGGTCTCCGTGGAGATCGTGCGCAGGCTGTTCTGCGCCTGGCGGACTTCTTCCTGGATGGATCCCGGGCCGAGGTTCACGGTCGGGTCATCGGGGAGCGAGGCGATGTCGATCGTTTCGTCCATGCCGGCGCCGAGCCCCCGCGGATCGATCCCGTAGAAGCTGACGCTCGCGCGAGTGGCCGCCGCAATCGTGTCGAGCATCAGGTCGCGGACGACGGACGCGTCGCGCGAGTCGAACGGGTTGTCCATCGGGTAATCGATCCCTTCGCCGAACCACACGATGGCCTTGCGGCGGCCGCGAATGCCGCCGAGATACTCCGCCAGGTTCCTCAGCGTGTCGAGCGTGTCGCGCGCCTTGGCGCTCCGCTCGGCGTCGTACGCGTCCGTTCCGCGGCGGCTCGGGTTCGTATAGTAGCTATCGAGCTTCGCCATCGTTATCGAGGGCAGCTTCTTGCCGACGAACTTATCGACGGCCGCCAGGAGGCGGGGATGGCTGCTGGTGAACTCCTGCGAGCCCGAGGTGCTTCCGCCGGTCTGCACGACCGCGACGAGATCGTTCGCGCCGACGTGCCGCTCGACAAACTGGCGCGCGGCGGCCCTGACACGCGGTGTGCGGCGCGCGTCGGTCTGCAGGTCGTCGAGTACCAGCAGGAACACGCGGCCGTTAGCGCCGCCGCGGTTCGACTGCACGTCGGGCTCCACGGTCGTCCGCTTGAAGAGCGGTGGATCCGGACGCTCGACCGGCACGTTCACGAGCGTGAACGTCGAAATCGCCTGCGGTTTGCCTTCCTCGGTGACTTCGAAATCCTCTTTCGTGAGCTCGCGCACGAAGGTACCGGCGGCATCGGTGACGACGGCATCGATCTCGACGTAGTTGACTTCGACCTTGAAGGTAACGGGCGGCTGTTGCGGGGCTGCGGGAGGCGCCTGCTGCGCGGGTGTGGACAGCCCCGCGAGCATGAGGAACACGGCGACCGTAAGCCAGATTCGCATGCCCTCGATTATAGACACTAGCCTTTGATGACGCCTATCGGTCTAAGCTGCGCGACACGGGTGGCCACCCCGGCGTCATGGACGATGTGCACGACGTCGGCGACATCCTTGTAGGCTTCGGGCATCTCCTCCGCGACGGTCGCGGCCCCGGCCGCCATCACATGCACGCCGCGCGCGGCCATCTCCGCGAATGGGGACCGGCCCTTCACCGCGCGCTTGGCCTCACTCCGACTCAGGCGTCGTCCCGCACCGTGACAGGCCGATCCGAACGTGTCGCTGAAGGCCCGGGCGGTCCCCGCCAGCACGTATGAGTACCGGCCCATGTCTCCCGGGATGAGGACCGGCTGCCCCACTTCCCTGTAACGCGCGGGCGTCTGCGGATGATGCGGCGGATAGGCGCGCGTCGCGCCCTTGCGGTGGACGCAGACCCGCCGTTCGCGTCCGCCGATGGTGAACGTCTCGAACTTCGCGATGTTATGACAGACGTCGTAGACGAGCTCGATTCCCGTACGGTGGGGCGCGATGCCGAGAGCGGCGCCGACGCTCTCGCGGACCCAGTGCGACATGACCTGGCGGTTGGCAAAGGCGAAGTTGGCGGCGGCGGCCATCGCCGCGAGATAGGCGCGTCCTTCATCGGACTGCAGCGGCGCACACGCGAGTTGCCGATCCGGAAGGGTGATCCCGTACTTCCGTCCGGCCGTCATCATCACCCTGAGATGATCGGTGCAGACCTGGTGCCCGAGCCCGCGCGAGCCGCTGTGGATCATCACCGTGATCTGGCCCTCGAAGAGGCCGAACGCCTCCGCGGTGGCGGGATCGTAAATCTCCGCCACGTACTGCAGCTCCGCGAAATGATTACCGGATCCGAGCGTGCCGAGCTGTGTCTGGCCCCGCTCTCCCGCGCGGTCCGACACGAGATCCGGATTCGCGGCCGGCAGGCAGCCGCGCTCCTCCACGCACTCGAGATCATCTCTCGTCCCGAAGCCTTTCGAGACGGCCCATCCGGCGCCGCGCTCGAGTACCTGCCGCAGATCCGCTGCGCTCAGCCGCAGATCGCGCCGGTGCGCGCCGACGCCGGTGGGCACGTTGCGATACAGCTCGGTGACGATCTCCTTGACGTGCGGCGCGATGTCCTCGTGCCGGAGCCCGGAACGCAGCAGCCGGACGCCGCAGTTGATGTCGTAGCCAACCCCGCCGGGAGAGATGACGCCGTCCACGGCGTCGGTGGCCGCGACGCCGCCAATCGGGAAGCCGTAGCCCCAGTGGATGTCCGGCATCGCCAGCGAGGCGCCGACGATGCCCGGCAGGTGCGCGACGTTCCGCACCTGCTCGAGGCTTGGGTCGTTCCGCAGGTCTTCCATCATCGCGTCGTCGGCATAGACGATGCCGTCGACGCGCATGCCGCCTGTTTTCGGCAGCCGCCAGCGGTTCGCATCGATTCGCTCGATCGCCGTGCCATCAGCCCGGGCTGTGCTTTCCACGTGCCTGCCTCCCGCTCAAATGTCGAACACCACGTCCGTCTGCCATCCATCCGGCGTCTGCTCGACATGCAGGCGATGGTAGGTGATCCCCTTGATCAGGATCTGGAGCTGGTGGCGGTCTTCGTCGTACGGCTCAACGTGGACGTCCGCCTCGAGCTGCCACCCGCCGGACGTGGGCTCGAGTGACACGTCCGCGTCAGCTGCCAGCAGGTTCCGTACCTCGAACAGGTAATGCACCTCGCCGAGCCAGTCGACCATCAGGTCATCGAGCTCGGCCGCAGTCAGCGACACGTGATGTGTGGATGCCCGGTTGATTGGCGCACTGCCGACGAGGGTGGTCGTGAAAGCCCGGGCGGCTTCGCGGAAGAGAACCGGGAGGGACTCGGCCGAGAGCGCGACGCCGATGTCCCCGGTGTGGTCGAAGAAACGGCGAGCCATGCGCGGTTATTCGAATCGGAGAGCGTCGATCGGGTCCGTCGCGGCCGCCTTCCTGGCCGGGTACCAGCCAAAGAATATCCCGACGCAGGCGGCAAAGCCGAACGCCAGCACCACGACCGGTGGCGATACTTCAGTCGGCCATGAGAGCCATTCGGTCAATCCGGCGGAAATCCCGTAGCCTGCCAGGATGCCCAGCGTGCCGCCCGCAAGACTGATGAGCATGGCTTCGGCGAGGAACTGCAGCAGCACGTCGCGGCCGCGCGCGCCCACCGCGACGCGGAGGCCGATTTCGCGCGTCCGCTCCGTGACCGAGACGAGCATGATGTTCATCACTCCGATGCCGCCGACGAGCAGCGAGACGCCGGCAATGCCGACGAGCAGCGTCTGCATCGTGGACGTCGACCGCGCGCGAACGGCAACGATTTCATCGAGCGTGCGTACACGGAAGTCGTCCGGCTCGCCCGGTGCAATCTGGTGGCGCATCCGAAGCAGGGCGCCGACGGCGGCCGCGACCTGCGGAATCTGCTCGGCCTGCGCGGCGGAAACGGTGATGTTGTTGAGATACGTCACGCCCATCAGCTTTTTCTGCACGGTCGTGTACGGCGCGTAGACGACATCGTCCTGATCCTGTCCGGTCGAGGACTGCCCCTTCGACGCGAGCACCCCGATGATGACGAAGGGTTGCGAGCCGAGGCGCACGACCTGCCCGACGGGATTCGCGCCGCGGCCGAAAAGTGTATCGCGCACGATCGACCCGAGCACGGCGACCTTCTCCACACCGACGACTTCCCGCCCTCCAAAGAAGCTGCCATGCTCCAGCGTCCACGAGCGAATGGATGGCAGCTCGGGTCCGACCCCTTCGACCGATGTCGACCAGTTTTCTCCGCCCGTAATTATCTGCGTCCGCGTGCGCACTCCCGGCGTCAGGTATGCCACGCCGGGGAGCCGCCGCAGGGCTTCGGCATCTTCGGGTGTCAGCCGGCTCGATGCGCCCATTCCAAGCCGCACGCCTCCCTGGGTCCGGTTGCCGGCGCTGACGATGACGAGATTCGTGCCGGCGGACATGACCTGATCCTCGATCGCGCCGTGGGCGCCGCGGCCGAGGGCCACGATCGTGATGACGGCCGCCACACCGATGAGCATGCCGAGACTGGTGAGCGCGGAGCGCAGGGCATTGCGCCGCAGCGCGAGGACAGCAATGCGGAGGATGAGCGTCGGGGCCATGCAGATCTATACTCCACGGGGGCATCATTCGTTTCGCCTCGAGGCCGAAATTCTTTACAACCTTAACAACCGTCATTGCTATCGGTTACGGCGAGCCCGCCGGTCAAACTTTGCGAGCCGCTGCGACGTCAAATGAGCGAAAGGTCCGGCTGTATACTGGCGGAATGCCCTTAGAGATTGCGGCAGTACAGCGGGCGCTCCGCGAAGACGGGCTCGACGGCTGGCTGCTTTACGACTTCCACGGGTCGAATCCGATTGCGGTGCGGCTGGCGGGGCTGAGTGGGTCGACGAAAATGGCGACCCGCCGGTGGTATTACCTGGTGCCCGCCGAAGGAGAGCCACGCGGGCTCGTGCACGCGATAGAGCCGCACAGTCTGGACGCACTCCCCGGCACGAAGACACCGTACGCCGGCCGCGAGCTCCTGGATTCGGGGCTGAAGCGCCTGCTGAGCGGCGTGAAGCGGCTGGCGATGGAGTATTCGCCGGGCAACAACATCCCCTACATTTCGCGGGTGGATGCCGGCACCGTGGAGGCGGTGCGCCAGCTCGGCGTCGAGGTTGTTTCTTCAGGAGACCTCGTCCAGAGATTCGAGGCGATCTGGTCAGCCGAGGCGCTTGCCACCCACAAGACGGCTTCGGAGCGGCTCTACCGGATTAAGGACCGCGCATTCGACCTCGTGCGCGAGCGGTTGTCTGCGGGCGCGACGCTCACTGAATTCGACGTGCAGCAAGAGATGGTGCGATGGTTCGCGGACGAAGGGCTCAAGGGGGATGCCCCGGTAGTTGCGGCGCAGGAACATGCCGGCGATCCGCACTATCAGCCTACAGAGGCGCAGCACAGGACGATCGGCCGCAACGAAGTTTTGCTGCTGGACCTCTGGGGCAAGTTGCGGGTTCCCGGCGCAGTGTTTGCTGACATCACGTGGGTCGGCTACACCGGGTCCACGGTGCCTGAGCCCTATGCACGGGCGTTCGCGGCCGCACGGGACGGCCGCGATGCCGGCATCGAGCTCGTCAGGAGCGCCACACGCGAAGGGCGGGACCTGCGCGGCTACCAGGTGGACCGGGCGACCCGCGCGGTGATCGAGCGCGCGGGCTTCGGTGCGCAGTTCATCCATCGCACGGGCCACAGCCTGGGCGAAGAGGTCCACGGCAACGGCGTCCACATGGACGATTACGAAACGCACGACGATCGCCGGTTGATCCCCGGCACGGGGTTCACGATCGAGCCCGGCGTCTACAGCCGCGAGTTCGGCGTGCGGACGGAAATCAACATGTTCGTCGGCGAACGCGACGCCGAGGTCACCGGCCCGTTGCAGCACGAGATTGTTCCGCTCGCGTAAGAGGATGTTTTCGCACGTGCGACGTGCCGGGTGCGCCGACTGCGGTGCCGCCGCCGTCCACATGCTTCTCGGTACCCGCGGCACGCAGCGCGTTCGCGCGTTAGAATAAGCAGTACGTTTGAGGAGACCAGCAATGTCCACGCGCAAGACCACGCTCTTCTATTCCGTTCTCATCGCCATATCCTCGCTGGCTGTCGGGATGACGATCGCATCGCGGCTCGATTTGACGCCCGCCTCGTCCGCGCAGAACGTCAGCGTGCCGCCCATGAACAGCGCGCCGCTCAACGGGGCGATCGACGCGCAGACCTTCCGCAACATCGCGAAAGCGCAGATCCCGACGGTCGTCAACATTCAGACCGAAGCGCGGGCGCGCACGCGCGAGCTGACCGAGTTCTTCGGCGGCGGCAACGACGACCTGCTCCGCCGGTTCTTCGGCGGCCAGGTCCCTCCCTCACAGCGGCGCGGCGCGCCGCGTGGAGAGGACGCCCCACGCACGGCCGGCGCCGGCACGGGCTTCGTGGTCGACAAGGCCGGCTTCATCCTGACGAACAATCATGTGGTCGAAGGGGCGGACGTCATCCGCGTGAGCCTCTTCGGCGGCGGTCGGACGGAAAGCTACGCCGCAAAGATCGTGGGACGCGACATCATGACCGACAGCGCGCTCATCCAGCTCACCGAGATGCCCGCGACGCCGCTGCAGGAAGTCAAGTTCGGCGATTCGGCGCAGATGGAGCAGGGGGACTGGGTGGTCGCCATCGGCAATCCCTTCGGCCTCTCGCACACGGTCACGGTGGGTGTCATCAGCGCGCTCGGCCGCACGCTGCCCGGCAGTGGTGTGCAGGGACGCGAGCAGCCGATGCTGCAGACCGACGCGGCTATCAATCCCGGCAACTCCGGCGGTCCGCTGCTGAACGTGCGCGGCGAGGTGGTCGGCATGAACACGGCGATCTTCACCGACGAGCAGCGTTCGGCGAACATCGGCATCGGCTTCGCGACGCCTATCA
>WUUC01187423.1_pt1 | contig 14595 bp, 13 predicted proteins | sample 6278441 | NCBI WGS metagenome assembly WUUC01 (sample SAMN13675441, study PRJNA597444) | soil metagenome | isolation source: soil | place: USA: Washington | collected 2017-10
ACAAGAATCACGAGATCAAAGGCGTGATGGTCGTCCACAACGAGACGGCCACCGGCGTGACGAGCGACGTCGCCGCCGTCCGGCGCGCGATGGACGCCGCGGGGCACCCCGCGCTTCTCTATGTGGATGGCGTCAGTTCCATAGCCAGCATCGATTTCCGCATGGACGCGTGGGGCGTGGACCTTGCCATCACCGGCTCGCAGAAAGGCCTCATGCTTCCCGCGAGCCTCGGCATCGTCTGCGCGAGCCGAAAGGCGCTCGCAACCATGAAGGACGGCAACTGCACGCGCGGCTATTTCACCTTCGCCGACCATATGCGTGCGAACGCGACGGGCTACTTCCCCTACACGCCTGTGTTGCCCATGCTTTACGGCTTGCGCGAGGCGCTCGACATTCTCGATGAGGAGGGGCTCGAGAACGTCTTTGATCGCCATCACCGCCTGGCTGGCGGCACGCGCGCCGCTATCGCCGCTTGGGGCCTTAGGCTCTGCGCCAAGGAGCCGAAATGGCATTCGGACACAGTAAGCGCCATCATGGTGCCGCCCGGGTTCAACGGCGCCGATGTCATCGACGTCGCCTATAAGCGTTACAACCTCGCGCTCGGCGCCGGCCTCTCGGAAGTGGCACGCAAGCTGTTCCGCATCGGGCATCTCGGCGACCTTAACGAGCTGATGCTGCTTGGCGCCATCGCCGGCGCGGAAATGGCAATGCGGGATGTCGGGATCGACGTTGCGCTCGGATTCGGAGTTGCGGCCGCCCAGGAGCATTTCCGTGGCGGCGCGGAGCCTGCGGCGAAACCCGTCGCTGCCGAATAGAGTTTTCCGGCCGCCGGTCCGGGCGGTCAGGCGGCGAAAGCCGCCAATGCGAAGAACCAACACGCCGTTGGAGGGGCGGCAGGCGAGGCCGTTCCCCGCCATTGAGCGATTCCGTTTTCGGGAACGGAGGAAGGTGAGTAGGGGGTGACGTCAGTGCAGCATGCGATCGTGTTCCTCGATCGAGAGTCGGTCGGCGCCGATGTGCGCAAGCCGAGCTTCCCGCACAGCTACACCGAATATGAGTCCACCTGGACGCCGGATGAGATTGTCGGGCGCCTGAAGGATGCGACCATCGCCATCATCAACAAGGTGCCGATGCGCGCCGACGTGCTCAGGCAGCTCCCGAAGCTGAAGCTGATCGCCGTTGCCGCGACCGGAACCGACGTCATCGACAAGGCTTATTGCAAGGCGAACGGCATCACCGTCGTCAATATCCGCAACTACGCCTTCAACACGGTTCCGGAGCATGTGATCGGGCTTATGTTCGCCCTCCGCCGCAACCTGATCGCTTACGTCGAGGACGTGCGGAACGGCCGCTGGGGCAAGGTCGATCAATTCTGCTTCTTCGACCATCCGATCCGCGACATCGCCGGATCGACGCTTGGCGTCGTGGGCTATGGCGCTATCGGCAAGTCGGTGGCGAAGCGGGCCGAATGTCTCGGCATGCGCATTCTGCCCTTCGACGTTATCCCGCAGGAGGGGCTCGTCGATTTCGAGACGATCCTGAAGGAGAGCGACGTCATTACGCTGCATGTGCCGCTCACGCCCGAGACAAAGAACATGATCGGGGCGAACGAGCTGAAAAAGATGAAGTGGACCGCGATCCTCATCAATACGGCGCGCGGCGGCCTTGTCGATGAAGCTGCGCTCGCGGAAGCGCTCAAGAACGGCACCATCGCCGGCGCCGGGTTCGACGTGCTCACCAAGGAGCCGCCGAAGGAGGGCAACATCCTTCTCGATCCCAAGATTCCGAACCTCATCGTGACGCCGCATGTTGCCTGGGCGAGCCGGGAGGCGATGCAGATTCTCGCCGATCAGCTGATCGACAATATCGAGGCGTTCGTGGCCGGAACGCCGCGCAACGTCGTCACGGAATAGGGGAAAGGGGCAGACATGAAGAAGCTGCTGTTCCTGTTCGATACCGATCCCTTTACCAGCGTGTTCGACACCGTGGTCGCCTATGACGGGGGTGCCGATCGTGTCACCGGCTATGCCGGTGTGACACCGGACAACGTCGGTCCCTTGGTCGATGGGACCATTTTCACCCGCGGCGGCAAGGACAAGCAGAGCACGGCGATCTTCGTCGGCGGCGGCGATATGACGAAGGGCGAGGCGCTGCTCGATGCGGTGAAGAAGAAGTTCTTCGGCCCGTTCCGCGTGTCGGTCATGCTTGACTCGAACGGCTCGAACACGACGGCAGCGGCGGGCGTTGCCCTCCTCGTGAAGGCTGGAAGCGTGAAGGGCAAAAAGGCCGTGGTGCTCGCCGGCACCGGCCCTGTCGGCATGCGTGCCGCCGGCCTGCTCGCCAAGGAAGGCGCCGAGGTGAGCCTGACTTCGCGAAGCAAGGCGCGGGCCGACAATGCGGCAAACGCGGTCGAGACGCGCTTCGGCGTAAAGGTGACGCCAATCGAGGCCGTTGACGACGACGCCCGGGCGAAGGCGGTGAAGGACGCGCAAATCGTGTTCGCGGCGGGCGCAATCGGCGTCCAGCTCCTGCCCGCGGCCGCATGGCAAGAGAATGCAAAGATCGAAGTGCTCGCCGACGTGAACGCTCAGCCGCCGCTCGGCCTCAAGGGCGTCGAGTCGATGGACAAAGGCAAGGAGCGATCCGGCAAGATCTGTTTCGGCGCGCTCGGAATCGGCGGCCTCAAGCTGAAGTTGCACCGGGGCTGCGTCGGCCAGCTGTTCGAATCCTCCGAGCAGGTGCTGGACGCCGAAGAGATTTACGCGCTCGCCAAGGAGTGGGCCTGATGACGATGATCAAGGACCAGACCGTCGAGAACTTCCTCGACGAGCTTGCGAGCCAGAACGCGACGCCAGGGGGCGGCAGCGCCGCCGCGATCGTCGGCGCGATGGGCGCCGCCCTCGTCTCGATGGTGTGCAATCTCACCATTGGCAAGAAGAAATATGCCGAGGTTGAGGGCGAGATGCGCGCGGTTCTCGAAAAGGCTGAGAGACTCCGTCTCGAGTTGACCGGCATGATTCAGGACGATGTGAGGGCCTTCGACGCAGTCATGGCCGCATACGGCATGCCGAAGGAGAGCGATGGGGAGAAGACTGCCCGCACCGCCGCCATCCAAGCCGCACTGAAGCAGGCGACCGACGTCCCGCTGCGCTGCTGCCGCGTGGCGCGGCAAGTGATCGACCTCGGCGCAGAGGCCTCGGCCAAGGGCAATCTCGGCGTGATCTCGGATGCCGGCGTCGCCGTGCTCGCTGCTTATGCTGCACTGCGAAGCGCGGCGCTCAACGTTTACACGAACGCGAAAATCATCACTGACAAAGATTTCGCGGACGCTAAGCTTACGGAACTGGAAACGCTGCTCGACGGAGCGGCAAACATAACCGAGGAAGCCTATTCGCTGGTGAAGGGCAAGCTGAGCTAGCAGCTCGCCTGTCGCCGGCCCCGTATCGAAGGGAGGATGCAGTGGACGTCCACGAGTACCAAGCAAAGGAATTGCTCGCCCAGTTCGGGGTGCCGGTGCCGAAGGGCGCCGTTGCGTTCAGCCCGGACCAAGCGGTCTATGCGGCGACCGAGCTTGGCGGTTGGTTTTGGGCCGTGAAAGCGCAGATCCATGCCGGCGCGCGCGGCAAGGCAGGCGGCATCAAGCTCTGCAAGACCTATCACGAAGTGCGCGAAGCGGCGGTCGAGATGCTCGGAAAGCGCCTCGTCACGGTACAGACGGGGCCTGAGGGCAAGCCGGTGCAGCGCGTCTACGTCGAGGTGGCGGAGCCCTTCGACCGCGAGCTTTATCTCGGCTACGTGCTCGACCGTAAAGCCGAGCGTATCCGTGTGATCGCATCTCAGCGCGGCGGTATGGAGATCGAGGAGATTGCTCGCACCGAGCCCGAAGCGATCCTTCAGGTGGTTGTGGAGCCGGCCGTAGGTCTCCAGGCTTTTCAGGCCCGCGAGCTCGCTTTCGCGCTCGGTCTCAACATCAAGCAGGTGCAGCGCGTCGTCAGCACCATTCTCAACGCCTACCGCGCCTTCCGCGATCGCGATGCGATCATGCTTGAGATCAACCCGCTCGTCGTGACTAAGGATGACCGCGTACTCGCGCTCGACGCCAAGATGTCGTTCGACGATAACGCACTCTTCCGCCGGCACAGCGTCGCCGACATGCACGATCCTTCCCAGCAGGATCCGCGCGAAGCCCAGGCCGCCGAGCACAATCTCAACTATATCGGTCTCGATGGGGAGATCGGGTGCATCGTCAATGGGGCCGGCCTTGCCATGGCCACTATGGACATGATCAAGCACGCCGGCGGCAGCCCGGCGAACTTCCTCGATGTCGGCGGCGGGGCAAGCCCAGAGCGCATTGCGACGGCCCTAAAGCTCGTCTTGTCCGATACCAAGGTGCGCGCCGTGCTCGTCAACATCTTCGCGGGCATCAACCGCTGCGACTGGGTGGCGAAGGGCGTGGTGCAAGCCTGCCAACAGGTCGAGGTCAAGGTACCGCTCGTCGTGCGCCTAGCCGGAACGAATGTGGAGGAAGGCCGCAAGATCTTGGCCGAGAGCGGACTGAAGCTGATCACTGCGGAGACGTTGGCGGAAGCCGCGCAGAAGGCCGTCGAGGCTTGCAACGCCACCGAGCCGCGCGCAAGAGCCATGGCCTAGAGCGGCGGGAGAACTGTAATGAGCATTCTGATCGACGAAACGACACCGATCCTCGTCCAGGGCATGACGGGCGACAAAGGCTCCTTCCATACGAAGGAGATGCTTGAATACGGCTCGAACGTTGTCGCCGGCGTGACGCCCGGCAAGGGCGGGACGAAACACCAGGGCCTTCCCGTCTTCAACACGGTGAAGGAAGCCGTGGCAGAAACAGGCGCCACCACGTCCATCACCTTCGTGGCGCCGGCTTTCTGCGCTGACGCCATCATGGAATCGGCGGAAGCCGGCATCAGGCTGATCTGCTCAATCACCGACGGCATTCCGGCCCAAGACATGATGCGCGTGAAGCGTTACCTCCGCCGCTATCCCAAGGAGCGCCGCCCGATAATGGTGGGCCCGAACTGCGCCGGCATCATCAGCCCCGGCAAGGCCATGCTCGGCATCATGCCGGGTCACATCTATCTGCAAGGCAAGGTGGGCGTGATCTCGCGGTCAGGTACGCTCGGCTACGAGGCGGCGTCGCAGATGAAGGCGGTCGGCATCGGCATCTCGACCAGCGTCGGCATCGGCGGCGATCCGATCAATGGTTCGTCTTTCCTCGATCATCTCCAGCTTTTCGAGGACGATCCGGAGACGGAGGCGGTGCTGATCATCGGCGAGATCGGAGGCCCGCAGGAGGCGGAGGCGTCCGAGTGGATCAAGGACAACATGTCGAAGCCCGTCGTTGGCTTCGTGGCAGGCCTCACCGCACCGAAAGGGCGGCGCATGGGTCACGCCGGCGCCATCATCTCGGCAGCGGGCGACAGCGCCGCGGAGAAAGCGGAGATCATGCGTGCCTGCGGCCTGACCGTTGCGCCGACTCCGAGCGAGTTCGGCGCCACCATGAAACGCGTGCTCTCGGGGCGGCCGGAAGCACGAGCACATATGTGACGGTCGGCGCGGCGAAGCCGAAGGCGCGCCGCGCTCGACCAAACTTCTTGGGCAGCAAGATCGGCGGGCGCCATCCGGATTAAGGATCGGCGCCTTTGCCTTTTCAGCGGTGGGTAAATTGCCGTGGAGAACGGGCAGGATCGATGAAGGACGATGTGGAGCAGTTTGGCAGGGTAGGGGAGGCCCCCGCGCTTGCGCCGCTGATCGCCGGAACCTCCGTGAGAGGCGCCGCCGACTTGCTCTTCAATCTCCTGCTCGATGTCGCTCGCACCCACCAGCCGGAGGTCGAGGCTGTGCTGAAGGGTGGGGCCTCCGTCTCGAAGCTGAGCCCCGAGCTCACGGCGCGGGCGCTTCAGGCCCAAGGCATCTGGTTTCAGTTGTTTTCTATCGCCGAGCAGAACGTGGCGATGCGCCGGCGCCGGCAGATCGAGCGCGAGCGCGGGCGCGAGCAGTTGCGTGGCACCTTCGGCCAAGTCATTGCAGAAGCAGCGCAAAACGGCGTCCCGGCGGCCGAGATTCAGATGCTTGTGGCGGGCTTGCGCATCCGGCCCGTGCTGACTGCGCATCCTACCGAGTCGAAACGCGTCACGGTGCTCGAGAAGTACCGGCGCATCTACCTCTTGCTGCTCGAGCTCGAAAATCAGCGTTGGACCGAGCGCGAGCGCAACGACCTCGTCAATCTTCTGCGCGATCAGATCGAACTTGTCTGGATGACGGGCGAGCTGCATCTCGAAAAGCCCTCCGTCGAGCACGAGGTCTCGCGCGGGCTTCACTTTTTCGATGAGGCGCTGTTCGAAACTGCCCCGAAAATGCTCGGCCTCTTCGAGGCGGCGCTGAAGCAGAACTATCCCGGAAGCCGCTTCGACGTTCCGCCCTTCTTCCAATTCGGGTCCTGGATCGGCGGGGATCGCGACGGCAATCCGTTCGTAACCACCGATGTGACGCGCACGACCTTACGACAGAATGCGCTCGCTTCACTCCGGCACTATCGCGGCAAGCTGGTCGAGCTCGGCCGCGCTCTGTCCGTTACCGAGCGGGCAGCCAAAGTGCCGAAGGACTTTCGCGCGCAGCTTGACCGCGAGTTGGCTGCAAGCGGAGATGCCGCGAGCATCAGGACCCGCAATCCCGGCGAGGCCTACCGCCAATATCTCACCTGTCTGCTTCGCAAGCTCGATGCCACCATGCTCCGCACGGAAGGGCGCGATGTCCTGGAGGGGCGGTCCTTCTACGTCAGCGCCGATGAGTTGATCGTCGATCTGCGTGTCCTCGAAAACGCGCTCGAGGAGGCAAGTCTCGGCTCGATCGCAGCAGACCTCGTGCGCCCGGTACGGTCTGCCGTGCAGATCTTCCGCTTCTCAACGGTCCGCCTCGATCTGCGCGAGAACACCATGCGCACGACCGAGGCGCTCCGGGCCTTGTGGCGTGTTCGCGGCGGCGATGCCGGAGCCGAGTCGCCCGACCCGCGCTCCGCCGCCTGGAAGGCCTGGCTTCTTGCTGAGCTTGGCAGGCCGCGCGGCTTTGACCGCGGCACCTCGGGACTCCCGTCGGAAGCCGAAGAGACGCTGTCCATGTTCCGCCTCGTCCCGGAGATGCGGGGGACGTTCGATCGCGAGGCCTTCGGCAGCTTCATTCTGAGCATGACCCGCTCGGTCGCCGACATTCTCGGCGCCTATCTCCTTGCCAAGGAGGCCGGAGTGTTTCTCGACGAGGCCGGCACCGAGATCTGCCCGCTCCCCATCGTGCCGCTTTTCGAGACGATCGAGGATTTGCGCGCGGCCCCGAAGATCATGCGCGAGCTTCTCTCCGTGCCGGTGGTGAGGCGCAGCACGAATTGGCAGGGCGGCGTCCAGGAGGTGATGATCGGTTATTCCGATTCCAACAAGGACGGCGGCTTCATCGCCTCGAATTGGGAACTGTACAAGGCGCAAGTGAAGCTCACCCAGCTCGGCGAGGAGACGGGAGTCCGCATCGCCTTCTTTCATGGCCGCGGTGGATCGGTAAGCCGCGGTGGCGCGCCGACGGGCCGCGCGATCGCCGCGCAGCCCGCCGGCTCCATTCGCGGACGGTTCCGGGTCACCGAGCAGGGCGAGGTCGTCTCTTTCAAATATGCGAACCGGGGCACAGCCGCCTATCAGATGGAGCTGCTCGCCGCGAGCGTGTTCGAGCATGCATTGAAGAGCGAGCGCGAAGAGGCGCTTAAGCCGCACGCCGATATCGACGATGCCCTCGAGGCCCTCTCCGGCGCTTCGCGCGCCGCCTATACCCGTTTCGTATCGGACCCGCAGCTCGTCGCCTATTTCCAAGCGGCGAGCCCGCTCGAGGAGATCTCACTACTCAATATCGGCTCGCGTCCAGCACGCCGCTTCGGCGCGCGCAGCCTCGCCGATCTTCGCGCCATCCCCTGGGTGTTCGCCTGGGCGCAGAACCGGCACATGATCACCGGTTGGTACGGTGTCGGCAGCGCCCTCCAGACCTTTATGGAGGTGCGAGAGGACGGCCTCGCTATGTTGCGGCGGATGTTTGACGAGTCCCGACTGTTCCGCCTGATCATGGATGAGGTGGAGAAGGTTCTGCTTCTCGTCGATATGGATATCGCTCGGGAATTCTCGGGGCTTGTCCCCGAGGCGGAAACGCGGCAGACGATTTTCCCCATGATCGAGGCGGAGTACCGGTTGACCTGCGACATGGTGCGGAAGGTGAGCGGCGACAGCGAGGTTGGCGGCCGTTTCCCGCTTTTCCGCGCGGCGCTGAAGGATCGTCTTCCGACCATCAATGACGTGAGCCGCGAGCAGGTCGAGCTCCTCCGCCGCTTTCGGGCTGCCTCAACGGACGAGGAGCGCGAGCGCTACAAGCTGACGCTGCTCCTCTCCATCAACACCATCGCCGCCGGCCTCGGCGCCACGGGCTAAGGGACCATGCATATGCGCTTGCACCAAATTCCGTCATCGCCAGCTCAGGCCCGGCGATGACGAGCATCTGAGACTCATTCAATTCAGCACAGCCATTGTAGAGGAAGGAAACACCGACCATGAGCTTTACCTTGATCCAACAGGCCACCCCGCGTCTGCACCGCTCCGAGCTTGCCGTCCCGGGCTCTAATCCCTCGCTTTTCGAAAAGGCGGCGAAAGGCGGTGCCGACGTTATTTTCCTGGACCTCGAAGATGCCGTCGCGCCCGACGATAAGGAGCAAGCGCGGAAGAACATCATTCAAGGGCTGAACGAGCTTGATTGGGGGTCGAAGACCATGATGATCCGCATCAACGGTCTCGATACCCATTACGCCTATCGCGACGTCGTCGATATCGTGGAGAATTGTCCGCGCCTCGACATGATCCTGATCCCCAAGACCGGCGTGCCGCAGGACGTCTATGCGATCGACATGCTCGTCACGCAGATCGAGCAATATAAGAAGCGCGAGAAGCGGATCGGCTTCGAAGTGCTGATCGAGACGGCGCTCGGTATGGCGAATGTCGAGGCGATCGCGCAAAGCTCGAAGCGCCTCGAGGCGATGAGCTTCGGCGTCGCCGATTACGCGGCCTCAACCCGCGCGCGCACGGTCGGCATCGGCGGACCGCATCCGGATTACGGCGTGCTGACCGACAAAGACGAAGGCGGCGATCGCGCTTATTACTGGGGGGACCCGTGGCATTTCGCCCTGTCGCGCATGATGGTCGCGTGCCGCGCCTATGGCCTCCGCCCGATCGACGGTCCGTTCGGCGATTTCTCCGATCCCGACGGTTACCGCGCGGCGGCGAAGCGCGCGGCCGTCCTGGGCTTCGAAGGCAAATGGGCGATCCACCCGTCGCAGGTTGCGCTCGCCAACGAGGTGTTCACGCCCTCCGAGGGCGAGGTCAAGAAGGCGGAGCGCATCGTCGAGGCAATGGAGCAGGCTGCGCGCGAGGGCAAAGGTGCTGTCTCGCTCGACGGCCGTCTGATCGACATTGCTTCGATCCGTCAGGCGCAGGCGCTCCTCAATAAGGCGAAACAGATCAAGGCGGCGTAACCCGATACACCGAAATGGTCTTCCCTCCCCCTCGCGGGGAGGGAAGACAGCGCTTGAGGAATCGCTTAACCCGTTCGCCCTAGTCTCCTCCCCACGAACGGGAGGGAAGAGTCCATGCCCGCGACCGATAGGGAGTCGATTGAGATGGGATCACGTAAGAAGGGACCGGCGGGCACGCAGATCAAGCTGGAGCAGAAGGGCGGCTCCAAGCCTTCGCGCAAGACGACCATCGCGGCGAAAGCCTCGCATCCGATCCTGCGTGAAGCCTTGCCCCGCGCATCTGCGCCTGCCCCCGTGGTGAGGGTCTTTGAAGTCCCGGCTGCGAGAAGAGAGGGCACCGGGGACGCCGTGGCCTGCGTGCATAAATCTTTGGCCGCCGCCGCCGGCATGCTCGCCATCAATCGCAAGATCATGGAGATGATTGGCGAGAACATCGGCTCCGGCCTTGGCCTCGTCCGCGGGCTGGCGCGGGCGGAAACGCCAATTCACTCCTTGCAATTGCAAATGGATTTTTGGCGGGGCCGTATGGGCGCTCTTGCCACTCAGGCGTGGGAACTGCGCGAGCTCTCGGCCGAGCTGATGACCAAAGCCGCTTCGGCTTCGTCCAGTTAGCACCGTCTGCTTCACTGCAAACGGCAGATGCCGGGGAACCTCCGCGAAGTCACTTGCTTCGGCGGGTCCTGCGCGTCGTGGCTCGGCGTGCCGCCGGCGCCTTTCGCGTTGCTGCCTTTCGTGCGGTAGTCCGGTGTGCCGTCGGCGCCTTTCCCGTCGAGCGCCTACCGGTCGACGCTGCCCTGCCGGTCCTTGGTTTGCGCGTCGTGGTACGGCGCGTCGCTGCCGCCTTGCGAGCGGTCGTCTTCCGAGCTGTTGCCGTCTTGCGCGCGCCGGTCTTGCGGCCGGCTGCCGTCTTCCCGGTTCTCGCGCGGCGCTTGCGGGTCGCCGCCGCTTTCCGCGCCGACCGCCTGCGATCAGCCGCCGTTCGACCGGTGCTTGGGCGCCGCCCGAGCTCCTTCCAGTCCGCCTCCGACATGTCGACGTCGTAATGGTTCGCCGCTTTCTTGATATTGGCGAAGGCAAGATCGCGATCCTTGTCCGACACGCCGATCGTTTGATCGAAGCGCGCGATCGCGTTCCGAACGTGGCGCGCGTCGGTCATCGGTTCTTTCCGTTGGTTCGGAAAGGCGAAGACGCTGTCGGGGAGGTCGCTCCGCTCGGTCAGCTCGCCGTGCTCCTCATGAGGTTTCCAGGTTGCACGCATGGGGTATCACCTCGTTTGATTCTGTGAGCTGCTACAGGTCAAACCGAGCAAGCGTGGCCCCGTTCCATCCTGCGACTTCGCGGCACGATGAGGCGACTTCCACTTGATTGCGGGGCGCACCGGCCCATAAAGGGGGCCCATGACGACGACCCTCGCAGAGAGCCGCACGACCATCCTCGCCGAATGGGCGCCGCAAAAAGCGATTTATACGGCCTGGCCTGCCGATGCGCGCGAATGGAACGGCGATCTTGTCGCCCCGCGCCGCGACATCGCTGCGCTTGTTCGCGTGCTTCGGCCCGGAAACGAGATGCGCCTGCTCGTCAGCGGCGCGGAAGCGGAGGCTTCGGCGCGTGCAGCTCTCGGCGGAGAGGCGGAGATCGTGCGTGCGCGCTATTCGGATATCTGGCTGCGCGATACCGGCCCGATTTTCGCGAAAGGTGCCGAAAGCACGGTCGCGCTGCGATTTCAGACGAACAGCTGGGGCGGGAAATTCGATCTTCCGGACGACGCCTTCACCGGCGACGATATTGCTCTAGATTCTGGAGTGCCGATCGTCCGATTCCCCTTCGTGATGGAAGGCGGTGCGGTGGAGCAGGACGGCGTGGGCACCGTGCTCACCACGCGCCAGACCCTCCTCAATCCGAACCGCAACGGCTGGAGCAAAAGGGACGCCGAAGCTGCACTCGAGGAGGCGCTCGGTGCCCGGAAAGTGATCTGGATCGACGAGGGGCTGATGAATGACCACACCGATGGGCATATCGACAATCTTGCCCGCTTCGTCGGTCCCGCGCGCGTCGTCTGCCAAGCCCCCGCCGGCCCCGATGATCCGAACGCCGAAACCTTCGATGCCATTGCGCGCGTTCTCGAAGATGCAACGGACGCGGTGGGGCGGCGGCTCGAAATCATCCGCGTTCCTGGTCCCGGCCTCGTTCGCGACAGCCTCGGCGGCATCGCTGCCGCCTCGCATCTCAATTTCGTGATCGCCAATGGCGTTGTCGTCGTACCGGTTTATGGAACGCATACGCAGGAGGATACCCTTGAGGCCCTGCAATCCGTCTTTCGCGATCGCAAGGTGATCGGTGTGCCTTCGCGCGGCCTCCTCGGCGGAGGGGATGCGGGCGGCGGATCGTTTCATTGCATCACCGTTCAGGTGCCGCTCTGATGACGACGCGCGCGATCACTGTCGCGGCGCTGCAAGCGTCCTACGGCCCCGATCTGGCCGCGAATGTCGCCAAGACCGAGGCGCTCGTGCGCGAGGCGGCGAAGGGCGGCGCGGACGTCGTGCTTCCCTCGGAGCTCTTTCAGAGCCTCTATTTTCCGACCGAGCAGAACCCGAAATGGTTCGAGCTTGCAGAGCCTCTCGGCGAGCACGAAGCGGTGCGGGCGCTCGCGGCGCTGGCGCGCGAGCTTCGCGTGGTGATTCCCATCTCCTTCTTCGAGAAGGACGGCCCGCGCTACTACAACAGCGTCGCCATCGCCGATGCCGACGGCGAGGTCCTCGGCGTCTATCGCAAGAGCCACATTCCGGACGGCCCCGGCTATCAGGAGAAATACTACTTCCGCCCCGGCGACACGGGCTTCAAGTCCTGGAACACCAAGGCGGGGACCATCGGCGTCGGCATTTGCTGGGATCAGTGGTATCCCGAGGCGGCGCGCGCCATGGTCCTGCAAGGCGCCGAGATCCTTCTCTATCCCTCGGCCATCGGTTCAGAGCCTTACGACCCGTCCCTCGATACCCACAAGCAATGGCAGCGGGGCATGCAGGGGCATGCCGTCGCCAACGCCGTTCCTGTGATAGCCGCGAACCGCATCGGGCTCGAACAGAACGGCGGGGCGAGCCAGAAATTTTACGGTCATTCCTTCATGGCCGATCATCGCGGGGAAATCGTCGCGAGCCTCGGCGAGGCTGAGGAGGGCGTTCTCCTCCATAGCTTTGACCTCGCCGAGATCGAAGCCTACCGCGCCGATTGGGGCTTCTTCCGCGACCGTCGCACGGACCTTTACGCGAAGACCCTGCTCTGACCGGCCCTCATAAATAGCGCCACCACCATTCGCCCCGGCGCGCCTTCAACCGCCCGAACCACAAACAGAGCGGATAAAGCAGCGCAAGCACGCCGAGCCAGATCGCGTAAATGGCGGGGAGGGAAAAAGACAGCTCCGGCCTTGGGACGAGCACGCCCGCGGTTGTGACACCGACCGCCACGGCGAGGCCGTGAAGCACGTAAAGGTGCACCACATAGAAGAAGAACGGCACTTCGCCGAAGGTCGAGAGCCACGCCGCAATCCGCCCCCGCACCTTCTCGAAGGCGGCAAGCAGCACCAGGGCCGGCCCGAGTGTCATCATCAAGAACAAAAGCGAGGGCGGATATTTCTCGCAATTGATGAGGGAGAGGAGCGTCTGAAGCGGCGTCGGTTCGATCCGCCACGGCGCAGGGTCACCGTAAGCGTTGGTCAGGCGCAGGAGCACGAAACTGAGGGTAACGCCGGCGCCGATCCGGAACAGAAGCCGCCGCCGCGCGTCCGGCTCCAAGCTCATGATCGGACCGGCCACGTAGCCCGCCGCCATGACGCCGGCCCAGGGGATGAGGCTGTACAGCGCGTAAACGCGGTTACCTCCGCCCAGCGCGATCGAACTCGGATCGTGCAGGAGGCGCCAGAGGGCCGAAGCGCCGCCGAAATCTTCGGCCTGGACACCGTCAAAAAGATTGTGCCCGACGATCAGGACGCCGCCGACGCCGCCGATTGCAACGAGCGGGAGATAGGTGAGCCCGGCGAGGCAGATCATAGAAGCTCCGATCACCCAGATCACCCCGGCGAAGAGATCGACCGGATAGCGCAGCTCGAATGTCCAGGCGAAGCTCACGAGAGTGAACTCGATCAGGATCAGCCAGGCGCCGCGCGTGAGGAGAAAGCGGCGAAGCTCGCCCGCCGGCTTGCCGCGGCCATAGAGAAAAGCCGAGAGGCCGGCGAGAAAGACGAAGGTCGGGGCGCAAAGATGGGTGACCCAGCGCGTGAGAAAGAGCGCGGGCTCCGTCACATCGCGCGGATTGAAGTCCTCGCTCGTGAAGAAGTCGCGCGTGTGATCGAGCGCCATCAGCGCGATGACGAGACCGCGCAGAATGTCGATGGAAGCAATGCGGCCGCGATCGCACGCGCTCACGCGCGACGACGTCTCATCCCATTGCTGCGTGACACCGGCTGACGATGGGACGGATGAGTCATTCACCTATCGAAGCGCCTCGACCGCTTCCAGAACCTCTTCGGCATGGCCGGGCACCTTCACCTTTCGCCAGATGTTCCTAATGACGTCGCTTTGTCGATCAGGAAGGTCGATCGCTCGATGCCCATATATTTGCGGCCATACATGCTCTTCTCGACCCAGACGCCATAAGCTTCGGTGACCTTGCCATCCTCGTCGGAGGCAAGCGGGAAGGAAAGATTGTACTTCTCCTTGAACTTTTCGTGGCTTTTCACCGGGTCCCGCGAGACGCCGATGACGGTCGCCTTCAGCTTGGAAAAATCCGGAAGGGCGTCGCGGAAGGCGCAAGCCTCGGCGGTGCAGCCGGAGGTGTTGTCCTTGGGGTAGAAATAAAGGACGACAGGTTTTCCCCTTAGCGCTTTCAGAGACACCTTCCCGCCGCCGTCCGTTGGCATCGTGAAATCGGGTGCTTTGTCGCCCGCTTCCAGGCTCATGCTCCGTTCTCCTTTTGATTGCCCGCTTCCAGTTCCGTCTCCTTGTCGGCAATGACGGTGAGGA
>WUUC01189103.1_pt1 | contig 14594 bp, 15 predicted proteins | sample 6278441 | NCBI WGS metagenome assembly WUUC01 (sample SAMN13675441, study PRJNA597444) | soil metagenome | isolation source: soil | place: USA: Washington | collected 2017-10
ACGCGCTGATCGAACAGCAAAGCGCGAACGAAGCGTTGCGCCTCGCCGCTGAAGACCTCGCCAAGCTCGGGCGCGTCAATGCCTTGCAAACGGATGCGAATGACCTGCGGCTGGCCGACTGCGGTGACTTCGAGCGTGTCGCCATCGGCCACGCGCACGACCGTGGCCTCGAATTCGCGTCCGACGAGAACGCGGCCGGGTCCTTGTGGCGCCGTGGCGCGGGATTGCGCAGGCAAAATCACGCTCGATGCGACGGACAGCGCAAGGAGAGCCAGCAACCACAGTGAGTGCATCACGCCACCATTATCACTGGCTGCCGGAAATGAGACCCGACCCCTCTGTGGAAAAGTGCCGGATGAGACCCGACCCCTCTGTGGAAAAGTCAGCATCATCGCTGGCAGCGCGGGGCATCGGGCAGCGCCGTCATCATCGCTGGCTGCCGGAAATGAGACCCGACCCCTCTGTGGAAAAGTGCGCCGTCATCCGAGTGCCACCCCTTATCCATGGCAACGTTGGTAAGCGATAATCGTCCCGTCGCTTGATTCCCGCATGATTCCGATCACAGACGAAATTTCCATCGACGAGCGTGAGATCAGTGAGCGTTTCGTCCGCGCCTCTGGACCTGGCGGGCAAAACGTCAACAAAGTCTCCACCGCCGTCGAGTTGCGATTTGACGTCGCCGCTTCGTCTTTGCCCATGGAGGTAAAGGAACGTCTGATCAAGCTGGCTGGGACGCGCATGACCACCGACGGCGTGCTCCTCATCGACAGCCGCGAGTCGCGCACGCAGGTGCAAAATCGCATCGCGGGACGCGAGCGGCTGGTGGAATTGATCCGCAAGGCGCTGGTTCCGCCGCGCAAGCGGCGCGCAACGAAACCCACCAAGGCCGCGCGTGAGAGGCGAATTACGCAGAAGAAGCTACGCAGCGATACCAAGGCCAAACGCCGGCGATCGCTCGAGGAGTAACGCTTTCGACGCCCATTATCTGTAGCAATTCGGCGACGGCGCGGGCGTGGGCCTCGATGAACCCGACGTTGTCGGTTGCGACCCCGGCTGGAACGGCGCGAAGCACGCCTGACTGCAAGAATCCATGTGCGAGCCGGGCGGCGAACAGCGCCAGCGCGAAGCGCGTGTAGTCGCGCGCCGAGATATTCGCGATGCGCAGGGCCGAGGCAAATCGTGGCTCGAACTTCAGTCTGGCGTCGATTTGCGCCGCCGCCGCCACCACGTCATCGAGCACGGCGAGTTCGCGGGTGAACAGCGGATTGGCGGCTAGACGCACATCCTCGCGCGTGGCCTCGGCGATCAGTCGGCTCGCGTGGTCGAACTGTTTGAACGTCGCCTCGGTCAGCCGGTACTCGGCGAGCTCTCTGACGTTGAATGTGTCCTGTACCAACAAATTTGCGCTGACGCAGACGCTGACCAGCAAAAAGAGCACGACCAACGGTATAACAATCAGCTGCGAATCTGGCTTGGACGAGGTGCTCCGATGAGTGATTCCCCTTTGCTTGGACGTCTGATGTGGTACGAGCTCTTGACGACGGACATGGCGGCCGCCGAGAAATTTTACAAGAACGTCGTCGGATGGCAGACGTCGCCATTCGCGAATTCGCCGGCGCCGTATACGCAATTCATGCGCGCGCCGAACGCGCCGGTAGCTGGTGTGATGACGATCCCCGCGGGCATGAACTTTCCGCCCCATTGGGAGATCTACGTTGCTGTGCCGAAGCTGGAAGACGCTGTGTCGCGAATCGAGAAGCTGGGTGGCAGCGCGCTATCCGGCGTGATCGACGTGCCGACGGTTGGACGTCTGCGCACGATGCGCGATCCCCAGGGTGCGGTCTTTGCGATTCACGAGCCCGCGTCGCCGCCGCCGAACCCGGAAACGGCGCCGTCGGTGGGCGACGGGTCATGGATCGAGCTGACGACCGATGATGCCGCCGCGGCCAAGACGTTTTATCGGGAGGTATTCGGCTGGAAGGACACGGAGTCGTTCGACATGGGTCCGATGGGCACGTACCACATGTTCGGACGGCATCTCGGGTCGATGGGCGGCGTGTTCACCAAGCCGCCGGAGATGGCGGCCATACCGCCCAATTGGTTGCCCTATTTCCGGGTGCCCGATATCAACGCGGCTGCGGACCGCGTCAAGGCCAATGCCGGGACGATCATGAACGGGCCGATGGAAGTGCCCGGCGGCGATCAGATCGTGCAGGCGATGGATCCGCAAGGCGCCATGTTTGCGCTGCATCAGAAGCAGTAGCGAGGAAGGGGCCAGGCCCCGCGAAAAGGGGCCAGGCTCCTTGAAAAAGAGGCAGGCCCCGCGAAAAGGGGCCAGGCTCCTTGAAAACCGGCAGTTCCTTGGGAAAAAAAGACCAAGCCCGCTCGAAAAGAGGCAGGCCCCGCGAAAAGGGGCCAGGCTCCTTAAAAAGGGGCCAGGCTCCTTAGAAAGGGGCAGTTCGTCGGGAAAAGGAGGGCCAAACCCGCTGGAAAAGGGGCAGGCCCCTTCGAAAAGGGGCAGGCCCCCTCGAAAAGAGGCAGGCCCCTTTTCCGTGGCAAACTGAAAATCATGGCGAAGCAGAGAAGTGGTGATACCGGTCCGGGATCGATGGGGCGAGGGACGCCGCCCAAGACACGCAAGAAATCGCCGGCGCCGAAACCCGGCACACGCGCGGTGAAGGGCGGCCCAGGCAAGGGTGCCGGCCGCGGTAAACACGCGGCGGCCAAGTCGCAGAGCGTGAAAACGAGCGCGACGCGCAAAGCCGGCCCCAAAAAAACCGCACGTAACACGACTACGAGGTCGGGCGATAAATAGCGGAATGCCGTCTCGCGCTGGCGCGCTCGAAAGCGCCGGCGCCAATGCTATCCGCCGCATGCCGCGCGCCTGGCGGTGGCGCGGCCGCTCGATCATTGGCTCGACGTCGGCGTCGTCAACTCGACGTAGCCCACCCCGTTGCGAATGGTGATCTTCGTCCCGAAGTTACCCGACAGCTTCACCAGATCGCCAAGGATCTTCTGCCCCAGCGAGCCGTCCGCAAACATCGGGCGCCCGCGCACACTGCGTGCTTTCCCGTGGCCGAGCGTGATCGGATGCAGGGCGAGTTCAGTCAGCTGCTCGCCGCGGAACTTCGGCATCGCAACAATCGCTTCCCAGATCATCGGATCGGCCGGGAATCCACTTTTGTCGAAGTTGTAGCGCTGATCGTTGAAGTCGTTGACGTGCGCGCCCGATCCGAGGTCGTAGGACTCGTAGTTTTCGCTCGGCAGCCGCAGCAGCGTTTCGTTCTGGAAGATGAAATCGCCAAGGCTGTACATGATCGGCTTGCCTTTGTAGATCTCCACGCCGCGCACCACGTGCGGGCCGTGACCGACGAACATGTCGGCGCCGGCATCGACCATCGCGCGTGCGAAGGTGACGAGAAAGTCCGCCGGCAGCAGACGATCACGCCCTGCGCCACTTCAATGGCAACTTTTGCCGAACATGGGCAGATCGGACGACGAGCGCGCGAGTAGGAAGTCGAGCCAAGAAGGGACAGGCCCCGCGAAAAAGAGGCAGGCCCCTTCCGGCCGCGAGCACGCGCGCACTTTTCCGTACATGACGAGCGGGAGGCCTGGGCCCCCCGTCGGTTAGGTAGGATGATGACGCCAGCGCGAGTGGCTGGCGAGCGTAGCTGCAGTATCTAATAGCAATCGGTCTGCCAACATTTGCGCTCCCGACCAGCTGCTCAATGCGCCGTGCGACGGTCCTGAACCGCGTCGCGCGCCTTGAAACGCCATCCAGCGGCTCCACTGAGCAGCACTACGCCTTCGCACAGCCGCGCGTGGGGCCTGCGCTACCGAATCTGGCTAAGCCATCGCGGGTGGGGAACGGACACGGACGACGTGCGCAGAGCAGGCTCGAAGAGCCCTAAATGACAAGCGGGAGGCCGAGGCCTCCCGTTGGGTAGGTAGGATGATGACGCCAGCGCGATTGGCTGGCGAGCGTAGCTGCTTCACGTAATAGCAAGCAGCTTGCCATCCTTGCAAATGGGGCAGGCCCCTTTTCGCGCCCCGCGGCTGCCGCTTAATGGGGCAGGCCCCTTCGAAAAGAGGCAGGCCCCTTTTCCCGCAGCGCGGTTGCCGCTTACTGACTTATGCGCCGATCGTAATCATCCACAACATCGCCATCACGAACATCGTTGAGACGAGCACGATCTCGAGCACGCGGTCTGTGGTGATCGGCTGCGCGATCGCGCCACGCCGCGCTGGCGCAGGTGCGAGTTGGGCGGTGATTGGCGGTTCGAAAAAAGCGCGATAAGGATTGCGCGAAGATGAATTGTTCATGCTGTGTTCCGGAAGCCGCAAGTTGGGCCCGTCGGAACGCACCACGAATCGAGGTGCTGGACGACGTTTGGCTGAGGCTCAGCTCAAAGGGTTCACATCATTGTACGTCATTTACTCTCGCGCTGCTTCCGCATCTGCAGTTCACGTCCGCCATCTGCGTACGCGACTTCGTCCATCAGGTGATTGATCAAAAAAACTCCGCGTCCGCTGCCTTTAAAGACGTTTTCCCCGGCTATCGGATCGGCCACGGCGCTCGGATCGAAGCCCGGGCCAGGGTCGCGGACCACAATCGTCACCTCGCCGGCGGCATCCGCATTGACGATACACTGCACGTTCTTGCTCGGATCGCCATGACAGCCATGGCGAATGCCGTTGGCCAGTGCTTCGCGTAACGCGAGATCTACCTTCGCGACCTCGTCCTCGGACCATTGTTTCCCGCGCAGCAGCGCAATCACGCCGTCGGCCACCGTGTCGATGGACGTGGGCACGGCGGGGACAATCAGATTGATCTTGCAGGTATCCGAAAAGGGCATCAGCGCGCTCAGTTTGTTGATGTTGTCGAGCGAGTCGCGCAGCTCGCCGAGCAGCGTGCTTTGTTCCGCCTGCGCGCGATCGCGCTCGGCCAGCGCGCATTCGAGCTCGATCAGATTACGACGGAGCTCGAGTTGCGACACCGCCTGGTGCCGCAAGGCATCGAGCGCCTGTACTTGTTCGGCAGTGAGCGCACGCGGCACGCTATCGACGACGCACAGCGTGCCCAACGCGTGGCCGTCTGGCGTGACGAGTGGGGCGCCCGCATAAAAGCGAATGTGCGGTTCGCCGACGACGCACGGGTTCTGCCGAAACCGGTCGTCACCCGCAGCGTCGGAAACCACCATGATCGCGTCGTGTTGAATGGCATGCGCGCAAAACGCGATGCTGCGCGACGTTTCCTGCAGCGAGATGCCAACGCGTGACTTGAACCATTGCCGGTCCTCATCGACCAGTGTGATCAAGGCAATCGGCGTGTCGCAGATCTGCGACGCAAGCAGCGTCAGGTCGTCGAACGCCGGCTCCGGCTCGGTATCGAGAATCCGGTATCGCGCGAGCGCGGCAAGACGTCCCTGTTCATCAATCTCGATCATGGTTGGCTGCAATCTCGATTATGTGCGTTGGCTGCGCAAGACGTCGACGACACGATCGATGTCGTCGTGCGTATTGAAGACCGACACGGACAAGCGCAAGCGGTTCTCGTTGGCAATGACAGTGGCCGCGATTTTTCCGGCCTGCAACGCCTTGGCGGCGGCGGCCGCGTCTTTCAGCGCGAAGGCGACAATCGGGGTCTGGGTGCCGCGCGGCGTCAACGGCTGATAGCCTAGCGCAGGCAACTCCGTCTGCAACCGATCGGTCAGCGGCTTGGCGTGCGCCCGAATCTTGTCGACGCCCAGCTTCTGGACGTAATCAATACCGGCGGACACGGCGGCGGCCAGCACCACCGGGATGTTGCCGCTTTCATACATGGCGGCGCCCGGCAACGGCTCCCACGTCAACTGCGCGCGATTGAAGTTGGCGACCTGGCGATGCCCATATCGCGTCGTCGGCAACACCTTGCCCTGGTGTTCGTCGCGCACGTAGAGGAAGCCGAATCCGCGTTCGCCCATCAGCCACTTGTAAGTCCCGGTGGACGCGAAATCGATCCCGAGCGCGCGCATGTCGAGCGGCACCGCGCCAACGGCTTGGATGATGTCGGCAAACACGTAGGCGCCGCGCGCGTGCGCCAGCGCCGCCACCGGCTTGCAGTCATGCATATAGCCGTTGACGTTGGAGACCAGGGCCAGCGACACCAGGCGCGTATTCTTGTCGATCGCGCGGTCCATGTCCTTGACGTCGATGGCCCAATCGCGATGCTTGACGATGCGCAACTCGACGCCTTTCTTTTCGAGCTCCTTGAACAAGTAGAGCGATGACGTGAAATGGAGCTCGTCGAGGACGACATTCCCGCCCCGTTTGGGGAGATCCAGGCCGAGCACGACGATGTTTTCGCCATCGGAGGTGCTCGAGACGAACGCGATCTCGCTCGGCTTTGCGCCAATGAGTTGCCCGAAACGACGTTTCAGATCCTGCTGTTTCTCGACGCCAAAATCAGCGCCGCCGCCCGCCGCGCCGCGCAATCGGAACTGCACCGTCTGGCCCATGGCGTTGGCAGCGAAGGTGCCCAACGGATGGATGGCGGCCGAATTTAGATAGGTTTCGAGTGTCGCGCCGGGAAAATCGGCACGTACAATCGCCGGAAAGACCGGCTCGGGCCGCATCGCTTGACGCGCCGCGAATCCCGCCCGCGCCGAAACCGCCAACGCACCCGCCGTCGCCAGAAACTCTCGTCGTCCGAGCGCCATACGGCCTCCTGAGTTTGGAGATTATGGCACTAGTGGAATGTTCGGTCGTTTTGTACAGCGGCCGTTCCGTAGGAACGGCCGAGAAACGTTGGCTGAGCGCCCCTGTTCGTCACTTTTGTTTTCGTTGATACGCTCCACTAGAATGACGCCGGTATGTCTAAGCCACTTGATCCAGACATCGCGCAACTCCTGGCCAAGAACAAAAAAATCGAAGCGATTAAGAAACTTCGCGAGCGCACCAAAGTCGGTCTGGCCGAGGCGAAATCGGTGGTCGACGCGTTCGAGCACAACAAACACGTGTTTGCGAACACGCAAGAGTCGCCACAGGTCGAATCCCACGGGGTCTACCACCGCGCTGGTTTAGGACCAGGCGAAGTGCCGGCGCCAAAACACACGATCGTCAAGTTCGCGCTGCTGCTGATGCTGTTTGCGGCTGGAATCTATTACTTGCTGCGCGGTTAGTGGCGTCCTGCGCTAGGTGCGTTCCTGTGTAATACGCACGACTTCTTCGAGCGTCGTCTCGCCCTCAACCACGCGCGCCAGACATTCGTCGCGCAGCGTCACCGTGCCGTTACGCACGGCCGCTTCGACCAATTTACCTTCCGCCGCATGCACGGTAATCAGATCGCGTAACTCTTCGTTGACGGTCAGCAGTTCGTGAATCGCGACGCGCCCGCGATAACCCGTGCCGCGGCAGTCGTGACAACCCTGACCACGACAGAGCGTCGCCGGCACGTGCTCGCCAAACAAATGGGCGACGCCCGGCGGCACCGGCACGTTCGTGCGGCAGGTCTGACAGATTCGGCGCACCAGACGCTGGGCAACAATGCCGAGAATGCTGGAGCCGAGTAGGTACGGCTCGAGCCCCATGTCAGCAAGGCGCGCAACCGTCCCGGCGGCGCTGTTGGTGTGAAGCGTGGAGAAGACCAGATGCCCGGTCAGCGAGGCTTCGACCGCGGTCTGCAACGTCGTCGGGTCGCGAATCTCGCCGACCATGATGACGTCCGGATCCTGACGCAGGATGGCGCGCAACCCGCGCGCGAACGTGAACCCCGCCTTGTCGTTGGTCTGCCCCTGGTTGACGCCCTGCAGCGCGTACTCGACGGGATCTTCAATCGTGATGATGTGCTTGCCGGTCTCGACCAATTCGGCGAGCGCCGCGTACAAGGTTGATGTTTTGCCGCTGCCGGTCGGTCCGGTGATGAGAATCATCCCCTCGGGACGCCGAATCAGATCACGGAACTGCGACAACAACCGCCCGCGCATCCCCATGGTTTCGAGGTGCAGCCGCAGCGTCGATCGATCGAGCAAACGGAGCACGACTTTTTCGCCGTGCATTGTCGGGTAGGTGGAGGCGCGCATGTCGAGTCGTCGCGCGCCGATGGTCACGCTGAAGCGTCCATCCTGGGGGAGGCGATGCTCGGCGATGTCCATGCCCGACAGCACCTTGAGGCGCGTCACGATAGCAGGCGCAACCGTACTGACAAACGTGGCGATGTCGCGGAACGCGCCGTCGACGCGGAAGCGGACGCGAAAGGCATCCTGCGTCGGTTCGAGGTGAATGTCGCTGGCGGACTCGCCGGCGGCGCGCGCCAGCAGGCGGTCAATCGTGGCAACCGCGTTACGCTCCGCGGCTTCGTCAATCCCATCCTCCGCACTGACGATGTCTGTCGCGCGACGCCCGTATTTCATACGCCGGCGCTCGGAATTTTCGCTTGTGCGGCGATCGAAGGCGGGCGCCTCGACGACCACCTGCTCGGTCGGAGCTTCGAGCTGGTGCGGGATGCCGTCGCTGGCGTAGTAGCGATCGAGCGCGGTCGCGATCTCGTCTTCGAGCGCAATCGCAGTACGCACTTCACAGCCCGAGGCAAAACGCAGATCGTCAATCGTCTCGAGGTCGGGCGGCGAGGCAATCGCCACCGTGAGCGTGCCGCCGACTTTGGTCAAGGGAAAGGCGCCGTGCTTGCGCGCGACTTTTTCGGGCAGCGCGCGCAACGCTTCAAGATCAACCGTGTAGGCGTTGACGCGCATGCCGGGCATCCCCAACTGCACGCTCAAGGCTCCGAGCACCGCATCGCGCGTGGTCGCCCCCATGTCTATCAGGACCTGGCCAAGGCGTCGGCCGGTGCGTCGCTGTTGCTCAATCGCGGCATCGAGCTGCTCCGCGGTGATGAGATCACGCTCGACGAGGAGTCGTCCGAGCGCTGGACGGTCAGGGACAGGCGGGGCGGCTGCTTTTTTGGAGCTGAAAGTTAATGCCACAGGGGGTAGATCCAAGCTGACACTGAGCAACTTGGTTGCCACACGGATGAGCTACGTTAACCTGTTGACCCCCCTGCACTTGCTGATAAACGACGCGAAGGCCGCGAAGCGGTCGTTGTCCCGTTTCAGCGCACGACAATCCTCATTTCCGACGAAAATCGTCATATTGCTCACAGAAGTCATATCAAAGGCGCCGTGGCCTGTGGCGACACACCACTGTGCTACGCCGGCACATGCCGACGGCGTCAACCTGCCGGCCGGTCGCCTTTTTTTAGCCGCTGACGCGTGCGCTCGACATCGCGGTGGAACACAAATAAATGGTCCGCGTTACCGGCGGGGTCGGTGAATGTGTAGTTCTTGCCCGAACGCGGTTGGATCTGCAGGGTCTTGTCCAGGTAATCGATCTCAAAGGTCTCGAGTTCGAGCAACGGCGCGCGAAAGACGTCGTCGGTGTCCTCAGTGTCATAGCGCAGCCCGTGCGCGGTCGCCACTAATCGCCCGCGACAGGATCCGACGCGATGTTTGTGGACGACGTCGATGGCCAGGTCGAGACGCACTTCGCGAAACGTCACGGCGATCGTGCGTTGGCCAGGATCGACCGCGATGGTCTCGACGTACGGATCAAATCCAGGTGCGGACACGTTCAACTGATGCGTACCAGGTTGAATATCGCTGGCGGTCATCGGCGTCGCGCCGATAAATCGGCGATCGAGAAACACTTGCGCGCCCGGAATATCACTCGTCACGGTCAACGTCGCCGTGCGCGTGACGGGAGCGGCCGCAGCGGCCTCCGCCGCCGGGTCGTTGTCAGCGGTCGCGGTCGCGCCAGGCCGCCTCGTCGCAGGGGTGAAACGCTTGCCCGCGGGACGGGATGGTCCCCGAGCAGCGGACGCCGACTCGTTGGCCGGCGACGGTGGTAGTGACGCTACCGCGCCGTTCGACGCGTCCTCTGACCGACTGCGTAGAAGAAGAAACGCGGCCCCCGCAGCGACAAACAGGACAGTGAACAGAAAGACGGCGCGAGGCATCGGGCAGTCCCGAATGCTAGCGTAAATTCCACGTGTTGACGATGCCCGCCGGACGATGGCATCGTCGTCGTGCCCGTCGATAGGCGCTGGATCGCCATGCGCTTCGCGCCGGGCTGAGGTCAGAAAGAAGGAGCCGTGATTGATGGACTGAAGCTGACAATGAGCGGTATCGAATTGAGAACGAAGCTCGACGAGCGGATCCGCTGGCACACGCAGTGTGCCGCCGACTATGGAGCGCAACTGAACGATCGCGGAGACGACGATCACGCACTGCTACCAACGAGCGTGCTCGAAGGGGAGATTGGTCGCAGTCGCGATCAGATCGAGACGCTGACCTTAATTCGCGAGCATATCGTCGCCGATGAGATTTACCTGCTCGGCGAGTTCGATTTGCGCTTCGCTGATCTTCTGCCCGACGGCACGGCCTTTGACTGCGGCTGTCTGGCGTCCGTTGACCGCTCCCTGGCGCGGCCGGATCGGGCGTACGCGGAGGATCCGCAAGTCACCCGCACCTGATTGCACACGCACCATCCCTGGGCCGTCTAATAGAGGACGGCTCAGGGAGTGCGTATGAACGAATACATCGAGATCAAGTTTCGCCGGCACGGCTCCTGGCTGAAGGTGAAACGCGAGCGAGCGGGGCGCGGTATCGAGCTCGACGAGCCCGATCCGATTGTGCGCAGTGTCCTCATTGCGTTTTCGGGGGCGAACGACATCACCAGGTTTCGTATGCGCCGCGTGCGTCAGATCAAAGGCTGGCCGCCCGGGCAGTTCAACCTGCGCGTTTCCGCGGAAGGGGGCGTGCTGGTGCTGCGCGGCGTCGATGCCGATGCCCTGCCAGAGGGTCGTTACACGGTGCGTGTCCGTGTTGAAGAAGCCAGGACCAGTCAGGCGACGGCCACCGTCGCCGTACCGCGCGATGGATTCGGTGAGCAGGTCGTGGACGTGCAGCTGGATGATCGTGGTGTCAACATCGATCTCAGTTCCGCCGATGCCGCGATCGCGCGCGTCGTCGAAGCCTCAGCGCTCGAGATGCAACCGTTGCTTGATTGGCTGGACGATGCGCAATGGAGGCCGACCAAAAAGGCGTGTCTGCTGAACCTGCTGGCGAGCCTGCGCGTGCGGCCCACGATCGCGGAGCCGTTAATCAATCAGGTCGATCAGATCTTCTGGATTTCCAACGACCGTGCGTATGCACGGGTCGACCGCGAACTCTACGCGCGTCTGGAGGCGCTCGCAGCCAGCGACACGGGTGCCGGCAGACTGTTTTTTCGCGAAGGGACACCGCACGCGGAAATACATCTTCGGCTGCTCGACGAGGTGCCGGCGGACGAGGCGGCGTTGTTTACACGCGAGAGCCTGGTCAGCTTTCGCGGTGAGGGGCGTCCGACTTTGCAGGTTGTGGTGGCGAACCCGCCAGCGGGTGTCGATCACACGTACGCCGAGTTTGATCTCGATTTGGGAAATCCGCTGCAGGACATTGAAGGGTTCGTCGTCCACATGAGCGAGCTTCTCGACGGCAAGCCCACCAATCATCTGGATTTGAGAGCAGCATTGATGAAAACGCCGGCCAGGGAGTTCCTCTACTACCGGATCGCCTGAAGGATGACCTCGGCGTAGCGCTGCGCGCCCTTCACATTCGGATGTCCCGCCGACGCGCGATAGCACTGCTCCCGTGCGAACCCGTCGAACCACGGAATGGCAAGGTCGCACACGCCGTGTCGCGCGTCAACGACTTCGTCCTGCGGAGAGAGATCGTTGTTCAATCCCCACAACCACGGGTCGCCGGCAAACATCGCGTTATCTTCCGTAAAGCCGGGATCGACGAGGATGATGCGCGGTGCGGTGAGCGCCGCGTTGGTCTCGTCGACTGCGCGCTGCAGGCAGTCGGTTGACTCTCTCCAAAAGACGAGACAGCGATCGACGATCCGGTCGAAGAACGTCTCGACCCGCATGGTGGGAGGTGGCTCCGGTTGGAGCCCTTGCACGACCATGAAGCGCGGAATGCGAAAGGGCGTGCTCTTCGTACTGAATACCGGAAAGTACGGCGTGACAACGATCGACGTGGCCGGGAGTGGAAACCGCGCGAGCGTGGCCGCGAGGAGCGCGCGCATGCTGTCGTAACAGTGCTCCTCGATCAACGTGCGCAGGGCATCGATGGGCAAATATGGATTGATGACGTTGCGGACATCGATATCGTTGATGCCGCCGTTGACGAGCACCACGAGCGCCTCCTGCGCAGACTCGGTATAGCCCGTGAGCTGATCGATGATGGTGGGCTGACCGACGGGCACTTCGCCGTTGACGGAGGGTCGATCAATCGCCGCGCCGACCCCGATCACGGCGCCGGAGTGCGCGAGCATGTGCTCGACCAGCCCCGGGTGTGATCTGCGCAGGGCGGCGGCCACGAGGTGGCTGAACGTGTGCTCACGTCGCAAGCCCTGTCCCCAATGGACAGAATCTCCGATCGTGACGAGGTACGGCATGCGCGTACCCGGCTTTATCCCTTGGTCGGGGCAGCGCTGGCGGCGGCGTGCATCTGCTGACGCGCGCGTGTCAGGTGCGGCACGATCCCAAGAAGCCGCTGCACGACCATCAACTTGGCGCGGTGGTGCATTTCGTGCTCCTTGGCGCCTAACAACATTTCGAATCGCGTTTTCGTGGAGGGTTCGACCGGCGGCGGAAAGCCGACACGTTCGCCGAGTTGTTCCGGCGTCAGCGATTCCAGAAAGTGAGCGAATTCCTCGCCGCGAGTGCGTAGCGCCTCGACGATCTGCGATTTACCAGTGAGTGTCCGCGCCAGCTCCCCGCTGCGAGCGACATAGCGCGAGAAATCCTCGAAGGTGATGAACGTCTTCTTGTCGATGGCATGCACCTCGATTTGCCACAGGGGAGAGGTAACGATATGCGCCAATTCTTCCGCGACGGTCTGCACATCCGGCGTCACGCGAAAGTGGTACTGATCGGCGGGAATGTCTTCGGCGATTTGAATGGTGTGCTTGCGCACGGTGCGAAACGACGCGGCCATTTCTTTGGGGCCGTAGAACGTCATAAACAGGATCTCCCCTGCGGAGGATACTACGCGGGGATGCGGCGCGAGAAGGCAGCCGCGTGGGCGCTCTAGTCGTCGAGAACTTCGCGCAGGACGCGCAACAGCGTGTCGGCGCGGAACGGTTTGGCGAGCACCCCGTTGAGCGTGTGATTATCGACGCGCAACGCGTGGGCGTGACCGATCGCGCTCGCCGCGATCACCTTGATCTCGGGATCAATCGTGCGCAGGGCACGCACGGTGTTGGCGCCATCCATCACGGGCATCAGCATGTCGGTGACGACGGCGCCGACCTGGCCAAGATGTTTCGCGACTTCCGCCACGGCCTCCGCGCCATTGGATGCCGTGAGCACTCGATAGCCATACGCGGTCAGCAGTTGCGACGTGATTGATCGCACAGACGACTCGTCGTCCACAACGAGGATCAACTCGTCGCGGCCACGAGGCCAGTGCGCATCACGCTCGGTTCGCGCCTCGATCGCCGGCGGACACGCCGGCAGGTAGACGCGGACCGCGGCGCCGCGGCCAATGTCGTTGCTCCGCGTGGTGAAACCGGCGGTGCGCTGCAACAGCGACCCGCGGTCGTCTGTGAGTGTGGTCGCGCGCGAATCGCTGACGCTCACCATGACGAAGGCGCCGGCTTTAATGCCATTGAGCTTGGCGGCCTGTGCGCCGTCGACGTAAATGTTTTCTGCGCGCAGCGTGAGCAAGCCGCCGGACGGCATGGCCTCGCGAGCAGCGGTGCAGAGTTTCAACAGGATTTGGCGCACATGCGCGGGCTCGGCGCTGATGTCCGACACATCCGAGGCCACTTCGATCATGAGGTCGATCGATCGCGGGAAGGTCTCGGCGATCATCCGGCGCAGATCCTCGAGCAACTGCCGCGGGGGCGTGGTGGCCTGCGGCGACGTTGCGCCGCGGGTGAGCGTCAGAATCTGCTGCACCATGCGCGCCCCGCGCTGCGCCGATTCGTGCAGGACGCTAAGCACGCGCCGTGATTCGGCGTCGGTGATCTGCTCGTCGAGCAGGCCGATCGACATCAGAATTGGCGCCAGGACGTTATTGAGATCGTGGGCGATGCCGCCGGCGAGCGCGCGGATGCTCTCCGCTTGCTGCGCCCGAAGCAGCTGCTCGCGCACCTCGGCGACCTCGGCTTGCAGCCGGGCGACTTCGGCGGACAGATCGGGGGCGTCGGAGGGCGCCGGGCGTCCGAATCGGCCGCTGTCGAGAATTGCGGGCGTGGCCATAAATCGCGTGGTTCGGGGCAAGTTGGCGTGATGGTCGCGGGATTGGGGCGATCTTGAGCCCCCCAGAGCGGTTCCCACGGGTTTCACCACCTGGGCAGCAAAATGAGTACCCAGAACGGCGCTGTTGCAGACAAAAAGGGGCCTGCCCCATTAACAAGGAGCCTGCCCCTTTTCTGATGGAGAAATAAAAGGGCTTTTCCCCACTAAAAAGAGGCAGGCCCCTTTAAGACAAAGGACCTGCCCAATTAAGCCGAAAAAACGCGCCTTTAAAAGAGGCAGGCCCCATTAAAAAGAGGCAGGCCCCTTTTCC
>WUUC01240009.1_pt1 | contig 14591 bp, 12 predicted proteins | sample 6278441 | NCBI WGS metagenome assembly WUUC01 (sample SAMN13675441, study PRJNA597444) | soil metagenome | isolation source: soil | place: USA: Washington | collected 2017-10
GCATCGACATGTCCGAGTACCAGGACGGCGGCGTGTCGGTGGACAAGTTGATCGGCATGCCGCGCGGCATTGTGGGCAGCGAACGGGGCGGGATCCTGACGAACCAGTTGAAGGACAACCCGTGCACGGTGGTGTTGTTCGACGAGATCGAGAAAGCGAGCCCGAGCCTGCTGAATCTGTTCCTGCAGGCGTTCGACGAAGGCTGGATCACTGACGGCCGCGGCAAGCGCGTGTATCTCTCGGACGCCATCATCATCATGACGTCGAACGTCGGGTCGGAGTACTTCCGCAAGCTTACGAGCCCGATGGGGTTCCGCTCCGGCTCGATGCCGATCGAGCAAGTCAAGTGCGAGGTGGACCGCGAGCTCGAACGGAAGTTCCCGCCCGAGTTCCGGAACCGTATCGACGGCATCGTCCTGTTCCAGCCGCTCACGAAGGACGAAGTGCGGGAGATCGCGCTCAAGTACATCGGGCAGGTCGAGGCCACGCTGAAGCGGTGGAACAAGACCCTGACCATGGAGCCCGAAGCGCTGGAAAAGCTGGTGGCCGACGGGTACAGCCTGGCCTACGGGGCGCGATTCCTGAAGCGCGTGATCGACGACAAGATCAAGCTGCCGATCAGCCAGCACTGGAAGGACGTGTCGCAGTTCCGCGCCGCGGTGCAGGACGATCACATCGTCATCGAGCCGGTCGGCCCACGGCTGGTGGCGACGAGCGATCCGGACGCGATTGCTGTATAGGCGTGAACTCCCAATGCCCAACTCCCAATTCCCAAAGCATATGCTCGGGAGCGCTCACCTTGGGAGTTGGGAGTTGGTTATGGGGGGTTGTCGTTAGTCCTTCCACTCCAACATCTGCTGCTCCGCAACGCTCGTCTCAGCGGGCGCCTCTTCGTCCGCGTCTTCCCGCTTCGCCAACCCGTACTTCGATCTGAGTATCGACACCACCTGCGCCACCTCCTTGCGGTAGGCGGTCGGCGCGTATTTGCGCGCGTAGAGCTGCTGGTAGCCTTCGAGGAGCTGCGGGTACGCGTCTCCCAGCCATCGCATGAAGTGGTCGCGCGTTCCGCCTTCGAGGAACATGACATTGCAGCCGACAAAGGCCGCGCCTGAATCGGCGATGGCCTTCACCGTCCGCTCGAGGATCGCCGGTTTCGAGGAGATTCCTGGCACGATCGGGTTCATCAACACGCCGGCCCGTACGCCTGCGTCGTTCAACTCGCGGACCGCGCGCAGCCGTTGCTGAGGGTGTGCCGTGCCCGGCTCGAGCTGCGACCAGGCGGTTTCGTCGACGGTGGGAACGCTGATGTACACCGTGCAGCCGGCGCGGCGGCCAAGCTCCTGCAGCACGTCGCTGTCGCGCACGACCATCGGCCCCTTCGTGACGACCCCAACCGGATTCCTTGCCTGGGCGAGCGCCTGCAGCGAGCGCCGCGTCAGCTTGTAGTGGCCTTCGATTGGCTGGTAGCAATCCGTGGCCGTACCGAACGCCACGTACTCCTTCTTCCATGACGGCCTGGCGAGTTCGCGCCGCAGCACGTCCACGAAGTTGATCTTGACGAAGATGATCGACGCGAACTCGTCGCCGGAGCCCAGCTCGAACTGCGTCTGGTATCGCCGCGCGTAACAGTAGTGACACCCGTGCGTGCAGCCGCGATACGGGTTCAGGGTCCATTCGAATGGCATCCCCTTCACCGGGTTCAATGCCGATCGACAGGTGACCTCCTGGTACCTCGCGGCATCAGCGCGCCGCACCGCTTCGGTGAGCGCGTCGGCGCCGCCGCCGGCCTTGACCAGGTCGGCGACCTGCCGTGTGGTTGGCTTGGGAGTGCCGAGGTCGAAGAGGAGCAGCGGTGCGGTTTCCATTGGCAGAGGACAGGGTTCGCCTGATTTTCGCCACGATCCTGTCCGATCTAATCGGCCCGCGTCAACCCCGCCCCAACAAAGCCAAATCCGTAGCTTCCGGCTTCAGCTGGACGGGTGGCTTCGGCCGGAAGGTGGCTTCACCCCGAAGGAGTAGCTTCCGCCCTTACGGCGGAAGCTACGGGTGGATTGCCGTGACTACCGAATGCGGCCCGACGACAGCGTGAGCGTGCGCTCGGGGGCGCCCTCGTCCAGTCGCAACCCGCTCCAGAAGTACTCGTGCGCGGTGTTATCCGATAACCGGAGGTTGACGCGCATGTCGAAGATCCAGGTGTCCCGCCCGTCGGGCGTCAAACGAAGCCGCACGCGCGCGCCGTCCACGTCTCGACTGGTCAGTGTTCGCGACATCGCAAGGCTCAGCGGCTGCGACACGGTGCGATCGTCGAAGTCGACGTCAACGACGGTTCCTTCCGCTGCGAGCCGTCCCTCGTCATCGAGCAGCTGCACCGCAATCGCGCTGTCTTCGTCTTTCCCATCGTCTCGCGTCATGAACGTCACGGTTGCGGTCGCGAGCGTCACGGTCGTCATTGTTGCGCCTGGCGCCGTGCCTCGCGTCGTTGCGCCGCACCCGAGGCTCAAAACGGCAAGCGCCGCTGCTGCCACCAGCCCGGTTATCCGCATGTCGTTGCTCCTTTTCACCCGATCGGAACAGAGCACGCGACGTGCCGAGCGCGATCACACCAAAAGGGCACCTGAACTGTCCATGATCCCGTCGTTCCGGGTGCCGAGCGCGATATGACTCTTTCGACGCAATCGACTCAAACCGTTGGTGTTATGGCGTTTGACAAACTGTGCAAAACGGTCGAGTACTGGTGTAGGGCTTGCAACTCGACCGGACCTCGGGACGCCCCCCGAAAACCGCCGCTGCAAAGGTGGGTTCCAAGGGTCAGGCGAGGGAGGTCCCCGTGGAAGTACTCACGCCGCGAAAGAAGGTGGAGCCGTCGACGCTCATGATCAGCGTCGAGCGTCGTGGCGGCCGGAGTGTCAGCGTCAGCATCCGTGGATCGACATGGGGTGTGCTGTTTGCGCTGGCGCTTCTCGCCGCGGCCGCGTGGCTGCTGACGCGCTGAGCTGGGATCGTCCGCGAACGGGTCACAGGACGTACGCCAGCGCGAAACCGATCTGGGCCACAAACATCATTCGATACATGTGCGCCCACGAGACGTGGTTCTCCTCCACTGCCAGATCCTCGGGGCGCCGCAGCATCAGGTAACACACGTAAATGCCGTACAGCGTCATGAAGACGCCCAGCCCGTGGAGTAGCCAGTAATTGCCGGTGAGGATTCCAAGCTCTGCGCCGATCGGGATCATCAGGAATGGCGCGACGAACGAGGGCGAGATCATCCACGCGGCTCGGGTCACGCCGTACTTAATCGGAAGCGTCACGCATCCGCCGCGACGATCGCCTTCGATGTCCGCGAAGTCCTTCGTCGTTGACGCTCCGAGGAGAAACAGCCCGAAGATGCCGCCGATGTACCACGGCTCGACACCGAAGATCGTTTTGACGGCGGACCATCCGGCCACCTTCAGCAGCACGCCGCGCGGAATGGCGATGGTCACGTTGGCCCAGATCCCAAGACGTTTGGTGCGGAATGGCGGGGCCGAGTAGAGGAACGTGATGATGGTGGCCACCAGGACGATCCAAAAACATTCGTGGCGCCCTGCCGGCGCAACCAGCCAGGCGAGCCAGAGCGCGATAGCGTAGTTCACCCACGTAAATACCCACGCCTGGCTGATGGTGAGGCGGCCCGAGGGCAGCGGCCGCTTTGGCTTGTTGACGCGATCGATCTCGAGGTCGTAAATCTGGTTCAGCGCGTTCGAGGCGGAATTGAGCACTGCTGCCATCAACGCACCGATCAGCGGATAGGTCAGCACCGCTGCGGACCAGGGTGCGGATGGCTCGGCACCAATCGCGGTGACGGCGCCGGAAAAGAACCCCAGCGCCGGTGCGATGAGCGTGAACGGGCGGCCGAGCTCGAGATAGGTCCTCACGTTAAATCCCAAATCCCAAATCCCAAACCCAAGTCCCAATCACAAATCACAAATCACAAATCCCAAGGGTCACCGCGACGGCCACCGAGGTGTTGATGAAGTTCAGCAGGTCGTTGTTGAGAATACCGGGCTTTTCCAGCGTCGCGCCGAGCGCGCTTTCGACGAATGACCCCGCGAGAGCGCCAATGACGACGAACAGAATGGCGTGTGCTGGAATGAGACCAAGTGCGGCGCCAAGAGCAGCAAGCGCCACGGCGGCAATCACGTTCGCAATCGTGCCTTCAAGCGAGATAGCACCCGATGTGCCCGGCGGGACCGGACGAAAGCCGACGACAAGGAACGTGCGCCGGCCCCAGGCTTTCCCGATTTCACTCGCGACCGTATCCGCGGCGCCGGCCGTCAACGCGGTCACGAGAGCCAGCCAGGCGGCCGCCTGGTACGGAGAGGTGATGGCGAGAACCGCGGCCACCGCTCCCGCCAGGCAATTCGCGAGCGCGTTTCCGGCGCCGCGGCGCCCTTCACGGTCTTCCTGAATACCGAGCGCGCGCTTCCGCTGCCAGCCGATCTTCGACGTGATCACAGCGGCCGCAAACGTCGCCAGGAGCATGACCCACCCTTCCCAGCCGGCGCCGAGATAGACCGCGAGTCCAATCGCGGAGCCCGCGAACACGCCCGACCACGTTACCGCGCCTTCAAGAAACGCGACCGTTGCGAAGCCGGCATTGACGAGCACGGCCGGCAGGAGGCGTCCGATTGCTCCGGGCAACATGGCGCCGGCGCTCGCGGGATCCATCAGGGACATCAGCCACAGCGTTGCCGCCGCCGCGAAAGGAACCGACAGGTTGTCGTCGAGCCGCACCGGAATCGTTTCAACGAACGCCGCGACGATTGCCGCAACGATGGGGGCGGCGATGACGAACCACGCGGGAGCAGGAGGCGCAACGTTAGGTTGCGTCCACCAGCAGAGCAGGATGCCAGCACCGCTGCCCGCAATCGCAAAGGCGCAGGCGCCTGCCCACGTCTTGTCGCGGTTCCACGGCAGCCGTCCACCTCCAGTCCGACGACCGACGAGTGTTGCCAATCCATCTCCGACCGCGAGAATGGCCCATGCTGCGGCCGCGATATCGAGGCGATGCCGGAAGAACAGAATGAGCAGCAGGACCGCGATCGGATAGTAGAGAATGCCGGCGGGCAGCCCCCTGCGCAAATCTTCGGGACGGAAGATGGCGGCGCCGCCGGCGCGCGGAAGCACGAACGCGTTGAAGAGAAGCGCGGTTGTCGCGAGCGCTGCCGCCTGCGGCCACGTGAGAATCCGCAGCAGGAACGCCCATCCCACCATCGTGATGTGAACGGCCTGGCGCTTGGTTTCTGAGAAGCTCACAGCGTCGCGATCGTGCGAGTGAGGCCTTCGGTCAGTGGCGTGATGCGGTAATCGAGCTCGCGGACCGCGTCGGTGCTGTCGAGCGGCCAGTCGTACCGGAAGATGTCCACGGTGCGCCGCGTGAGCAGCGGCGTCGCGCCGGTCAGCCGTGCGCGGAGCTCTTCGACCGAGCCGATCGCTTCCGCGGCGACATACGGAATGGTCCACGGCAACGACCGCCTCGTCAGCTCACGCACGATCTCGAAGATCCGGATCTGCGGCACGTTTTCGCCGCCAAGCCGATAGTGCATCCCGACGCGTCCGCGCTCGAGTGCTTCGACGTACCCGCGCGCGACATCTTCGACGTACGAATACGACCAGATGCGTCGCGGCCCGATCAGGCCCGGCAACTTGCGGCGAAGATGATCCCGCACCATGCGGCCGACGAGATTGCCTTCGGTGAATTCACCGGGCCCGTACATCACACCCGGATACAGACGGATGAGCGGCGTCCCCGCATCCTCGGCGCGAACGGCAATTTGCTCCGCGACCACTTTGGTCCGCTGGTAGTCGTTCGCCTGCAACGGCTCGGTGCGACCCGCCGGCGGCAGCGCGAGGAAAGAAGACGTGTAGAGCACCTTGCGGACGCCGGCCGTTTTGGCTGCCGCCAGCACGTTGCGCAGGCCGTTGACGTTGATCTCGTCGAAATCGCGGACGCGCCGCCGCCAGATGCTCACGAGTGCGGCCATGTGGATGATGGCGTGGCATCCTTCCGCCGCCCCGTGCACGGCATCAGCGTCGCGGATGTCACCGTCGACAGGGCGGCCGGGCAGCGCAGTCGCGCTCGCGCTGCGCGCGAAGAGCACCACCTGGTGTCCGCGGGCGCTGAGCGCGTTGACGATGGCGCGCCCGAGATAGCCAGTGCCGCCGGTGACGAGAACCTTCACGAGGATTCCCAATCAACTCGCAAGGCCCAAGGAAAATGCTCACGACAATAGGGGTGGCAGCGCGGCGTTGGACCTTGGAAGTTACTCACGGCGGACCGCGGTGCGCCAGTACTCGATCAGATCATCGAGCATTGCGTCGAAGGAAATCTCTGGTCGCCAACGAGTGTCCGTCTGCAGGCGTGACGGATCGCCGACGAGTGCGGCCGTGTCGTGCGGACGGAGACGCGCCGGATCCACTTCGACTCGCACCGCTACCCGCACGCGCGCCCTGAGCCCGTCGAGCAGGTCGCGCATCGAATGCGACACGCCCGAGCACACGTTGTACGGCGTGGCGGGGCGGCCGTGTTTCACGAGCAGCTCGTACGCACGCACCGTGTCGCGGACGTCCAGCATGTCCCGGCGGACGTCGAGGTTCCCCACGTACATCACCGGAGGTTCCAGTCCTGCCTCGATTCGCGCGAGCTGGCGCGCAAAGGCCGGCGCCGCAAACGAGGGCGCCTGCCGCGGGCCCGTGTGATTGAAGGAGCGCGTGACGATCACGTCGATCCCGTCCTCGCGGAGGCTGCGGATCCCCAGCTGCTCCTGCGCCAGTTTGCTGAGCGCGTACGGATTGGCCGGCGCGAGTTGCGCGGTTTCAGCGATTGGGACCTCGCTTCCGCGGTAGACGTACGCTGATCCCGGGACGAGCACACGGCATGCACAGCCTGCTCTGCGAAGGGCGTCGAGCAGGTAGTGCGTGGCCAACACGTTCTTCGCGAACGGACTGCGCGTGTCGGACCACGAATGCGCCACATGCGGCGCTCCGGCACAGTGGTAGACCACTGAAGGCTTCAGCTCCGCGATGCGTGCACGGACGGCGTCGCGGTCGAGCAGATCGACATCCTGCCTGGACCAGCCAATCGCGCCCCGGAGGCGGTCCACCAGATGGCTCCCGACAAAGCCCGCCGCCCCGGTGACCAGAACCCCGGAACCTGGAACCCGGAACATCAACGTTTCCCGTATTGCGCTTCGTAGTAGGCGCGGAATGAGGGATCCTGTTCCTTGATCGGTCGCCACCACCATTCATTCTGCCGATACCAATCAACCGTCGCGGCCAGCCCGCGCTGGAACTCTACGCGCGGAGTCCACCCGAGGCTCCGCAGCTTTGTCGTATCGAGGCAATAGCGGCGATCGTGTCCCTGGCGGTCCTGCACCGGCTTGATGAGCGACCCAGGTTTTCCCACCAGGGCGAGTATCCGACGCGTGAGCTCTACGTTCTCGACTTCGTTGCCGCCGCCGATGTTGTAGACCTCGCCACTCTGCCCCTGCTCAATCAGCAGGTCCACCCCGCGGCAGTGGTCGTCCACGTGCAACCAGTCGCGCACGTTGCGGCCGTCGCCGTAGAGCGGCACCGGGATGTCCTCGAGGGCATTGGTGACAAACAGCGGGATGACCTTTTCAGGGAACTGGTACGGGCCGTAGTTGTTCGACGCGCGGGTAATCACCACCGGCACGTTGTAGGTGGCCCAGTAGCTGTAGGCGAGGCGGTCCGCCGCCGCCTTGCTCGCCGAGTACGGATTGCGCGGCTTCAGTTCATCGGTCTCACGGCTCGCGCCGACGGGGACGCTGCCGTAGACCTCGTCGGTTGAAATCTGAATGAAGCGCCGCAGTTCCGGCGCACGGCGTGCCGCCTCCAGCAACACGAACGTGCCCAAGACGTCCGTGTGAATGAACTCGCCGGCCGCCTGGAGTGAACGGTCCACATGCGTTTCCGCCGCAAAGTGGACGACAACGTGAGAGCGCTCCACAAGAGCGCCGGCCACGGCGGCGTTCGCGATGTCGTCGTGTACGAACTGGTGGCGCGGATGTGTCATCACATCGTGCAGGTTCTCGCGCCGCCCCGCATACGTCAGTTTGTCGAGCGTCGTTACCCGCCAGTCGGAATGTTCGGCAAGCGCATAACGGACGAAATTGCTGCCGATGAACCCGGCGCCTCCGGTAACGAGCACTTCAACCATCTTTGCGGTTCCAGTCGTACGGCAGCGTGTTGTGTGGTTCGAGCCGGAACTCGTCGGGGTCGTGGTACCGGTAGGGTTCCGTCGGGACGTTCACGACGAGCGCCATCTCGGTGCTGATGCACTTCCACCCGTGATACACGAGGTTCGGCACCTGCACGAGCATCGGGTTCTGCGAGCCGATGAAGAACTCGTTGATCGCGCCGTTGGTCGGCGACTCGGGACGCGTGTCCACGAGTACCAGCTTCACCATGCCGGCGATACACGCGAAATTGTCCACCTGGTGCTTGTGGTAATGCCAGGCCTTCACGACACCGGGATACGTCGCCGACACGTAGACCTGGCCGAACTGCGAATACAGCTCCTGTTCGTCGCTGCGCAGGACCTCCAGCAGCCAGCCGCGTTCGTCTGGAATCAGGCGGAGCGTCTTGGTCTTGACGCCGTCGATACGCGGCTGCTTCGCGACGGTCGCGGCGTATGCCGTCGGTTTGCTCATCTCACCACCTGATGCCGACTTCAGAGTTATCGCCCAGCATGAAGCGATACGCGCTCGGTTTCACAGGCTCGCGGTAGATCTTCACGTTCTTCCCGAGCAGGCTGTCGATGACGCGATTCGCCAGGTCGCGAAGGCAGCAGCCTTCGAGCACGATGCTGTGCTCGATCTCGGTGTCGCGGATCTCGACATCGGCGCCGATCGACGTGAACGGTCCCACGTATCCGTGAATGATCCGCGCGCGGTGGCCGATAATCGCCGGCCCGCGCACAACCGAACGCTCGATCACCGCACCCGGCTCTATTACTACCTTACCTTCGACGCGGCTCTCCGCGTCCACCGACCCTTCGACGCGGCGTTCGAGCGTGTCGAGGATTAGCCGATTCGCCTCGAGCATGTCCTCGAGCTTTCCCGTATCTTTCCACCACCCGTCCACGAGGTGCGGCCGCACCGTCAGGCCGCGATCGATGAGGTCCTGGATGGCATCGGTAATCTCGAGCTCGTTCCTGAAGCTCGGCTTGATGCGGTTGACCGACTCGAACACCTGCGGGCCGAACATGTAGACGCCGACGAGCGCGAGATCCCCGATCGGCTCTTTCGGTTTCTCGACGAGCCGCACCACTTTTCCGTCCCTCAGCTCGGCGACGCCAAACTGCTGCGGGTCGGGCACGCGCGTCAACAGGATCTGCGCCGCCGGCTTCTCGCGGTCGAACTCCTGCACGAAATGCGTGATGCCGCGGTTCAGCAGGTTGTCCCCGAGATACACCACGAAGGGTTCGTCCCCGATGAACTCGCGGCTGATCTTCACCGCGTGCGCGAGTCCACGGGGCGCGTCCTGCTCGATGTATTGCACGCGGACGCCCCACCGTGAGCCGTCGCCCACAGCGGCGCGTATCTCCGCCTGCGTGTCGCCAACGACGATGCCGATCTCCGTGATGCCGGCATTCGCGATAGCCTCGATGCCGTAGAACAGCACGGGCTTGTTGGCGACAGGCACGAGCTGCTTCGCGCTGGTGTAGGTGAGCGGCCGCAGCCTGGTGCCCTTGCCGCCGCTGAGGATGAGCCCTTTCACGTCGAGCTCATCGCGTCGTGCCGCCGAACGCCCCGAAGAAATTCGAAAACGTGCCGAGGCCGGCTAACGTGAAAGAGAAGTTGATGCGTCGATCGGACGGAAGAGGGATTGACGAGCTGAACTGGCCGTAGTTGTAATTCTGGAACTCCACGCCAAACCCGCAACATTGAGCGAAGTACGTCGCCGACACGGCCTGGCTGACGAGCGTCTTGCGATCGATGTCCCACGACAGGGTGTATACGCCGCGGACCCGGCTGTCGAGAAATGACAGGTTGGTCGACCCGTTCAGCGTCGTGTCTGCTTCCGTGTCCTGACGCACGTGAAACCGGCTGAGGCTTACGCCAACCGAGTGGCCGCTGAAATATGCGTTTCCAGACGCGGTGAGCGACTGCATCCCGCCACCGCTGACATCATGTTCCATCCTGACGCTCGCGCTCGTGGATAACGTAGGCGAGTACCGCACCGTGAGCGCAACGGGCGAGAGGTCTACGGGCTTGCGGCCCTGGACCGTGCTCGCGTAGGTGGGGTCGTATTGGCTTGCTTCAGCGGTGGAATAGTACGTCTGCTGAAGCGCGACGGACAGGAACTCGCGCGCCCCTCCTGACGCACCTTCGCGCGGCCGATCGCGTCGCAGCAGCCGGTTCGTCAGCCCGTAGGTCAGCCGCGCCGAGCCGCTCACGATGAAATCACTGGCGTTGCTGAGGATTGGAACCGCCTGGTAATTGTCCACCGACGTGATCTGCTGGTACGCGAACGTCGGTTCGACGACGTGTTTGTATCGTTCGACACTGCTCTCCGCCGCGGCGTCCCAGATTTTCGTGAAGACGGGACCGATCGCCTCCGCCCGCAGGTCGAAGTAGGAGCGTGTGAACGGCTCCGGCACCTGCACATTGAGCGCGTTCTTGCTTTCGGTGTAATGCGTGAGCCGGTACGCGGCGGACGTGTTCAAGTTGAGGAACGTCCAGCGTGACACGGGCAAGCGCACGAGCGGCGCCAGGTCCAGGCGCGCAAGGCCGGTGTCGCTCACGGTGATGCCATCGGCCTGTTGGCGATACGGCAAATTCGCGAACTCACCCGTCATCGACCCATAGACCGGACCGCCGAACAGGCGAGTGGGCGCGACGCCCGCATTCACGCGCGGCGTACTGCCGTACACGAACGACCTGTGCTCCTCGCTGAAGACTTCGCTGCGGTCGTAGGTGAACGAGGCGTTGTACGGTCCCCACGCGCCGGTCAGTCCGCCCTGGATCACGCGGACGCTCTGCGTTGCCCGGAATGGGTCCTGCTGATACAGCTGCCTGATCACCATGTTGGACGAGTAGTCCACCCGCGTCCGCGCGCGCAAGCCGCGTGCGAGTGCGTGAACGGCATTGGCACGCACTTCAACCGTGTGCGTTTCGGGCACCGTTGTCGTCTGGTTGTCTTCGCGGAATTCGGCCGCTTTCTGGTTGAAGCGATAGACCGTGACGTTGCCGTCGGAATTCGGCCCGGCGACGTAGCGGTACTCCGCCCCGTAGCCCTGACCCGTTCGCGTGTACCAGTCGTGAAAAAACGTCGCGTCCTGGCTGCGGTCGATCGCCCAGAAGAACGCGTTACTGAGTTTCTGCCCGCTCACAGACGACGTGCCGTAGGTGGGCAGGAGAAACCCAGTGGAGCGCTGATCCTCCTGCATCGGGTAATAGGCGAGGGGGAGGTAGAACACCGGCACGCCCTTGACGCGCAACACGGTGTTCGTCAGCAGGGCGTAATCATCCAGGTTCAACGTCACCGTCTCCGACGTCAACTCCCACCGCGGCGTCGGTTGTACGCACGTGGTAAAACCGCCGCGCGTGATCCGGTACTTGCGCTCGCCTGCCTTCTCCACGGTGGCGCCGTAGAAATACACGTCGGGATCTTGTCCGCCGAATTCGACGATGTCGGCGTTGTCGCCAAGTGACATGATCCCGGACGCATCGAAGAAGGTGCCCGTCTGGTTCCTGGTGTTGAACTCGGCACGCTCGGCCGAGATGCGTCCTTCGGGGTTGACGAACACGACGTTTCCGCGCGCGACCAGCCGATTCGTGTCCAGGTAGAAATCGAGTTCGTCCGCGAAGAACTGAACGCCCGAGTCGTGCCGGAATTCGACCTTGCCGATGAACTGCCAGTGGGTGGCGGACACTTTTTCGAACCGATCGGCAAGCGTCCTGTAGCCCTGCGGCGTGGTCACGGGCTGCGCCGCGGGCGGGGGTGTCTGCGCGGCCGCCCCGATCGCGGCAGCGAGACACATCACGCAGCACAGGTAGAGACGATGAAGGGTCAAGGGACAGGGCTCAAGGCCTTGAGCCTTTGAGAATCATGGCAGGATAGCACGGCCGCGCAGCGCCTCGCGAACGGCGCCGGCCAGGAAGATGGATCCCGCCACGCACACCAGTGGAGCCCCGGTGAGCGCTCGCGCGACCGCGTCGGCGGGCTCCGGTTCCACGAGTACTTCGCGCCCGGGATCGAGCGAGCGAACGCGAGCGGCCAATGTGTCGGGCGGTTCGGCACGCGGGTTCGCGGGAGCAGTCACAACGATCGTTCGCGTAACGGGAAGAAGCATCCGGAGTACCGCGTCCATATCCTTGTCGCGCATCGATGCAAACACGAGCGGCGGCCGGTCCGGATGCCAGCGCTCGAGGTACGCTGCCAGGGTGCGGGCCCCATCGGGATTGTGAGCGGCATCGATCAACACCGATCGGCCGTCATCAAGGTACAGCCGCTCGAGCCGGCCCGGCCATTCGGCACGCTCGAGGCCTTGCACGATCGCGTTGAAGGTCACGGGAACGCCGCGCGTCCGCGCCACCTCGAGGAGCCGCAGCGCAACGAGGGCATTCTCTACCTGATGCTCCCCTCGAAGCGCCAGACGGACGGTGCCGTAGTCGTAGGTCGGGGTTTTCACTTCCATCATGGCTCGCCCCTCACGCATCGTTGTTGTGACCTTCACCCCGTGTCGCGCGCCGATGGTCCGAGCGTGGCGTTCCAGCGCGACGCGTTGCACAACAGCCTGTGCTTCAGCCGGCAGGTCTCCGACGACGACATCCGTCCCTTCCTTGATGATCCCCGCCTTCTCGAACGCGATCGACGCGAGCGTGTCGCCCAACTGCGCCTGATGGTCGAGGCCAATGGTGGTAATCGCGCCGGCCACAGGAGTAACGACGTTGGTGGCGTCGAAACGGCCGCCAAGGCCGACCTCCAGGACCGCCACCTGGACGCCCGCGCGCTCGAACAGCTCGAATGCGATCGCCGTTGTCGCTTCGAAGAAGGTCGGCGGCGCCGGAATCATGCCGTCGGCTACCAGGCGTTCCGCGACATCCAGCACGTGGCCAGAGGCGGATTCGAGATCCGCATCCGAGACGGGTGTCGTACCGATGACGAAGCGTTCGTTCAACCGGGACAGGTGTGGAGAGGTATACCGCGCCGCGCGCACGCCGGCGGCAACGAGCGCGGCGTGGACCATCGCAGTGACCGAGCCCTTGCCGTTGGTGCCAGCGATGTGCAGCGAGGCGTATGCGCGTTCAGGATGGCCGAGGGCCTCGCACAGCGCCGTGATGTTGGCGAGCCCGAGCTTTATCCCGAAGATCTCAAGAGCGTGAAGACGATGAAGCATTGTCGCCGGCGGCAGCGACAGCAAGTGGCGCCTCGACTGAAGCTGCCCCTGCCTTCATGAACCGCAGCGTGCGCGCGAGCGTGGCCTTCATCTCGCGGCGATCCACGATCAGGTCGATGAACCCGTGGTCGAGGAGGAACTCGCTCCGCTGGAAGCCCTCGGGCAGCTTTTGCCGGATGGTCTGCTCGATGACGCGCGGGCCCGCGAACCCGATCAGCGCCTTCGGTTCCGCGATGTTCAGGTCCCCGAGCATCGCGAAGCTCGCCGTCACACCACCCGTGGTCGGGTCCGTCAGGATGGAAATGAACGGCAACCGGGCCCGATCCAGGCGGGCGAGCGCGGCCGAGACCTTCGCCATCTGCATCAGTGACAGCGCGCCCTCCATCATGCGTGCGCCGCCCGAGCACGAGACCACAATGACCGGCTGGCGCCGCTCGATCGCCATTTCAATCGCCCGCGTGATCTTTTCTCCCACGACCACGCCCATGCTGCCGCCGATGAACGAGTACTCCATGGCCGCGACCACGAGGTCGAGCCCATCGAGCCTGCCAGTGGCGACGATGCAGGCGTCCTTCATGCCGCTTGCTTTAATCGTGGAGCGCAGGCGCTCCCGGTACGGCTTGGTGTCGGTGAACTGCAGCGGGTCCGTCGATATCAAGTTGGAATAGTGCTCAGTCCACTGCTCGCTGTCGAAGAGCGAGCGCAGTCGCTCGGCGGCGCTGATGCGGAAGTGGTGCGCGCATTTCGGGCAGACGTTCAGGTTGGTCGCGAGGTCCTTGTTATAGATAGCCTGTGCGCACCCAGGGCATTTCACCCACAGCCCCTCCGGCACCCGGCTCTGCGGCTTGTCGGCCGCGGGAGCGATGGGCTTGCGGGTCTTCTTGAACCAGGCCATTCACGTGAGGATACAGCAGTTTCAGCGTCGTCAAGCGTGGTGAACGGCGGCTAACCCGTCCGCCGCCCGTCGTTCGGGGGTGCGCAGCGGCATGGCGCCCGACGGCAACCGCAAGGTCATTACGGTGCCACCCTCCTGGCGCGCGGCGGCCGTGAGGGTCCCGCGATGCAGCCGCACAATTTCCGCCGCGGTGTGTAGGCCCAGGCCCAGCCCGGGCGCCGCGCTCGACGCTTCGGGGGCGCGGAACGATCGCTCGAAGATGTGAGGGAGCGCCTCGGGCGAAATACCGAT
>WUUC01015955.1_pt1 | contig 14588 bp, 10 predicted proteins | sample 6278441 | NCBI WGS metagenome assembly WUUC01 (sample SAMN13675441, study PRJNA597444) | soil metagenome | isolation source: soil | place: USA: Washington | collected 2017-10
CCCTGTCACGCCGGGGGACAAACTTCACGGGCTGGGAGCGCGGCGCGGGTGATGCGCGGCGCTGCCGTTTCACGTGCGCCCGGTCAGACGATGACGACGAACGGATCCTCCAACGGAGAGACCTCCAACGGTGCGACGACTCACGCCGGTCCGAGGCTGTCTCTGGACAGGGACGAGATCTCGGCGCTGAAGCTCGCCGTCCCGCTCGTGCGGCGGTGGCCGGCCGTCATCGGCGTCACACTCGCCGTGGGGGCCGCTGGGCTAGTGCTGGCGTTTGCGATCCCGGCGCGTTACACCGCGCGTACCACGTTCACCGTCGAGGCGCCGTCGAGCAGCCTGCCGATGTCGAAGGCGCTTGGCCTCCCCCGCTCGCTCCCCGGTCTCGGGCTCGGCGGTCAGGGGAGTCAGCTGGGTGCGGTGCTCGGAAGTCCGAGGGCGACCCCGGAGCCTGACTACTTCACGGGACTGGCGAGCTCGCGGTCGATAAAGGAAGGACTGCTCGCGACGCGGTTCGCGGACGTCGGCAGCGAGGTTGTGCCCAGCGCGGACGGTCGACCGCTGCTCGAGCTGCTGCGCGTTCGCGGCAACACTCCGGCAAAGCGTCAGGACAACGGCGTGCGCCGACTCGGCCGCATGCTCAGCTGGTACATCGACCGGAAGAGCGAGATCATCGCCATCGACGTCACCGATCGCGATCCGGAACGCGCCGCGGCGATCGCCAATCGGCTGATCGCGCTGATCGACAAACACAACGTCGAGCACCGCCGGTTCAGGTCGCGCCAGCAGCGTGAGCAGGCCGAACGCCGCCTGGCCGAGGCACAAGGGGAGCTCCGCGCGGCCGAGGAGCGACTCCAAGTCTTCCTGACCCGGAACAAGCGGTTCGCCGACTCGCCCCTCCTGACGTTCGAGCACGGCCGGCTCCAGCGCACCGTGCAGCTCAAGGAGGATCTGGTCGCCAGACTCACAGACGTGTACGACGAGGCACGGATCGCTGAAGCCGGCGACATCCCCGCCGTGTCGGTGATCGATACGGCGATCCCGCCGGTGCGCCGCTCCTTCCCGGTGTGGTGGCAATTCCTCCTCGGCGGGCTCGCTCTCGGCGTCCTTGCCGGGACGGTCGCCGCGTATCTGCTCGAAGCGAAGCGGAGCTGGGTCGCGGAGCAGCAGCCCGACTTCCTCGCGCTTCGCGACGCCGCGCTGTCCTGGAGGACGCGACTCCGTAAGGTCCACGCCCGCGGCTAGTCGGGCGTAAGCAGCGACAGATGGATCTCCTCGTCGGGCTCGGGTCCCCCGCCGCGGTCTTCTTGTGGGTGGCGGCGAGCCTGGTCACCTTCGTGTGGCTGCTGAAGCAGGCGCGCGACGGCGCGTTCGTGACCGTTCAGACGTTCGTCGTCGGCTTCTGGTTCCTCCTCTCCATCCTGCTGCAGTATCCCTTCACGTTCTCGCCCGCGAACGTCGCCGCGACCGGCCCGTCCGCTTACGTGCTGTACACCGATCACGTCGACACGGCGCTGGCGGTCAGCGTGGTTGGAATGGCGGCGTTCGCGCTCGGTTTCGGCCTGACGTCGAAGGAGCCGAGGGCGTGCGCCCCGGTCTCCGCCCTGGCCCGGGGACTGCGCGCGTGGGCGCACCCGACGCTGCTGTGGGCGAGCAGTGGTGCGGTGGTCCTGCTCTTCCTGCTCGTCTTCGGGGCCAGCCTCCTCGGCGGCGAGGGGCTGCGGATCCGCGCGCTCGCCAATCCCGTCGTCCGTCCGGTCTACAATGTCGTCGCGTCGATCCTTCCGCTCCTGATCGCGACGGTCATGCTCGCGGCGAGCGAGCGTCGGGACCGAGCACTCTGGACCCTCGTCGCCGTGCTGCTCGGGCTGGCCGTGTTGACCGAGTCACGAGCGGTGGCGTTCGGGGGGCTCATGAGCTTCGTGCTGGCGAGGCTGGGTTACCGATCGCTGCGCGGGGAGCTACGTGTCAGACATGCGGCCGCGCTGCTGCCGGTCGCCGCGCTCGTGTTCTTCCTGATGTTCTACATCGCCGATCTGCGTGACGGCCGGCCGAACGTTGCCCAGACGGCGCTCAACTTCGGGTTCCACCTTTTCTACGGCAACAATTTTTCCGACCTCCGCGACTTTGCGTGGGTGCTCGCGTATTGGGACGGTGAGCCGTTCGGTGGTCGGACCCAGCTCGCCGGGCTGCTGGGATTCATTCCCTCGGTTCTTTCGACGTTCCGAACGCAGTGGTCGTGGGGTCGCGTGAGCACGGACATGGTCGGCGTCGGGACGCGGGAGGCGACGAGTGCGCATCCGGGTCTGCGCCCCGGCGTGTTCGGCGAGGTCTACATGAACTTCGGCGTCGTCGGCGTCGTGGTCGGTGGACTAGTGCTCGGGTACGTCGTCGCGCGCCTGTACGCGGCGACGAAGGACGCGGTCGAGCGGTACGACCCGTCGAGCGCGAAGCTGATCATCCTCGCCGCGTTCGCGGCCCTCAGCCTGCTCGCCAACGTCTACATGACCGGCGGGTTCGCGGGGATCTACGTCGTGGTCGGCGCGCTGATCCTGATTCGGATCGCGAAGGGGGTCCTTCGTGCGAGCACGTCGATGACCCCGGTCGCCGGCGGCGCGGCGCCAGGGTGAGCTCGACCCCGGACACGCCCGGCGTACCGGCGACGGTCTACATCGTGATCGTCAACTGGAACGGCTGGCGCGACACGCTGGAGTGTCTCGAGAGCGTCTCTCGTCTCCGCTATTCGCGCTATCGGGTCGTCGTCTGCGACAACGGATCGACCGACGGCTCTCTCGAGCAGGTTCGTGCGTGGGCCGAGGGCGGGCTGGAGCCGTCGGTCGACGAGCAGCACGTCCTGTCGTCGCTCGTGCGCCCACCGGTGGCGAAGCCGGTGCGCTACTCGCTGCTGGACCGGGCGGGCGCGGAGGCCGGCGGATCCGCGCACGACAGACCCGCGCCGCCTCTGGTGTTGGTCGACACCGGCGCCAACCTCGGCTTCGCCGGCGGCTGCAACGTCGGTATCCGCTACGCGATGCGGCAGCCGGATTGCGCGTACATCTGGCTCCTCAACAACGACACGGTCGTCGATTCGGAGGCGCTGACCGCGCTGGTGCGCCGGCTTCGCGCGCAGCCGAGCGCCGGCCAGTGCGGCTCCCGGCTGATCGACTACCGCGATCCGGCGGTCGTGCAGACACTGGGCGGGGAGCGGTACAACAAGTGGCTGGGCCGAATCCGCCCGATCGGCGCCGGCCGTCGGATGCCCGGCCCGGTGGACTCGGCGTGGGTCGAGCGCCGAATGTCGTACGTCTCCGGCGCGTCGCTGTGCGTCACGCGCGCCTTCGTGGAGCAGACCGGGCTTCTCGACGAGTCGTATTTCCTCTACTACGAGGAGCTGGACTGGACGGCGCGCGCCGGGGGCCGGTTCACCCTCGCCTACGCGGACGACAGCGTCGTCTATCACAAGGGTGGTGCGAGCACGGGCTGCGACCGGAGCGGCGCTCGACGGAACGCGAGCGGCGACTTCTTCGTGCTCCGCAACCGGCTGCGGTTCACACGACGACACGCGCCGGAGGCACTGCCGACCGTGCTGCTGGGGATGGGCGCCGCCGTTGTCAATCGCATTCGACGTCGCCAGTTCGGCCGAATCCCGACGATCCTCCGGATCGTGTCGTCGAGAGACACCTATCGGGCGGGGCCGCCCCCGGTCGTCGGCCCGCCGTCGTCGGAGTTCTAGGCCCGGGGAGCCGGGGCGGGGACGCGCTTACTTCGCGCCCCAGCGCCAGACGGCCGCGCCGAAGGCGCCGAAGAACGCCACTGTCGTCGCCGCGCGGAAAGCCAGCGTCGGCGTCAGGAGCCCGACGCCGAGAAGGAGCAGAAGGCCCGCGGGCACCGCCCGTCGCGGCAACAGGTCGCCCAGCCGCTCGCCCTGCACCCGACCGGCCAGCCAGAAGAGGACGCCGGCGTCGACGCTCACACGCAGGCACCAGGCGATCGCCGCCCCTTCGATCCCGAGCCATCGAATGAGGGCGACCAGCAGAACGACGTACGCCGGCAGCTCGGCGAGGTGCAGCTTTGCGATCAGGTCCGAGCGTCCGACGCCCTGGAGCAGCGCGTTCGGCATGTAGGCGAGACCGTTCACGAACACGCCGAGCATGAGCCAGCGCATCACGGCCGTGCTGCGCGCCGCGAAGTCCGGGCCGAGCCAGAAGTGGAGGATCTCGGGGGCGAAGCAGATGACGAGGAAGGCGAGCGGAAGCTGCGCCAGGAAAACCGCGCGGATGCCTGCGCGAAAGAGCTCGCCGAGCCGGCGCCGGTCGGTGCTCACGCTCGCGGCGAATGCCGGAAACAGCACCGCGCCGACGGCCCCCGGCACGAGGAGCGCCTTCGAGACCGCCTCGTATGGCGTGACGTAGTACGCGACGGCGGCAACCGAGATCATCGCGCTCACGAAGAATCGGTCGAACGAGACCATCAACGGGCTGACGATGTTGGTTGCCGTCAGCCAGCTGCCGAACGACACCAGGTCTCGCGCCGTGGCTCGATCGAACCCCGCGGGCCGTCCGACGCCGTCGATGACGCGGAAGCACATCGCCGCGTACGCGAGCAGTGCCACGAGGCGCACGAGAATGAGGCCCGCGATGGCGGGGGCGAGGTCCGTCGTGAAGCGAAGCGTGAGCAGCGGTACGACGAAGGTCAGGATTCCGGTCGGCAGGCGCACCGCGTTCACGAGACCGAACCGCTGCACCGCTTCCAACGCGCCGCGCACCCCCGGGGTGAGTACGACGACCGGCACCGCGAGCGCCACCAGGTAGAAGCATCTGAGTGCCTCACCCTGGAGCTCGGGCGACACGCGTATCGTTTGTTGCACGAGCCACGGCGCCGCCAGCAATCCGACCAGCGCCCCGGCTACTCCCAGCGCCACCGTGAGATACCAGGCCGTCCATAGCGCCGCGCCGACGCGTCCGCGGTTGGGAGAGACGAGCAGCTCCGAGACGTGTCTGGTGACGGCGCGCCCCAGGCCGAGGTCGAAGATGCCGGCGTAGCCGATCAGCACCCACACGAGTGACAGGATCCCAAACCGCTCGACACCGAAGCCGCCGACGATGAACGGGACGGCGGCGAGTCCTACGATGGCCGGAACGACTGAGCCGGCGAGCGTCCAGACGGCGTTCGCGGCCAGAAGGCGACCGGTGGCGATCCTCGCCGCGCTCATGCGGTCAGACAGGGGCTGGTCAGGATCGCGGCAGCGGCGAAAACGAGATCGACAGCGAATTGGTCCTGATGTCGAGCCCCTGGCCCGGGTTGCATGCGAAGTAATCGGTGAACAGGGTGTTGATTCGCCAACCGGCCCGCAGCCCGATCCCGATCGTCCCCCCCGGGGTCCGGATCGAGGCGAAGCCACCCGGCAGGAATGATACGTCGTGCGTGCACTCATCCGCCGGGATCAGATCCGGCTGGAGCGTGTGCGCGTCCTCGTCCCACCGGATCCGCTCGACCGACAGGCCGGCACGCCACCGGCCCCCCTCGTAGCCCACGCTGACGAACTGGCTCGAGGAGCCGGGTCCGATCGCCGCGCCGAGCACCTGCCCGCGGTTCGTGTAGCCCTGAACGACCGCGCGGCTCGTGTACCACGTGCCGATCGGTCGGAAGCGAAAGGTCGTGCTCTGCTGGAGGAAGGAAGCCTCGCCCTGAACGCGCACGCGTCCTCGCGCGTGGCTCCACGGCGCCACCTCCGGGCCGAGCCACTGAAGGCCGAGCACGTAGGCCTGTGAATGGTTGGGTTGAGAGAGGAAGTCGCGGAGCGACAGCGGCTGCTCGGCGCGCCCCCACTCACCGTAGACCTCGAAGTCATCGCTCGGGAAAACCCAGCGGAAGAAGAGTGAGAAGAGCTGGTCGCGGCCGGGCGTTTGGGTCGGGTCGCTCAGTGGCCGTGCGTTCGGAGTCCCGACGTCGGCGAAGACCTGGGCGAAATCGCCGAGTACCGAGACCCAATCGTCGGTCGGCGCGTAGACCGCGCGCGCGGCGCCAACTGTCAGTCCTCGCTCCCAGCGCGGCTGCCAGGTCAGCGCGAGCAGGCTGATCGACCGCAGGTCGTTGCTCGCATCGGTGTCGAAGAAGCGTGACTCGGTTAGGCCACCCACGAGCCACCGTGCCTCGAACGGCCCGATCGGTGACCGGACGGGGGCCGCCGTTCGCAGGAACAGGTGCGGGAATCCCGGCGCGTTGTTCGACAGCACGAGCGCATTGCGAACGCCCGGGCCCCACCACTCGTTCTCGTTGGCCGCGCCCAGCTCCGCTTGGCGGAGAGAGAGCACGAGCGACGACTGCCCGGGGTCGACGCGTCCCATCTCGCGGCCGCCCATCAGGAACGGGAGGTCGATGGAGTTCGGCGCGACGTGCCAAGGGTTGGCGTATGGATTCCGCGTAGCTGGAAGGGGGGGCACCACGGCAGCGGTGAGCTCGGGCACGGTGTCATTGCCGGCGTGCACGAACTCCGGCGCTACGATCAGACGGACGCGACCCCACTCGGCGCGGAAGCCCGTGAGCAGCCGGAGGTTGAGGCCACGCCCGGCCCAAAGAGCGCCATCGTTGAGCGAGAGCGGGAGCCCGGAGTTCGAGGTGACAGTGACGTCGGCCGGCACGAGGGCCAAGCGAAGTCGGTTCGGGCGGCCGCCGATCGCTGGTGTCAGTGACGAAGCGGACCGAAGCAGGAAGCCCGCCGTCGACCTGGTACTATCCACGAGATGAGCAACGCGGACGGCGTCCTCCGCGGGGCTCCCCACCAGTACGAGTGGGGAAATCTCAACTCGACGGGGGCGAGCGGTGCCAGCTGTCGGGGCCTGGGCCGCAGTCGAGCTCGGAATCGGCGCCTGAGCGCAGAGAGCGAGGGCGAGACACGATACGCTGCGGTATCGAAGACGAGACATGATCGGAGCGGCGGTTTATCGGCAAACCAGCGAGCCCAAACAGCTTAGCGATGAATCGGCAGCGGGGCTACGAGGCCGGCTGGGTCAGGCGCCGAAAGATGCGCGACCGGCCACTCCGCGCCGTGCCCGTGACGAACCCTCGGCCGTCCGGGTACAGCCCTCGGAGAATGGCGGCGCATCATTTCTTCGACACGGCCTGGCCCGCTTTGCTATTCACAGTAGACATAGCCAGGCCGCTCTTACATTTTTGGAAGCTGTCTGACGAACAAGTGTTTTCCAGCGGCGCGTGGCCGGCCTGATGTCTCGGGGCCACGCGTCTGCCACGTTCCTCCGCCCCCCGTGTATGCGGCCTTCCGTCGTTCGATCTGCACTCGCCGTCGCCTTGCTGGCGACGCTGCCACTCGGAGTAAGTGAGGCCCAGCGCCCGTCTCCCGCTCAGGCGGAAGCGCTGCTCAGGACCCGGCCCGACCTCGTCGCCCAGCTGCGCAGGCGCATCCAGAACAGTGGGTTGACCGCGGCCCAGATCCGGACCCGGCTGGAAGCGGAAGGATATCCGGCGTCGCTCTTCGACGCCTACCTGTCCGAGGGGATGGCGACGGACTCGATCACCGTCACCGAGGATGTGTTCACGGCCGTCCGCTCACTCGGCATCGCCGACTCCGCCGCCGTCGACTCACTGAAGCGGCTGGGTGGAGCGGCGTCGGATTCGCTCGACGTGGCCAAGCTCGCACGGTTGGAGCGCCGACTCAAGGCGTTGACCGACAGCGGCTACACCATCTTCGGCGAGGACGTGTTCGCGAAACCGACGACCCAATTCGACCCCAACAATTCCGGTCCCGTCGACGCGGGCTATCGGCTCGGTCCCGGCGACCACCTCGTGCTCATTCTCACCGGTGACGTCGAAGAGACGCACTCCGTCGAGGTGACGCGCGAGGGCTTCATCGTGGTCCCGAGGGTCGGCCAGATCTCCCTGGCCAACCTGACACTCGCCCAGCTCGAGGACGTGCTCTACACGCGGCTGGGCCGTGTCTACTCCGGTGTGCGCCGCGGCCCCGGCGCAACGACCCGCTTCTCGATCAGCGTCGCGAGGCTGCGCAGCAACCAGGTTTACGTCCTCGGTGACGTGGCGCGCCCCGGTGCGTACCGCGTCTCGAGCGCCGGCACAATGCTTCATGCCCTCTACGCCGCCGGCGGCCCGACCGAGAACGGCAACATGCGCTCGATCCAGCTCCAGCGTGGCGGCCGCCCGGTCGGACAGCTCGACCTATACGACTACCTGCTGCGCGGGAATTCGGCGAACGATTTGCGACTCGAGACCGGCGACGTGGTGTTCGTTCCGCCGCGCGGGGCGCGAGTCCGCATCTGGGGCGAAGTCGTTCGGCCCGCGACGTACGAGCTGAAGGCCGGGGAGACCCTCGCCAACCTCATTCGGTCGGCCGGCGGCTTCACCGCGGAGGCCGAGCGTCGTCGGGTGCAGATCGAGCGTATCCTGCCGCCGGCGCAGCGGAGCAGCGCCGGCAGCGACCGCGTCGTCATGGACGTCGCGTCCGAGCAGTTGGCGAGCGGCGACGGACCGGCGGTCCCGCTTCAGGCGGGGGACGTCGTCCGCGTCTTCCCGGTGGCGGAGCGCGTCGCGAGCCGCGTGACGGTGCGCGGGCATGTGTGGACGCCGGGACCGGTCGGGTTCAAGCGTGGGATGACGCTGACCGACGCGCTCCATCTCGCCGGGGGTCTGAAGCCCGACGCCTACCTGGGTCAGGTGCTCATCAGCCGCCTCCAGCCCGACTCGACGCGCAGCCAGCTCAGGTCCGCCCTTCGCGACACCACCGGCACGGCGGAGAACGACCTGACGCTCGCCGACGGCGACGAAATCGAGGTCTTCTCGCAGACCGAGTTCCGGCCGACGAGGTACGTGGTCATCAGCGGCATGGTGCGCAACAGCGGCCGCTTCCCCTACCGCGAGGGGATGACGCTTCGCGACCTGGTGCTGTTGGCCGGAGGTCTGGAGGAGGGCGCGCTCGTCACGGAGGCGGAGATCGCGCGGCTGCCGGAAAACCGGGCCGCGGGGATCACCGCGGTGACGACGCGCGTCCGGATGGACGAGGGCTACCTCTTCGAGCGCCCGTCGAGCGGCGCGCTCGGCGCGCGGCAGCAGGCCGGGGAGATGGCGCCCGACGTCGCGCTGCGGCCGTACGATCACGTGCTGATCTTCCGGCAGCCGAACTGGACGCTCCAGCGGACCGTGATGATCACCGGCGAGGTCCGCTATCCGGGCCGCTACTCACTCCGGAGCAAGAGCGAGCGGCTGGGCGACCTCATCGAGCGCGCCGGCGGCCTCACCGCCGACGCATACGCCGCCGGAATCTCACTGCATCGCACCGACAAGAAGGTCGGCCGCATCGGCGTGGACCTGCCCAGGGTGCTCAAGAATCCGCGTCACCGCGACAACCTGATTCTCGTCGAAGGCGACTCGATCTCGATTCCGATCTTCAGCGGCGTCGTCGACGTGCAGGGGTCCGTGAACTCGCCGGTGGCCGTCGCGTACGTGCCGGGCCAGAACATCGGCTACTACATCGGGGCCGCGGGCGGCGTGAATCGAAAGGGGAGCGCCAAGCACGCGTACGTGACGCAGCCGAACGGCAAGGTCGAGAGCCGGCGCGGTCGGGGAATCCTGCCGGACGCGGTGCCGCAGCCCCAAGCGGGAAGTGTCGTGTTCGTTCCGGACAGGGATCCGTCGGAGAAGCGCGACATCGCCGCGATGGTCCTGATGACGACGCAGGTCCTCGGCTCGGTCATCGGCTTCATCGTGCTCGCGAAGCAGCTATAACCAACGCACGATTCACCGCCACCCCGCGGCGAACGGCGCACCGCGCCGCTCGGTATGCGGTGCCGTGACTCCGACCGTTGCTGAGCGGCGCGTCGTCGTGGGTGGCGGGATCGTTGAGCTCGCGACGGGTACGAGCTGTCGCTCGACGATGACCCGTGACCGTGCTCGAGATGGAAGCCGCGGGTCGACACGGGTTCTGACTACGTCGCGCTCGACGACCGCCGGTTTATCTGGCTTGTCTGGCGAATGACGGTGCGGCCGTGCCAGGATGGATCGCCATGGTCACCAGCTAGCGTTGCTGCCCTGCACGCTCGTCCCCTTTTACCGCCGGACGGCACTGCTTGTCGCCGTTCGCCCGACCGCGCGAACGATCTCCCCGACGCGATCGAGGTCGGCAGTCGTCAGGGCTGACCCGGACGGCAGGCAAAGACCCTTCCGGAACAGATCGCTAGCTACGCGCCCCCCGACGCATTCGGCAGCGGCGTACAGCGGCTGGAGGTGCATCGGCTTCCAGACGGGCCGCGCCTCGATGTTCTCCGCTTCGAGCGCGAGGCGGACGGCCTCCCGGTCGGCGCCGAACGCGTCGGGGTCGATCGTCAGAGTCGTGAGCCACCGCGAGTGAGTTCCCCACGGCGCCTCCGGCATGAACTCGACGCCGGGGAGCTCTGCTAGCGCGCTGCGGTAGTGCTCGAAGTTCCGACGCCGCGCGCGCACACGCTCGTGCAGCATCTGGAGCTGCCCGCGCCCGATCGCCGCGAGGACATTGCTCAGCCGGTAGTTGTAGCCGACCTCCGAATGCTCGTAATGCGCCGCAGGGTCGCGGGCCTGCGTCGCGAGCTTGCGCGCGTGCGCGACGAGGTGCTCGTCGTCGGAGACGAGCATGCCGCCGCCGGAGGTCGTAACGATCTTGTTGCCGTTGAAGGAGAAGATGCCGGCGCGGCCGAAGGTACCCGGTGCTCGTCCGCGGTACGTCGCGCCGAGCGCTTCGGCGGCGTCCTCGACGAGCGGGACGCCGTGGCGCTCGCACGCGGTGACGATCGGGTCGAGGTTCGCGCTCTGGCCGTAGAGGTGCACGACGACGACGGCCGTCGGCAGGCGCCCGCGTCTCGCACGGCGGTCCAATTCCTCTGCGAGCAGCGCAGTGTCCATGTTCCACGACGCCCGCTCGCTGTCGACGAACACCGGCGACGCGCCGAGGTAGCGGATCGGGTTGACGCTCGCGACGAAGGTCAGCGTGCTGACCAGCACCTCGTCACCCGCCGCGACGCCGAGTAGCTGGAGCGCGAGGTGAAGCGCGGCGGTCCCCGAGCTGAGCGCCACGCCGTGCCGCGCGCCGATCGCGTCGCAGAACTCCCGCTCGAAGGCGTCGACGTGCGGGCCGAGAGGCGCGATCCAGTTGCTCGCGAAGGCGTCGGCGACGAGCGCCTGCTCGACGTCGCCGACGTGCGGCGGGGACAGGTAGAGGCGAGGAGGTGTCACGGGGCGAGGTGCCAGCCTGGCGGGCGCTCCTTGATGACCTTAGCCGGCACGCCGACCGCGGTGCAGTTGGCGGGGAGTGATTCCGTGACCGCTGCGCCGGCGCCGACGATGGTCCATTCGCCGACGCCCACTCCCTGGATCACTGACGCGCCAATTCCGACGTCGCATCCGGCGCCGAGTGTGACATTCCCCGCGAGCTGTACGCCGGGGGCCACGGTCACGTAGTCACCGAGCTGGCAGTCGTGGCTGACGTTGCACGCGCGATTGAGGACGACGAAGGTGCCGATGTTGACGTTGGCCGTAACGATGCAGCCGGCCGTGATCTGCGTCCCCGGTCCGACAACCGCGTACCGCGACACGACGGCGCTGGGGTGAGTGAGCACCGGGATGCGAAAATTCCGGCCGCGCGCGACGAGGGCGTGGGCAATCGTGCGGCGCGCCGGCGAGCTGCCGACGCCGATCGCCACGTGCAGGTCGGCGGGACTCCGCCGCTCGAACCACTCGCCGCCGCCGAGGACGGGAAGCCCGTTCAGCTCCTTCCCCCACTCCGATGAGTCGTCGCTGAGGAAGCCGAGCAGCTCCCAGCTGGCGCCGTCGGCGTTCACGTCGGCGACCAGCTCAGCGACCTCGCGGGCGTGCCCGCCGGCGCCGATGATGACGAGCGGGTCCACGCGTCAGCTCGACGTCCCGGTGAAGCGCTCGGCAGTCACGTGGCCAGCCTGCGAGATCCCCTCGCGCCTGAAGACCTGGCCCAGCGTGACGAGGAGGATGCGCAGGTCGAGCGCGAAGCTCAGGTGGTCGACGTACCATACGTCGAGGCGGAAGCGGTCCGGCCAGGCGAGTGCGTTGCGCCCGTTGACCTGCGCCCACCCTGTCATGCCCGGTCGGACCTCGTGCCGCCGCAGCTGTTCAGCGGAGTAGAGTGGGAGGTACTCCATCAGAAGCGGACGCGGACCGACGAGGCTCATGTCGCCGGCGAGCACGTTGACGAGCTCCGGGAGCTCGTCGAGGCTCGTGCTCCGCAGCCACCGTCCGAACCGGGTGAGCCGCGCCTCGTCCGGCAGCTCGGGTCCGTCCGGCAACCGGACGTCGCGCATTGTGCGGAACTTGTAGAGCCGGAACGTACGCCCCAACCGTCCTGGCCGCTCCTGCCGGAAGATGACCGGCGAGCCCAACGCGAGTCGTACGGCGATCGCGACGACCGCGAACACCGGCGCGAGGAGCGCCAGCGCGGCGAGGGCGACGACGATGTCGAGGAGTCGCTTGCCGAATCGACGGTACACGTCTGCCTTCGCGGGCGGTCGCGTCAGCTCGCGCGCTGCTCGTCGAGCCAGGCCTGGAACATGAGGACGTCCCAGAGCAGATACGACCAGTTGCTGCGTCCGGAGAGATGCTGATTCCACCGCTCGCGCACCGGCGCGTGAGCGATGAATCCCTCGCGCCTCAGCCGATCCGGGTCGAGCAGCGACTCCGCCCACTCGCGCAGCGGCCCGCGCAGCCAGTCGTCCACGGGGACGCCGAAGCCCATCTTCGGCCGGTCGATGAGCGGTTGGGGCACGTATTGGAAAAGTAACCGGCGGAGCAGAAGCTTGCCCGTGTTGCCGCGGATCTTCATGGAGAGCGGTAGCCGGCCCGCGAACTCGACGACCCGGTAATCGAGGAACGGCACGCGCGCCTCCAGACTGACCGCCATCGAGGCCCGGTCGACCTTTACGAGAATGTCGTCCGGGAGGTACGTCACGAGGTCCAGCGCCATCATGTGGCGCGTGAAGTTGCCGGTGCGCGGCCACCGGCTTCGGTCGGTGAGCACCGTCGAATGTTCGACGCTCCCGCCGATGACGCCCGACGGGTCCTCCCAGTGCGTGACGAGGCCGCGATACATCTCGATCGGGTCCCTCGTCGCGAGGATGCCGGCCAGCTTGTGGGCGTTGTCGCCGATGCGGCGGAGCGGGACCGACGCCGGCACGAGCGGCGCGACGCGCCCGGCCAGCGCGTCCCACCGCCGCGGCGAGACGGCGCGAAGTCCCGACGCCATCGCCGCGCGAACGCGCCGCGGCACCCACCCGACCGACCGCCAGATCTTCCGCCCCCAGAAGTAACGGTTGTAGCCGCCAAAGAGCTCGTCGCCGCCGTCGCCTGAGAGACTGACCGTGACGTGTCGGCGCGCGAGCGCCGACACCAGAAACGTCGGGATCTGCGAGGAATCGGCGAACGGCTCGTCGTACATCGAGGGCAAGCGCGGGATCACCGCGAGCCCGTCCTCGGACGTCACGTAGAGCTCCGTGTGATCCGTGCCGAGGTGCGCGGCGACGACTTTCGCGTGAGGCGCCTCGTTGTACGCTTGCGCGGTGTTGCCGATCGAGAACGTCCGCACCGGCCGGGGCGATTGCGCCTGCATCAGGGCGACGATGGCCGAGGAGTCGACGCCGCCGGAGAGGAAGGCGCCGAGGGGCACGTCGGCGTGCATGCGGATCGCTACGGCGTCGCGCAGTAGGACGTCGAGCTCCTCGAGCGCTTCGCCCTCCGTGCCGGCGTACGGGCGCTCGGCCGCCGCTTCGGCGAGGGCGTGCGCGGACCAGTAGTGATCGACCTTCGGCTCGCGGCCGGGCGCGCCGTCTGCCCAGGCGAGCGTCAGGAGCCCGGCCGGCGGCAGCTTGGCGATGCCCGCGTAGATCGAGTACGGCGCCGGCACGTAGTTGTGTCGCATGTAGAGCGCGAGCGCGCCGCGATCAATTTCGCCGCGCCACGCGGGGTGGGCGCGCAGCGCCTTGAGCTCGGACCCGAACAGGAAGGTGGGGCCCATCCAGCCGTAGTAGAGCGGCTTCTCGCCCAGCCGGTCCCGCGACAGGTAGAGCGTCCGGTCGCGGCGATCCCAGAGGGCGAAGGCGAACATCCCATTGAAGCGCTGGAGCGCCTCGCGAACCCCCCAACGCTCGAACGCGGCCAGCATCACCTCGGTATCGGAGTGGCCGCGCCACTCGGGAGCGGCGCCGGCCCGCTCCAGCTCGCGGCGGATCTGCTCGTAGTTGTAGATCTCGCCGTTGAACACCAGGACGAAGCGGCCGCTCGCCGAAAGCATCGGCTGGTGCCCGGCGGGCGAGAGGTCGATGATCGAAAGGCGGCGGAAGCCGAACGCGACCCCCGCGCTGGCGTCGACCCACTCGCCGCCGTCGTCGGGCCCGCGGTGCCGAATGCAGTCGCTCATCTTGCGCGCCACGCATGCCAGCGCGTCGCCGTTCGTCGCCGTCGTCGGCGCGCCGACGAACCCCGTGATGCCGCACATGGGCTAGCCCCGGTACCCGACCGCGCACCAGAAGGGTACGGCGTCGCTGAAAGTGACGTCCCGCAGCCCCGCGCGG
>WUUC01032220.1_pt1 | contig 14586 bp, 15 predicted proteins | sample 6278441 | NCBI WGS metagenome assembly WUUC01 (sample SAMN13675441, study PRJNA597444) | soil metagenome | isolation source: soil | place: USA: Washington | collected 2017-10
CCTGGAAGCCGCGCTGGGCGACGATCAGGTTGGTGAACTCCTGCGCGAGGTCGACGTTGGACATCTCCAGGGCGCCGCTGGTCATGGTGCCGCGCTGTCCGGTGCCGGCCTGGCCCACTTCGGCCACGCCGGTGACACCGGCGTCGGAGCGGTAGTTGGAGTTGCCGGCCTTCTCCAGGCCCCCGGGGTTGGTGAACGTCGCCATGGCGATCTGCCCGAGCGTTCTGTTCTCGTCATCGTCGAACGTCCCGATGATCTCACCGGTGGCGCTGATCGTGTAGGAGACCATCGTTGCGGCGCCGATGGGCGGGTCGACGCCGGCCGAGGGGACGAGGGTCATGGGGACCAGGGGAAGCGTCGTGTCCGGCACCCCGGCGGTGACGTCGTAGCCCATCACGTAGGCGCCGTTGGGGGTGACGAGGTTCTGGTCCGCGTCGAACTTGAAGCCCCCGGAGCGGGTGTAGAGGGTCTGACCCGCTTCCTGGACGACAAAGAAGCCATCGCTGTTGATCATGACGTCGGTGCCGCGACCGGTCATCTGGGTGGAACCCTGACGGAAGTTCGTCGTGATGTCGCCGAGCTTCACCCCGAGACCGATCTGCGCGGCGTTGATCCCGCCGCGGTCCGGGGGCTGCGGCCGACCGGCGGGTGCGACGAGCTGGCTCAGCGTGTCCTGGAAGATCGTCTGGGCGGTCTTGTAGCCGACGGTGTTGACATTCGAGATGTTGTTCCCGGTCACGTCCATCATCGTCTGATGAGCACGCAGGCCGGAGATGCCGGAGTAGAGGGAACGCAACATGGCTGATCTCCTTCGTGAGGGTGGTTACTGGCCCGCGGTCGGTGCGGTCGGTGCGGTCGGTGCGGTCGGTGCGGTGGGTGCTGTGCCGGTGGTCGGGGTGGTCGGGGTGGTCGGGGCCGGGCCTACCCCGATGACCGCGCTGAGCGCGACCTCGGCGGTGCCCACGTTCAGGACCAGCCCGTCGGCGGTGACCCGCACCCCGCTGACGGTGCCGCTCGCCTCGACGGGAGCAGCGTCGGGGTCGACGGCCGGGACGACATAGCTGACCGAGCGCCCGACCAGCGAGCTGGCGCTGCCCAGGCGGGTGGCTGCGAGCAGCTCGGTGTTGAGCTTGGCCATCTGCTCCAGCTTCTCCACGACGCTGAACTGCGCCGTCTGGACCAGGAAGTCCTTGCTGTCCACCGGGCTGGAGGGGTCCTGGTTCTTGAGCTGGGCGATCATCAGCTTCAGGAACGTGTCCTTGTCCAGCTCGTTGCTTCGCGGCGGCGCGAGTTGCGTGACCGGTGTGGTCGCCGCGGTCGGCGCTGGATAGAACACGGGGTCGACGGGCATCGGATCCCTCTCTTTCTCGGGCGGTGGTGCGGACAGGCAGATCGGAGGTGGGGGCTCAGGCGAGGAAGTCCACCAGTCGGGTACTGGCACCGGCGCCCGCATCGGCGCCGCTGCTGGGGCGCTGAGCCGGATCGCCTCCGTCGGCGCGATGGCGCTCATAGGGGCGAAGGGGCGTACGGCTCGGCGGTTCGTCCCTGGCACCGGTGTCGGTGAAGGTCCCCGCATCGCTGGCGACGTCGAGGCCCACATCGGCCAGACCGCCGTCTTCCAGCTCACGCCGCAGGTCGCCCAGGCTGGCCCGCAACGCCTCCCGGGTCGCCTCGTGCATCCCGGTGAGCCGGATGTTGACCCCCTCACGGCCGACATCGACCCGTAGCTCGACGGGGCCGAGGTGCTCGGGTGTGAGCCGCACGACCATGCGCTGGGATCCACGCGAGGTCCGCGCCAGGGTCACCAGCTGCGGTGCCAGTTGGGCGGCCGGGGTCGGCGCCGGCGCCGGGACCGGCGTCGGTGTCGCGGCGGTGGGCGCGGTCGGCAGCACGGCAGGCGCGGGTGCGTTGGCCGACGCCGAAACCGGTACGATCCCGCCGGCCGCCGTGCTCGCCCCGGGCTGCGCGATCGGTGTCGGCGTGCTGGCGTCTCGCGGCGCGATGAGGGCTTCCGGCGTTGCCGGCTCGACTGCCCCCGGCGGCACCTGCTCGCCGACCGGGGTGTCCTCGGCGGCGGCGGGCGTGGTCTGGGTCCCGGGTCCGCCCGCGTCTGCGCCGGTGCCGTCGGTGACGCCCTCGCCCGAGATCGTCACGTCGGCCGCGGTAGCCGCGAGGGTGTCCCCCTCACGTGACGCAGCGCCCGGCTCGACCGCGGTTTCCCCGACCGGCTTGGCAGCGGCGGATGCTGCTGCGGTGGCGGCGAGGGCGCTGTCCGTCGCGTTGGCGGTGGGGGCGGCCGGGGCGGCCGGGGCGGTGGGGGCGGTGGGGGCGGTCGGGCCAGCCACGACGGGGGCGGCGGCGACGGTGCGGGACGCAGCTGTGGCGGTGGCCGGCGCGGGGCCGGTGAGAGGTGGGGCGGCCGCCGCGTCGGTGTCCGTCACCGCCGCTGCGCCAGCACCCGCGGCGGGCGACACGGCGGTCACGGGGACGGTGGACCCGACGGCTGTTGCGGTCGGTGCAACGCTTGCCGTGGGCGATGAGGCAACCGTCGCGACGGTCGCGGTCGATGTGGCCACCGCAGACACGGCTACCGGGGTCTGTGCTACCGGGGTCTGTGCTACCGAGGTCTGTGCTACCGAGGCCTCTGCTACCGGGGCCTCTGCTACCGGGGTCTCGGCGGGAGCGGCCCGGGAGATGACCGGGTCGACGGGAGTGGTGCCGTCCCCGACAGCGGTGCCGGTGACGGTGGCGCCGGGTTCCGCTGTCGCCGCGACCTGCGTGGGGTGGGTCGTCGCCGCGGCGGCCGACCCGGTGGACGGCCGGGCCACCTCGGACCGGCGCACCCCGGATTCGCCCGGGTCGGGCTCGATCGCGTGGTCGGGACGCTGCACGGGTGCCGGCCGGCGCAGCGCCGCCGCGCGCGTGGCGGCGCGCCGGGTCAGCCGCACGGGACGATCGGTGTCAAGCGCCGGTGCCTCGACGGGTGGCGCGGGCCTTTCGGGTCGGGGTCGGGCCCCCGGCCGGGCCTGCTCCAGCGTGGTCACCGCATGGGTGACGGCGCGGCGAAACGGCTCCGCACCGGGGGTGACCCCGCCGGATTGGCGCTCCCGGGCGGCCAGCTCACGCGCGGCCCGGGTCATCGCGGGGGCGGGACCGGGCAACGGGGAGTCGGGCAGGCGGCTCATGCGCGTGGTCCTTCCAGGAGGGTCTGCACCTTGGCGACATAGGCACGGGTCTCGGCATAGGGCGGAATGCCGCCCGAGCGGGTCACGGCGCCGGGCCCGGCGTTATAGGCCGCCAAGGCCAGCGGCAGGGAGCCGAAGGTCCGCAGGTGGCCGGCGAGCAGGCGCGCCGCGCCGTCGATCGCCTGCGCGGGGTTCATCGGGTCGACCCCGAGCGAGCGGGCGGTCGCGGGCATGAGCTGCATGAGCCCCCTGGCCCCGGCACTGCTCACCGCGGTGGGCTTGAAGTTGCTCTCCACCTTCGCCACGGCGGCCAGCAGGCCGGTGGGCAGACCGTTGGCCTGCTCGGCGTTGCGGAACATCGCCGCATAGCTGCCGGTGGCACCGGTGTTCTGCACCACGGTCGCGCCGCCGGAGCGCGTCGGGGTCGAGGTGGTCTCGGGGAGAATCCGTCGGATCGCCACCGGTGTGCCGGGCACGGCGACCTCCCGCACCGAGAGCCCCGGGCGCGGTGCCTCGATCATGCGGTTGCCCCCGGCGTAGATCGCGACATGGTCGATACCGGCGCGCGAGCGGGAGTTGTCGAAGAAGAGCAGGTCCCCGGGCCGGGCCGCGGCGAGGGTGGGCACCGCGGTCCCGGTCTTGGCCTGAGCCGAGCTGACCCGGGGCAGGGTGATGCCGAGCTCGCGGTAGACCTGCTGGGTGAGCCCGCTGCAGTCCAGGCCGGTGGCGGGGTTGGTGCCCCCCCAGACATAGGGGACACCGAGGTGATCCCTGGCCGCCGCGACCACCGCGGCCCCGGTCCGGCCCTCGGCGGCGCGGACCCCGGCGACACGGCTGACCCCGCTCGTTCCGAGGGCGCCACCGGCGAGCCCGGCCGACAAGCCGCCCGAGGACAGCCCCGGGGCGCCGCTCTGGGCGCCGGCCAGGATCGAGGCGAAGCCGCCGTCCTCGCTGGCGCCCGCGAAGTCGATGTCGGCGGAGGCGGCGGTCGCCGCCGCCCTGACGACAGGCGTCGGGGCGAAGATCGCGAACCGCTGGGAGATCTCCGCCATGCGGGCGGTGACTGCGCCGATGCTCATGACGACTCCTCGTGTCCCAGGCCACGGTCGGGGCCTTGACGGTGGGTGAAGCGGGCCGTGGCGATCTCGTCGGCCTCCCTGACGGCTTCCCTGGCGCGGTCGGCGGCGCGCTCGGCCGCCCAACGCTCCTTGAGCAGCTCGACCCCGCGGCGCTGCGCGCGGGCGGCGACCAGGGCGTCGGTTCGGGTCGCCGCGTTGACCCGGGCCGCCGCGGCCAGACCGCGCGCCACGGCGGTGTCCTCGGCCATCGACCGGCGGGCGGCCAGGGCGGCGGCGACGGCCAACGCCGGGCCGGTGCCCGGGGCAGGACTGGCCAGCAGCCGGCTCTCCCGGAACACGATCTCGTCCTCGGCCAAGGTGACGAGGTCGCGGGCGTGCACGGCCGCGGTGAGGGCCTCGGCCTCGCGGACCCGGCGGACCCGCAGCACGCCGGACAGGGGAAAGCGCAAGCGGCTCATCCGGCACCCCCGGGCGCGGCGGTGACCACCGCGGGCACGGCGGCAAGGACCCGGCGCAAGGCCGCCCAGGCGTCGGCCGCCGCGGTCAGGTCATCGGTCCGCTGGCGCAAGAAGCCCTCGATCTGGGGCGCGATCAGCCGGGCCCGGTCAACGTCGGGGTTCGTGCCGGGGACGTAGGCCCCGATCTCGATGAGCTCCTGCGCCTCACGCAGCGCGGCCAGCAGGCGCCGCAGCTCCATCGCGTCGGCCCGCTGCCCCGACGTGGTGATCGCCGAGGTGACGCGAGAGACCGACCCGAGCACATCGATGGCCGGATAGTGCCCGGCCGTGGCCAGGCGCCGGTCCAGCACGACGTGCCCGTCCAGGATCGAGCGCGCGGAGTCCGCGATGGGGTCCATCAGGTCATCGCCGTCCACCAGCACGGTGTAGAGCCCGGTGATCGAGCCGTGGTCGGCGGCGCCGGCCCGCTCCAACAGCCGGGGCAGCAGGGCGAACACCGAGGGCGGATAACCCCGCGTGGCCGGTGGCTCCCCGGCGGAGAGCCCGACCTCGCGCTGGGCCATCGCAACCCGGGTGAGGGAGTCCATGAGCAGCAGCACATCCTCGCCGTGGTCCCGGAAGGACTCGGCGATGCGGGTGGCGACGAAGGCCGCGCGCAGGCGTACGACCGGGGGTGCATCGGAGGTCGCGACGACGACGACCGAGGAGGCCAGGCCCTCGGGGCCGAGGTCGTCCTCGAGGAACTCCCTGACCTCCCGGCCGCGCTCACCGACCAGGGCCACGACCCGTACGGGGGCCTCGGTGCCGCGGGTCATCATCGACAGCAGTGTCGACTTGCCGACCCCGGACCCCGCGAAGATGCCCAGGCGCTGTCCGCGGCCGCAGGGCACGAGGGTGTCCAGGGCGCGTACGCCCAGGGAGAGTTGGCGATCCACCCGCTGGCGGGTGAGCGGGTGCGGCGGTCCCCCCTCGACCCCGACGCGGTGCAGCCGGCCCAGGGAGGGGCCGCCGTCGAGCGGACGACCCAGGCCGTCCAGGACGCGCCCGAGCAGGGCGTGGCCGGTGGGGACGGTCAGCGGGCCGCCGGTCCCGATGACGGCCATGCCGGCACCGACCCCAGTGAGGTCGCCGATCGGCATGCACAGCAGTGAGCCGTCGTCGACCGCGACGACCTCGGCGGCGACGGTCCCGCCGAGCCCGCCGGCGCCGGCGGGGCGCAGCACCTCAAGCACCTCACCGACGGCGGCGGAAAGGCCGGCGACGCGGACGGTCAGGCCCAGCACGGTCTCGACGCGGCCGCGGCGCTGGGGCACGGCGGCCCGCCGGACCTCCGCGACGCGGCGGGCGAGCGCGGGGGAGATCAGGGGCTGGTTCATGCCTCGAGCACCTCCCGGATCCGGGTGAGCGCCGCGCCGAGCTGGGCGTCGATGCGCACCGCGTCGCACTGCGCGATCGCCCCGCCCAGCTCGACGGCGGGGTCGGCGACGAACTCCAGGACGCGTCCCCCGGCGGCCGGCAACGCTCCGGCCCTGGCCTGGTCCAGGACGGCGAGGTCGGCGGGGTGCAGCCGCACGGTGATCGGGCGGGAGCCGGGGACCGAGGCCAGGGCGCGCCCGACGGCTTCGAGCCCGCCGTCGAGGCCGGCGGCCGCGCTCAAGGTCAGCTCGCGACCGAGCAGCGCCTGGGCGAGGTCGACGGCGGTGTGCAGGATCAGGTCCTCGGCCGCCTGCAGGGTGGGGAGCGCGGCCGCCTCCAGGGCGTCGGCGGCCCGACGGAGCCCGGCCAGCGCCGCCTCGACCCGGACGGCATTCGCGGCGGTCGTGCGCGCGTCGCGCTCGGCCGTCGCGGCGGCCACGGCCTCGGTGCGTGCCCTGGCCGCGCGGACCCCGGCGGCGTGGCCCTGGGCGTAACCCTCGGCGGTGGCGGCCCGGCGGACGTGGGCCCGGGTGGCGGCCAGCGCCTCCTCCAGGACGGGGTCGGCCAGCCGTACGGAGGTGCCGAAGCGGTGCGTGAGGGGGGCCGGGCGCAGATCGGTGTCGAGGCGGGCCAGGACGGCCCGCTCCGCAGCCGCCCCGCGCAGCGGCTCCGGGGTGACCGGCTCCGAACGCGCCGGCTCGGCCCGCATCGCCTCGCCGTCGGGGGAGTTAGACCATGACCTCTTCATCGGTCCCCCTCTGCAGCACGATCTGGCCGGACTCCTCGAGCGCGCGGATGGACTGCACGACCTTGGCCTGGGCCTCCTCGACGACGGTCAGGCGGGTGGGCCCGAGCAGCTCGATCTCCTCGACCAGGTTCTCCGCGGCGCGGGTGGAGATGTTGCGCAAGATCGCCTGCCGTACATCGTCGCGGACCCCCTTGAGTGCGAGCGCGAGGTCGGCACTCTCCACCGAGCGCAGCACCAGCTGCACCGAGCGGTCATCGAGGCTGGCGATGTCCTCGAAGACGAACATGCGGGCGCGTACGGCATCGGCCAGAGCCTGGTCGATGCCCTCCAGGCCCTCCAGGATGAGCCGCTCGGTGGCCCGGTCCGAGCGGTTGATGATGTCGACCAACGGTTCGAGACCGCCGACGGTGGTCATCTCCCCCGGCCCGACGACGGAGGAGAAGCGCCGCTCCAGGGCCCGCTCCACCTCGCGGATGATGTCCGGCGAGGTGGCGTCCATGACCGCGATCCGGTGGGCCACGTCGGCCTGCAGCTCCCCGGTCACCCCGGAGAGCACCACGGCCGCGAGCGGCGCCGGCAGGTGCGCCAGGACGAGCGCGATGGTCTGCGGGTGCTCCTCGCGCAGGAACGACAGCAGCTGACGCGCGTCGGCGCGCTGGAGAAACTGGAAGGGCACCTCGACGAGGGTGGCCTTGAGCCGGTTCATGATCTCCGAGGCGCGAGAGGGATCCATCCCGGCACGCAACATCTGCTCGGCGAAGGCCAGTCCACCCTGCGAGGCATAGCTGTGGGCGTTGACCATGTCGCGGAACTCGCTCAGGACGACCGCGGCGACGTCGGCGTCGACCGACTGCAACCGGACGACCTCGGCCATCACCTCCTCGATCTCGTTCTCCCGCAGGTGGGCCAGGACGCCGGCGGCCCGGTCGGGACCGAGCTCGACGATGACGACGGCGGCCTTCTGCAGCCCGCTCAGCTCGGCCATCAGGTTCTCCTGTCCCCGAGCCACGAGCGCAGCAGCGCCGCGACCTCATCCGGCTGCTGCTCGACCAGCTCACGCACGTCCTGCCGGACGAGCTCGTGCTCGCTGGGCCCGGCGATGGCCCTGGGGCCGGCACCAGCCTCGAGCGCCGTGGAGCTGGGGCCGTTGGCCTCCATCTCGCGCATCATCTCGGCCTGGAGTTCCAGGCGCTCGCGCATCTCCTCCAGTGCCGCCCGCTCCCCCGCGTCGAGCTCCCCATTCTTGGGTTTGCGGGCGAACCGGAGGCCGACGATGAGACAGACGATCACCAACAGCACGAGTCCCGCCGTACGGATCAACGAGAACATCTGGGCCCGCTCGGCATCCTCGCGGGACTGGGTGAGTTCCTTGGCGGCACTTTCGGCACTGCTCTGGTCGAAGGCGAGCCGGTCCACGGCCAGGACGTCGCCGCGTCCCTCATCGATCCCGACCGCCCCGGCGACGAGGGAGCGCACCGTGTCGATGTCGACGGTGCCGGCGGCCTGGGTGTCAAGCAGCACGGCTACGGAGAGTTTGCGGACGGCGCCCGGTGCGGTTTTGGTCTCTGCCGAGACCTTGCCCAGCGCGTTGTTCCGCGTCGTCTCCGAGCTCTTGAACGTGCTGCCGGGACCCGTGACGGTGGCGCCACCCTCGGTGTTCTCCGGGCCGAGGACCCCGCCGACGGCGGGGCTGCCGCCGGTCATGTCCTCGGTGCGGGTCGTCTCCGCGATCGGCGGGAGGGTGAGGGGGTCGATGAAGCTGTCGGTGGTGGTGCTGCTGCGGCTGAAGTCGAGGTCCGCGGTCACCTTGACCACCGCGTTGCCCGCCCCAACGACCTTCTGCAGCATCTGCTCGACCGAGGCGTTGACCCGGTCCTGATAGGCGATGGTGGCCTGCTCCCGCTCGCTGTTGCCGCCGGCGATCGTGCCGTCCTCGCCGGGGGCCGCCAGCACCATCCCGGTCTGGTCGGTCACCGAGATCTCCTCCGGCGACAGTCCCTCCACGCTGGAGGCGACCATGTGCACGATCGACTTGACCTGCTGGCTACTGATCTTGGCGCCGGTCTTGGTCTCGATGAGCACCCCGGCCGTGGTCTTCTCCTCCTCGGTGACGAACACCGACTTGGCCGGTGAGGCGATGTGGACGACCGCGGTTTCGATGCCGTTGATGGCCTCGATGGTGCGACCGAGCTCGCTTTCCAGCGCGCGCTGAAACTGCGTCTGCTGCTGGAACTCCGAGGTTGTCAGACCCGACTGGTCGAGTGCGGCGTAGCCGGTGGAATCACCGGCGGGCAGGCCCTCTCCGCTCATCGCCAGGCGCTGGGCGTAGACGTCCTCCTTGGGTACGGAGATGGCGTTGCCGTCGCCGCCGAGTTCATACCTGACGCCGGACTCGGCGAGCTTCTCGACAATGGCGCTGGCGTCTTCACTGGACAGGTCGGTATACAGCGGTGCCATGGTCGGCGTGCCGGCCCACCGGCTGAAGAAGAACCCGCCGATGACGACGGCGGCGATCGCGACGACCGCGACCAGTTTCTGCCCGGGACTAAAGCCCATGATGGTGTCGCGCAGGCGTCCCGCGGACGCCCCCAGACTCTTGCGGCTCACAACGGCATTCGCATGATCTCGGTGAACGCGTCGATGCCCTTATTGCGCACGGCGACGACGAGCTCGGTCATCAGCTGGGCCCGGCTGGCAGCCAGGGTGTAGTCGTGCACGTCCTTGAGGTCGCCGGTGGCGGCCTGCACGGCGAGGTTGTCGGCGGTGGACTGAGCGGTGTCCAGCGACTCGATGCTGCGGGTGAGGATGCTGCCGAACCCGTTGGCGGAGGAGTCCACCGCCGGAGCGGCCACCGGGTCGGCGCCGGCGAGCGCGTTGATCGTCATGCTGCCGGTGTCGGTGAGCCCGCCGCCCGTGGGGACCAGCCCCGAGGAGATCCCCGACGCGCCGGAGGTCACGGCCGCGATGCCTTCGATGAAACTCATCAGCCACGCCCGATCTGGATCGCCGCGTTGTAGGACTCACGGGCCCGGTCGACGACCGAGACGTTGGCCTGATAGCCGCGCTGGGCCATGATCAGCGATGTCATCTGGGTGCTCATGTCCATGTCGGGCAGGCGTACATAGCCGGCCAGCTCCCCTTGCGTCCCGGCCAGGGGGTGGTCGGGCTGGTAGGTCAGGCGACCCTCGGCGCTGCCGAGGCGACCCTCGACCACGCGTACGCCGCCCTCACCCGAGCCGTAGGCCTGCGCCTGGGCGACGACGAAGCGCTCCCGGAAGGCACCGGCCGGGTCGTCGGGGCTGGTGACGGTGCTGACGTTGGCGATGTTGTCCGAGAGCGCGTCCATCCACCGACGGTTCGTCGTGATGCCGGAGGCGGCGATACCCAGGGTGCCGAAGATGGTCATCAGGACCGTCCGATCGCGGTGCGCAGAACGCCGAGTTTGTCGTCGGCGGCCCGGGCCATGAGGCGGTAGCGCATGCCCGTGTCGATGTCGAGGAGGGTTTCGCGGTCGAGGTTGACGTTGTTGCCGTTGGTCCGGGTGGGCTCGAGGGAGCGGGCCACCCCGGGAGCCACGGCGGGCGCCCGGCCGGTTCTGACGGCCTGGCGCAGGGCGTCCTCAAAGCCGACGCGGGAGGCGAGGAAGCCGGGCGTCTGGATGTTGGAGACATTGTCGGCAATGGCGCGCCCACGCGCGGCGAGCCCTCGCATGGCGCTGTGCAGCGCCACGGACGTCACGTCATCGAGCACGGGACTACCTCGATCGGTGCGGCCGGCCCGACCCTGACGGGCCGTGCCGGGTGCGGATCGCCGGGTCCCTGGCGTCATCGATGAGCTATCCGTGCTCAGTCACATGCGTCGGCGGCGGCATTGACGGCCTTGAGCCCTGGTCCGTGCGGCCCCTCGCCGAGTCGCGTTCGCCCAGGTTCGTGGCACCCGTACGGGTGACGGTGACTACGCCATCCGGGTCGGTGGTGTTCTGCCCGGCGCCGCCGCGGCGCACGATTGGAGCCACAGGGATCGAGCCCTGGCTCTCGGGGGAGGCGCCGGTGACAGGCAAACTCATTGCGGCGCCGACGCTGGCGTTGGAGTTGGCGCGGCACCCGCGCGGTGGGGACGTCGCGGCGGTGCTGCTCGCCGCGCTCACCCTGGCACCGCACGAGCTGGCCGACTTCGGGGCGATGCACGTGGACTCCCCGGCGCGGGACCGTGCTCGGGTGATGGCCGGGTCCCGCGGGTGCCTGGTCGGGAGCTCCCCGATGGCCGGCGGCCGCTCCCCGGCGCGGACCTTTCGGGGTGGTACCGCCGACCTGCTCGGCGACGTGCTCGCGCTGATCTCCGGGGATCTGATGGCCGGGGCCAGTGCCCGGGTGAGTGACCTGAGGGTGGTCCGCCATCCCGGTGCCGTGGCCATCGTCGGCGATGCGGCGCTGGCCGCGTGGTGCGGCGAGGAGCTGCCCTACGCCCAGCGCCAGGTGCTCAACTCCCCCTTCGTCCGGGCCGTCAGTCGCCTGCCAGGGGCGGCCGCACGACCGGCCTACGAGGGGCCTCGCGTGGACCTGCTCGCCTCGCTGGCGGCGGTGCTGCGGCGGGCCGACCGCAAGCTGTGGCGGCGGCTGGGGCTCGGGTCGGACCGGCAGGTATCGGGGTCGTGGGCGCGGTGCATGCACGAGGCGTCCGCGGCTGCGGTCACCACCAGCCGGCTGCGGGCGGCGGCCGCGGCGCAGCTCGTGCCGGTGGTGGCCGTGCACCGCGCCTGGCCGGGTCCGGCCGCGGTTGACCTGGGCTGGAACGCCGTGAGCGCCGTCGCCGCCGCGGTGGCGGTGGCCGATGTGCTGCCCGACCCGGTCTTCGCCGCCCTCGTGGAGCGCTGGGTCCGCGCGACCACCTGACGCCACCGGTCGGCGACTGGCCGGCGCGACCGGTCGCGCCGGCGGCGCGGCGGCGGGGGGACCGCAAGATTTAGGGCCGGATTGGCCCGGACGGGCACTTCCTGCCCTAAATTCCCGCGCTTCCCCCACCGCATGACCTACTGCGGTGGCCATGAACGTTGATCTCCCGCCACCGGGGCCACTTTGGTGCACTTACAGTGCAACGACGTCACCAGGACCAGCGGACTCGACCCTCCGAACCAGACCCGGTGAACGATTGTGGTCACCGCGCTAGACGGCCTCGTCGATGAAGGCGGGGGTCGGATGGACCTCTTCGAGCTCGCCGATGTGGTGGGCATAGGCCGCCTGCTGGCGACCCATGGTGATCTCCCTGGCGATGTGCGCGGCGATGGCGATCTGACGGTCGAGCAGGGCTCGGGCTCGCTCGGCGTAGTGCGCCGGCATCGGCGGGTGTCCCCGGGGGGGTTCCCAGGGGCCCTCACGTAGGGGGACGGAGCGCCGCGCGAGGGCCTCATCGCTCAGGGTTTCCTCGCTCGGCGCCTCCTCGCTCGGGGCGTCCTTACGGCGCGCGGCAGGCGTCGCCGGGTCGCCGACCATGCGTGCCCCCACGGTCAGCGCTTCGGCCCGGCTGACGTCGCCCTCGAGCTGGTCGAGGATGTCCTGCCAGTTCGCACGGTCCGCGCGTTCGGTGCCTCGACCCGGTTGAGCCAGCAGGGCGCCGGGCGTGCGGGCGAGCTCGTGACCGGGGTCTGGCACGGCGGGGTCGGGCACGGTGGGGTCGGGCACGGCGGGCTCAGGTCTTGGGCACGACGGCCGCGTTCACGGCCTCGGCGGCTTCGAGCCAGGAGTTGCGCAGGGGCAGCACCAGCTTGCGGCAGGCCTGCACCGCCGCGGCGTCCCCGGTGGTGTTGGCGCGGACGAGCTCGGAGTACAGGAAGCTGTAGAGCGACTCCAGGCCCGCCCCGCCCTCCCAGGACTCGACGTCCAGGCTCATCCGGAACTCCATGATGATCTCCTGGGCGTGCATAAGCTCGCTGCTCGCTGCGATGCGGTCGCCGCCGACGATCAGCGCCTCGCCGCGCTCGAGATCGAGCAGCAGTCGGTCATAAAGCATGATCAACAGTGCCGCGGGCGAGGCGGTCGAGACGGCGTCGCTGACATAGCGGCTGCGGATGGCGGCGTAGCTCATGCGGGTCTCCGAACGGGGGGTGCTGCACAAGGGAGCTAGGTCGCTTAGGCGGTCGGGAGGCTGCTGAGCTGGCTGGCCAGCCACGCCGACTGCTGGTTCATCTTGCCGATCATGACTTCGAGATTGGCGAACTGCCGCTGATAGGCCGACTCGCGCACGGCGAGGCGGCGGTCCCAGTCCTCGATCCGGATTTCCAGATCCTTGATGCTATTGTCCCGACCCTGCGCCGCCACGGTGAGCAGGCCGACGCTGGAGCGGGTGGCGAGCGTCGCGGTGCCGAGCAGCCGCTGCGCGAAGCCGACGCCGGGATCGGTTGAGCTGTACTCGTCGATCTTGGTGACGGGATCGGTCGCCGGCGGGAGCCCGCTGAGCGCCGCCTGCACGGCGGCCGGGTCGGCGGTGAAGGCGGTCTTGAACTTGGCCTCGTCGAAAGCCAGCTGACCGGTCCGGGTCAGCTGAAGCCCCAGGTCGTTGGCGTCCTTGGCCGCACCGGCCCCGGCGCCGTCGGCATCGACGGCGGAGGAGACCACGGACAGGACGCGGTCGCGGAGCTGACGCAGCATGCTGTCGCCGCGCAGGGGTCCCGATCCGGTGACCGCCGCGGCCGACTGCTTGTCGATCTCAGTGAGCGCGGCGTTGGCCGCTTCGACAACGGCCTTGACCGACGCGACTACCGCGTCGGTGTCGACGGCGATGTTCACGACCGTGGGCGGCTCACCGACGTCGGTTGCCTCCGTCACGGTCACCGAGACGCCGGGCACCAGGTCGGCGAAGGTATTGGTTGCGGAGGTGATGGGAACCCCGGCAAGGGAGATCACGGCGTCCTGGGCAGCGACCTCGCCGCTCGCGACGCCCAGGCCGTCCAATGTGAAGTCGCCGGCCAGCCCCGGGCCCTTCGCCGACACCATGAGCTTGTACGTGTCGGTCCCGGTCTTGACCACCGCAGCTTGGAGCCCCGCCACGGCGTCGGCGTTGATGGTGGCGGCGAGGTCCGCCATGGACATGTCGGTTCCGAAGGCGTAGGTGACGCCTCCCCGGGTCGCGCTGACCGGCCCGGCGACGATGTCGGTGGGGGCCGTTGTGGTCGTGCCCGAGATGATGGAGCGGGTCGTGGCGAGCTGGGTCACCGAGAAGCTGAGCTGGCCGGGCAACGCGCCGGTCGTCGCGACGGCGGTGGCTCCCGTGCCGGTGACGGTGGCCTTCGCGGCGGTGAACGCCGCGGGCTTGCTCAGCGCCTCGGCGGCGGTACGCAGTGCGTCGAAGCGGGTGTTGATGCTGCGGTAGGCCGCCGCGGCCGTGGTGGCGACCCTGGCCTTGGCCTTGAGGGAGTTCTGGGCGCCGGCCTCGGCGGCCATGAGTGACTTGATCAGTCCAGCCGAGTCCAGGCCCGTGCTGAGGCCGTCGAGAGAGAGCGCCATGGAATCTCCTAGGTCGGGGCACCGGCACACCGCGGGGGCCGGGGTTCACCCGGCCCCCGCGGTCAGTGCTGTGGTGCTGGTCGTACGGGTGCTGGCTTGGTCAGCGGAGCAGGCTCAGCACCGACTGCGGTGCCTGGTTGGCCTGCGCGAGCATCGCGGTGCCGGCCTGGGACAGGATCTGGTTGCGGGTGAACTGCACCA
>WUUC01197707.1_pt1 | contig 14586 bp, 12 predicted proteins | sample 6278441 | NCBI WGS metagenome assembly WUUC01 (sample SAMN13675441, study PRJNA597444) | soil metagenome | isolation source: soil | place: USA: Washington | collected 2017-10
GCGCGCCGGGCCTACCCGAGTACTGATAATTGAGAGCTGATGGCCGCCCTTAAAACCGGGCCTCGACATAGAGATTCACCGCCCAGCGTTTCTCGGGGTACAGCCCGCGTGCGATGTCGAAGCGAATCAGCCCATCGACGAACGACGCGCCGACGCCGACACCGCTGAGTGGCCGACCGACTTCGCGGAAGTCGTCACGGTCACCTGCCCACCCCCAATCCGCAAAGAGCACCGGCCGCGCGGCGGGAATGCCGAGGCCTAGCTCAGCGCGCGCGAGCCAATAGGCGTCGCCGCTGGCGGCGCCAACACGCTGTCCGCGCACCGTGTGCGTGCCACCGAGATACCAGAGCCGCTGGATCGGCACCTCGCCCAGCGTACTTCCGCCCCCCAATGTCACTGAACCGGCGACGCGAGTTCCGCCAACGCGACCGAGCCCGCGCGAGAGCGTCAGATCGAGCGCGCCGCGCCCATACATGGCGTCGCTCGTTGCGACCTCGAGTCGTAAATCGCTGAGGAGACGCAGCCCTTCGGGGTCTAGCCCGTACGAGTGCGCGAGACGCAATCCACTGCCGACGTACGTGCCGTGCGTCGCCTCGATGTTGGGACCAAACGTCGTGTTGCCGACGACATTGGCAAGTGAGAACTGCGTTTCGAGTGCCGCCGTCCGCTGTTGCTCGGCAAAGAGACGCCAGGTGAAATGCACGCCACGGTCGCCACTCCCTGACAGCTCGGCGCCAGAGCTACGATAGTAGAAGCCTTCGTCACGGCCCCAGAGCAGCGCGCCCAACGAGCTGCCGAAGCTGAGGGGATCCCCCCAGTCGTTCGCCGCGACGAGCCGATTGTATCCGGTGAGCCGAAGAGTGCGCAGCAGGTTGCTGCGGGCGACGGAGGCTTCGACATTGGGCTCCAAGTCCGCGAAGCCGATTCGGCCCACCAGGTCGGCACTGTAGCCGAGGCCGAACTTCTGCTCTACCGCCGCACCAACCGAGAGCCCCTCGACACGATTGAAGCGCGTCAGCTGGAGCCCGTAGCGCACGTTAGGCGCCTGCACGCCGAATGACGGCTGCGCAGTCAGCGTCAGCGCCTCGGCGATCATGGCCTCGCGCTCTTTCAGCCCGAACAGCTCCTCCCCGGAATCGTAGATCGACTCCGGTAGCTCGGGCGAGCTCGCGAGCTGTTCGATGTCGCACGGGATCTTGACGGCGACCGGTACCGCGCCGTTCTGCCGGTACCGGGTCACGACACGGAACGCGCTCGTGTCGCACTGGCTGAAGCGTTGTTTGAGTCCCTTGCTGATCGAATCGCGTTCGGCCCGCCGTGCCTGGCGAAGGGAATCGCGCAGCTTGTCACGATCGGGCCCGACAAGCGTATCGAGCATCTTCATCATCGAGTCGCGGCGCGACTCGCCAGCGACCGCAAAGCGAGGGAGCGAGTCGAGCGCGTTGACCGACGTGTAGCGGAAGCTCTGCTCCATCTTGAATGGAACCCGGAAGGCGCTGACCCGAGCCTCACCCTCAGCAGCATGGATGCGCGGCAGCCAGAATCGGCCCTGGTGCAGCCCGTACTCGACCGCGATCGCCGTGACCTGAGCGTGCAACGGCGAAATGAGTGGCTTCACCCACTTTGGGACGTCATCCCCCTCTTTCGGGTCGTTCCGCTTGACCTCGGCCCAGACGTCGATGGGTTCGGCGAGTCGGTAGACTGCTCGCACGAGCTGCCCGCCGTCAGCATCGAACCAAAGTGACCCTACGGCGACGTTCCACCGCGTCACGCGCGGTCGCACGCGAAGCTCGCGAATCCGAATGACGCGTGCGTCGGGGAGGCGAACGCTCGCCGTGTCGCCGGTCTGGTACGTGTAGTACGCCTCCGATCCCTCAGCGAGCGGATGAACCAGCTCGCGCTCGTCCACCTCGGCTTTTGCCAACCCAGCCCCGATCCAGAGCGGCTCGTAGCCCGGGTAGTATGGAAGGGGCGTCATCTCGTCGAGCTCGTCGGCGATGTCCTCGCGCGCTTCCTTCTCCCCGTTCGGCGCAATGGGGATCGCCGTGCGCGCCCCCTTCACTTCAATCCAGGCGCCGACGTCCCGATGCCAGCGAATGTGCGACGCGTTCTCCGTGCGGAAGATGAGCCGGTCCCGCCCGAGCCGGGCCAAGCCCAATCCCGCTGAGAGTCGTTGGTACGCCTTCGCCTCGTAGCTCACGATCGACGAGTCGCGGCGGAGGCGCGCGACCCGCGCGTCCGTCAGGAGCGTCTTGGCACCGGGATCACGAAAGGCGGTCGCGAGGTGTTGCGCGGTAACCGGGATTCGTCGTGGCGCGCGGCCACAGGTGGTGTCGGCCGAGGACGCCGAGGCGCCGATTCCGATGTTGCGCGTGCCCTTACAGCTAGTCGCCCCGACGTTTACCTGGATCTGGAGGGCGAGCGCGGCGGCGCCGAGGAGGGCAAGCATCGTGTGGCAGGTGGTGGGGAGCGGGTCGCGGGAACGCGCACCCGGGTATCGGGATTGTACGCCGGCAGCCAGCTAGTGGTTTCGCCACCCGCACCTTCCGCCCACCCACCCGCGAGCATTGCCGCCCGCCGCTCCGGGTGTATTCTACCAAAACCGTGCAAATCGTCGTCATTGGGCTGAACCAGAACAGCGCGCCTCTCGCGGTGCGCGAGCGCCTGGCCTTTGTGCCGGGGGAGCTGCCGCGAGCGCTCGACGAGCTCCGGAACCACGTGCCGGAGGGGTTCATCCTCTCGACGTGCAACCGCGTCGAGATCTACGGCGTTGCCGGGCACGCCGACTCTGGCGCCCAGCTTCTCGGCCGTTTCCTGGCCGAGACCCGTGGATTCCCCCCGGACGAGCTTCGTCCCCTGCTCTACTCCTACGGCCATGAGGCCGCGGTCGCGCATCTCTTTAGGGTCGCAAGCGGGATGGACTCGATGGTCGTCGGCGAGGGCGAGGTCCTGTCACAGGTTCGCGCAGCGCTCGATGCGGCGAACGCCGCCGGAACGCTCGGACCGGTGCTTCGGCGACTGGGCTCGGCGGCCGTCGGTGCCGGCAAGCGCGTCCGCGCACGAACCGCGATCGGACGCAATCCGCTCTCGGTCGTGACGTTGGCGCTCCAGGCCGCGAACGCCCATGGCCGGCCGGTCGGCGACGCGTCCATTCTCGTCCTCGGCGCCGGCGAGACCGCCGAAACCGTGCTCCGGCACCTCGAAGGCGCGTCACCTCAGCGCGTGACTGTCGCCAGCCGACGGCACGAGCGTGCGGCGGCGCTCGCCGAGCGTTACGGTGCTGCGACGATCCCGATCGAGCGGATGGTCGAGGTACTTGCTGATGCCGACATCATTGTCGGATGCACCTCCGCGCCGGAGCTTGTCATTCGCGCAGCCGATGTTGCCGCAGCGCGAGCCGCCGCCTCACCACGTCTGCTTTGTCTGGACCTTGGCGTTCCGCGGGACATCGATCCAGCGGTGCGCGGGATCCCGGGCGTGACGCTCGTTGACATCGACGAGCTTCAAGCGGTCGCCGACGAAAATCGCACGCGACGCACTCGTGAAGTCGAAGCGGCCGAGGTCGTCGTCGGATTCGAGGTCGAGCGATTCATGGATTGGTGGCGGTCGCGGCAGGTCGTGCCGACGATCGCCGCGTTGCGAGCGTACGCCGCCGACGTTCGCGACACGGAGGTTGCGCACGCGCTCGCCCGTCTTGGGGACATCTCCTCACGTGACGCCTTCGTCATTCGCGCGCTCGCGCAGCGCATCGTCGGCAAGCTGCTGCACCGCCCGTTGACCGTCCTCAAGGCCGACGCCGAGGGTGCCAACATGGCCCAAGTGCTTCAGCAGCTTTTTCAGCTCGAGCTGGACGTCGAGCATGACGCCGGCTGCCCATCGGGCGCGCTCGCTGACGGGCCCACTGACGCGCCCCAGGAGTCCAGCGCGTCGTGAGCCTATTCGTCAGGGCAGCGCACCGTGAGCCCACGGAGCGCACGCCAGTATGGTTCATGCGGCAGGCCGGTCGCGTCCTACCGGAGTATCGCGCGATGCGCGAACGGTGGAGCCTGATCGAGATCTGTCGGGCGCCGGAGCTCTGTGCCGACGTCACGCTGCAGCCGATGAGACGGATGCCGCTCGACGCTGCGGTCATGTTCGCGGATATCATGCTCCCGCTCGTCGGTATCGGCATCGACCTCGAGCTGGTCGATAACGTCGGTCCGGTGATCCGCCATCCGATCCGCGACGCCGCCGGCATCGCCGCGCTTCGACCAATCGAGCCGGCCGTGGACGTTCCGTTCGTCCTCGAGACGATCGGCATCGTCAAGCGCGAGCTCGGATCGCAGCGAGCGCTCATCGGGTTCTCCGGTGCGCCGTTCACACTCGCCTCGTACCTGATCGAAGGCCGGCCGTCGCGCGAGTTTGCGCTCACGAAGACGCTGATGTTTGGCGACCCCGCGCTCTGGCACCAGCTGATGGAGCGCCTGACGTCGATCATGATCGCGTACCTGCGGGCGCAGGTCGACGCCGGCGTCGATGCGCTTCAGCTCTTCGATAGCTGGGTCGGCGCGCTCAGCCCGCAGGATTACGCTGAGTACGTCGAGCCGTACTCGCGCCGCATCTTCGCCGCGCTGGCCCCCGCCGGCGTACCGATGATCCACTTCGGCACGAACACGGCGGGGTTGCTCGACCTCATGAAGGAGGATGGCGCAACGGTCATCGGCGTCGACTGGCGCGTGCCACTCGACGAAGCGTGGGCCCAGGTCGGGTTTCACCGCGGACTCCAAGGGAACCTCGATCCAGCGGCACTGCTCGCGCCGCGCGCGGTAATGGAGGCGAAGGCGTTGGACGTGCTGCGCCGCGCCGGCGGGCGCCCTGGCCACATCTTCAACCTCGGACATGGCCTGCTTCCATCGACGCCGCTCGACAATGTTCTTCGTCTCGTCGACTTCGTGCAGGAAGCGAGCGCCGGCGAGCTGGTCGAGGTCGGTCGGTGAGCTCGCGCAGGAACAGCGGCGGTGTCGACGCCACAGTCGGTGTCTTGCTCATGGCGTATGGGACGCCCGAGACACCCGATCAGGTGGAGCCCTATTTCACGCACATCCGCGGGGGACGCGCCCCGTCGGCCGACTCGGTTGCGCGGCTACGCCGGCGCTACGAGCTAGTGGGCGGGCGCACGCCGCTTCTCGACATCACGAATGACCTCCGCGATGGGCTCGAGCGTGAGCTCAACGCGTCAGCGGTCGGACCGACGTATCGCGTCTACGTCGGCATGAAGCACTGGCACCCTTTCATTGGCGACGTCATTCCGCGAATTGCCGCCGACAACATTCGGGAGCTCGTCGCGATCGCATTGGCGCCGCATTACTCGCGGATCAGCGTCGGTGGCTACCGGACGGCAGTCAGCAACGCGCTCGCCGTCGTCGCTGACGCACCGACACTCCATTTCATCGACAGCTGGCATCTGCACCCGCAGTTCATCGAGTTCACCGCCTCGCGCGTCGCAGCGGCGATCGCGGATTTTCCGCTGTCGGCCAACCCGAAGGCGGATGGAACTGTCGCCGTCATGTTCAGCGCGCATAGCCTGCCGACGCGGATTCGGGAGTGGAGCGACCCGTACGAGGCGCAGCTCCTGGAGACATGCGCGGCGGTGGCCGCCCGCGCCGGTGTGCGCGACTGGCGCTTCGCGTGGCAGAGTGCCGGGCAGACCGGTGAGCCGTGGCTCGGACCGGACATCGTCGACTACCTTCAGACCTTGCACGGCGAAGGTGTGCGGCGCGTCCTCTCGGTGCCGATTGGCTTCGTCAGTGACCATCTCGAGGTCATGTATGACATCGACTACGAAGCGCGACGAAAAGCCGAGTCACTCGGCCTGACGCTTCGCCGAACGCGGATGCCGAACGCCGATCCCGCGTTCGTGCGCGTGCTCGCGTCGGTCGTCACCGCATCGCCTTCGCTCAGCACGCCTACGGCCCCGCACGCAGCGGCGTCGTCGGGCGATTGAGTCCGCGTGCTCGTCGTCGGAACACGCGGGAGCGCGCTTGCGCTCGCGCAAACCGACCTGGTCCTCGCCGCGCTCCGTCAGCGCTGGCCTGAGCTCGAGACGCGCGTCGAGCGCATCACTACCACCGGTGACACGCGACGCGACGTTCCTCTCACAGCGCTCGGTCGCGGCGCGTTCGTTTCCGAGATCGAGGCGGCCCTTCGCGAACGCCGCATCGACGTCGCCGTCCACAGCGCGAAGGACCTCCCATCGCGCCTCGCGGCAGGGCTCACGCTCGCGGCCGTTTTGGAGCGCGCGGACCCGCGTGACGTACTCGTGTCACGCGATGGCACGACGCTGCGCGAGCTGCGGAAAGGCGCCCGAGTTGGAACGGGGAGCCCGCGACGCGCCTGTCAACTTCGCGCGACGCGGCCGGACCTCGATGTCCAGAACGTGCGTGGCAACGTCGACACGCGGCTTCGAAAGCTGGGCGCCGGCGAGTTCGATGCCTTGGTACTCGCCGCCGCGGGGATGATTCGGCTCGGTCGCGCCGACGAGGCAACCGAATGGCTGGAGACCTCGGTCATGCTCCCGGCGGTCGCGCAGGGTGCGCTCGCCGTCGAGGTTCGTGATGGCGATCAGGACGTCGTGGACCTCGTCGCACCGATCAACCATCTGCTGACCGCAGCAGCGGTGACGGCGGAGCGGGCTTTCCTCGGGCGGTTGGGCGCCGGGTGCACGGCGGCGGTTGCTGCACACGCGACGGTCGCGACGACAGGAGAGCTCTCGTTGACTGCATTGATTGGCGCGCCCGATGGGCGCCACGTTCGCGATACGGTCGTCGGTCCTCTCGACGACGCCGAACAGATGGGCGATACTCTTGCGTCCGCGCTCCTCGAGAGCGGTGGTGGAGCGTTTCTGGAGCTCGCCGCTCGATGAGGGCTCGCGCTGTCGGCCCGCTCGCCGGACGACGCGTCGCGGTGACGCGCCGGCCGGAGCAAGCAGCAGAGATCATCGAGCTGCTGCAGATTCGGGGCGCCGAGCCGCTGGCCTGCGCAACGATCGACGTTGAAGCGCCGGCGAGCTACACTGAGCTCGATGCCGCCCTCCGCTCGATCGGGCTCCACGACTGGGTGACGTTTACGAGCGCCAACGCGGTCGCGAGTGTCGCGAAGCGGCTCGCCGAGCTCGGCCTGGCGATCCCGGCGACGGTTCGGCTGGCGGCCGTTGGGAAGGCGACCGCTCGCGCCGTCGCCGAACGAATGCGCGGCGCCGACTTCGTTCCGACGACCGTGGTCGCCGAGTCGCTCGGGATGGAGATTCCCGACATCGCCGGCCGGCGAGTGCTTTGGCCGCGCGGAGACCTGGCGACCCAGACACTTGGCCGCGTACTACGTGCGCGCGGCGCGATCGTGGACGAGGTGGTTGCGTATCGGACAATTGCGGGCGAGGGCTCGACCGAGCTTGCGGGGCTCGTGCACGCTGGCGACGTCGATGCCATACTCTTCATGAGCGCATCCAGCGTGCGCCATCTGCTCGATACGATGCGTGGTCTCGGCGCCTCAGCCGCCTTTGCACCGGGTCATCCCGCAGTGATCTGCATCGGTCCGGAGACGGCGCGCGCAGCGCGCGAGGCGGGGGTCAGCGTGAGTGCGGTCGCCGTGGAGAAGACCGCCGAGGGCATCGTCGAGGCCCTCGAGCGATGGTACGGGAGGGAGGACGATGCCAAGAGACGTTGACATGGACATCCTGGACGTGCCTGCCCTCCACTCGGCGGCGAGGACGTCCGGGCCGCGCCCGCGCCGACTCCGCCGGACAGCGGCGTTACGGTCTCTGCTCGGCGAGACGCGTCTCGACGCACGACAGCTGATCCATCCTCTTTTCGTCCGCGCTGGTCGGGGCATCGAGCGGCCAATCGAGTCCATGCCCGGGCATACGCAACGGTCCGTCGATCGGCTTGCCGTCGAGATTGACGATGTTGGCGCTCTCGGACTGCCATCGGTGCTCCTGTTTGGGCTCCCCGGCGAGAAGGACGACACAGGAAGTGGTGCGTGGGACGCAACTGGGCCGGTGCCGCAGGCGATCGCATCGATCAAGCGACGGGCGAGCGAGATCGTCGTGATCGCCGACGTGTGTCTCTGCGAGTACACCAGCCACGGACACTGCGGTGTGCTCGACGCCGAAACTGGCGCGGTCGCCAACGACGCAACGCTGCCACTGCTCGCGCGCGCAGCGGTTGCCTACGCCGACGCCGGGGCCGATATCGTCGCCCCAAGCGCGATGATGGACCATCAGGTCGCCGCAATCCGTGCCGCATTGGATGACGCCGGACACAGCGAGGTCGCGATCCTGAGCTACGCCGTGAAATACGCGTCAGCGTTCTACGGGCCATTTCGCGATGCCGCCGAGTCGGCCCCGGCGTTCGGTGACCGGCGCGCGTATCAGCTGGACCCGTCGAACGTGCGCGAAGCGCTGCGTGAGGCGGCCCTCGACGTAGCGGAAGGGGCAGACATGCTCATGGTAAAACCGGCCGGCCCCTATCTCGACGTCGTGCGCCGCGTCCGCGAGCAGTTCGATCTGCCGCTCGTGGCGTATCAGGTGAGCGGCGAGTACGCGATGCTGAAGGCGGCGGCCGAGCGCGGCTGGCTCGACGAGCGCCGGGCGGTGCTCGAGAGCCTCGTCGGAATTCGCCGCGCCGGTGCGGACGTCATCATCACCTACTTCGCCAAGGACGCCGCGCAGTGGCTGCGGGACGAGAGCTGACGACGAATTCCACTGAGCGTTCAGCCACTCTCCACGCACGGGCACAGCGAGTGATGCCGGGCGGGGTGAGTAGTCCGGTGCGCGCCTTTCGGGGGGTGGGTGGTACGCCGCGCTTCATCGCGCGCGGCGAGGGAGCACGCATCGTCGACGTCGACGGCAACGAGTACGTGGACTACGTCCTGTCCTGGGGCGCGCTCGCGCTCGGACACGCCGACGCCGACGTCGTCGATGCAGTTGCGAAGCAAGCGGCCCGCGGGACGTCGTTCGGTGCGCCGACGGAGCTCGAGACGGAGCTCGCGGAGCTCATTACCCGCACCATGCCTGCGGTCGAGATGGTGCGCTTCGTGTCGTCCGGTACGGAGGCGACGATGAGCGCACTGCGTCTGGCACGCGCGGCGACTGGACGCAGCGCAATCGTGAAGTTCGCGGGGTGCTATCACGGGCACGCCGATCCGCTCCTCGTCGCCGCCGGCTCCGGCGTTGCTACACTCGGCCTGCCCGACAGTCCGGGGGTCACGCGCGGGGCGACAGCAGATACGCTCAGCGCGCCGTACAACGATCTCGCTGCAGTCGAGGCGCTGTTTGCCGATCGCGGTCGGGACATCGCGGCGGTGATCGTCGAGCCGGTTGCCGGCAATATGGGTCTCGTACCGCCGACGGCCGGCTTCCTCGAGGGGCTGCGCCAGCTCACGTCGACTCACGGCGCGCTACTCGTTTTCGACGAGGTGATGACTGGGTTTCGCGTCGCGCGTGGTGGAGCGCAAGAGCTCTTCGACGTCGCGCCGGACCTCACCTGCCTCGGCAAGGTGATGGGTGGCGGCCTTCCGGCAGCGGCGTACGGCGGTCGTGCCGACCTGATGCGAATGGTCGCGCCGGCGGGAAGCGTCTATCAAGCGGGCACCCTGTCGGGGAACCCGCTCGCGATGGCTGCCGGCATCGTGACGCTGCGACGGCTCGCCGATCCGGGCGTCTATGAGCAACTCAGTCAGGCAGCGCGAACGATGGCGGCGACGATCAAAGCGGAGGCCGAGCGCGCGGGAATCCCTGTCCAGGTAGTCGCGGTCGGGGGAATGTGGGGTTTCTTCTTCGCGTCGTCACATGTCACCGATTACGCGACAGCGAAGAGATCGGACACGGCACTGTTCGCGCGCTTCTTTCACGCGTGTCTGGCCGAAGGGGTCTACCTTGCACCATCGCAGTTCGAGGCGGCGTTCGTCTCGACGGCGCACGATGCCGCGGTACTCGCCGAGACCGGTCAGGCACTGGCGAGGGCGTTCGCGAAAGTGCGGGGAGACACCGCCTAGCGTTTCGCCCACTTGGTCGACATGTCACGCCCTGACCGGCCCCTGCGGCTCATCGCTGGGCTGGTCGCGGTCTACCTAGTATTCCACGTTAGCGCGGCGGCGCTCGGCAGCGACCGCGGGCAGGCCGGCATTGTCGTCGCGGGGATCGTCGTGTCTCTGACGCTCGTCGTCGAGCGCCTGCTGTTCGAGCGGCCGATTGGACGCGCCGTCAGAGAGCTGGGTCTCGGTCGACCCGCGCCACGCGGGATCATCGTCGCATTGGTGGTCGCGACTCTCCTCTGCCTGGTCATCCCAGCCTTCGCCGTCGCAACCGGGGTTCGGCTGACGGCCTATCCAGGCTGGCTCTCCCTCATACCAGGTCTCTTCGCGCAAGCCGGGATCGCGGAGGAGACCCTCTTCCGCGGCTATCTGTTTCGGCACTTTCGGCGCGGGCGCTCGTTCTGGCGTGCTGCGGCGTCGGCGGCCGTGCCGTTCGTGGCTGTGCACCTGGTCATGTTCGTGTCGCAACCGTGGCCGATCGCGATGGCTGCCTTGGTGCTCTCGACCCTCATCGCGTTTCCGCTCGCGCACCTCTTCGAGCTTGGCGGCAACACGATCTGGCCGCCGGCAATCGTGCATTTCGTGGTGCAAGGCGCAATCAAGGTCGTGCAGGCCGACGGGCCGTCCGCGCCGTCGCTCCCCATCGTCTGGATGATGGCTTCCGCAACCATCCCTTTCCTCGCCTTTCCAGTTCGCCCTCTCGCGGGAGCCGTTCCGCCGGTGCAGCTTAGCGAGGCGTCAGCGGTCGGCGACGCGTGAACGGAAGAGTGGTCTAGTCAGCGACTGTACAGTGACTATGAATCGAATCAGTGTATTCGCCGTTGTTGGGTCGATTGTCGTCGCCGCTGCGGCGGGGGCGCAAGAGCAGCAGACTCCACTCAGAATTGCCGCGAGTAGCTTCGCGTCAACCGAGGTGCACCTCAACTCGCGTCGTATCGGCACGCAGTGGTATGAGGAAGACGCCAGCCTCACCGGACCGTCGCGCATCGCGATCAGTTACGGTCAACCGCACGCTCGTGGGCGAGCGATCGAAGGTGGACTTATCCCGCGCGATACGGTCTGGCGCTTTGGTGCCAACGCCGCGACGCAGCTACATACCGACGTAGACATGATGCTCGGCGACGTGCGTCTGGAAGCCGGTGACTATTCCCTTTTTGTGCTGTATGCAGCGAGCGGTTGGCAGCTCATCGTCAACCGCCGGACGGGGATTTGGGGGAGCGACTACGATCGAACGCGTGATGTCGGGCGTATCCCTCTGACGAGTCGCACATTGACCGAGCCGGAAGAGTCACTGAGCATCTACCTCGTCCCCGAGTCGGCGAGACCGCGGCAGGGTTACGCCGAGCTGCGCGGCGTACTGCGGATCAAGTGGGGGCGGAGTGATCTGACCACCACTTGGCGCGTGCTGCAGTGAGGCCGCGTCAGCTAGCGCGATGAGCTTCATCGATCGGCGAGCGCATGAGCGCGTCGTGTATCCGCCCGGCCAGCGGCCGAGGCTGCTCGTCGGCGGCGGCTCGTACGAGGTGCTCGACTGCTCCGAGCGCGGTCTTGGCGTCGCGCGAGCAGGAGCAGCGCTCCTCGAGACGAGCGTCGACATCCAGGGCCGCGTGCGCTTCCCGCCGGGGAACGAAGTGATGATCGAAGGAGTCGTGCTCCGCGTTCAGGACGACGCGATCGCCATCCAGTTCACCGGCCTCTGGATTCCGCGCGACGTAATCCTTGGCGAGCTGCGACGGCTGAAGCAAGGCTTGACGCAGAAGCCGTGACTCTTCGCTCGCTGCTCGGGGCCGGGCGCACAGGACGCCACGTAGCGCGCGGCGTGCACCGAGCCAATGGTCCTATGCACGCGGACTGAGCACGAAGAGTCGCCCCCCCACCCACCCACCCCCACCGTCTCAATGCCTCGCTGGACGCAGATTTTCCCTGGACTGTTGACTGGACTGTCCCTCTGTTCGGCGCCGGCCGGGGCGCAGCAGCCCGTCGATTGGCAAGCGCTGGCCGAAGAGAGCGTGCGTGTCCTCGTCGACTATCTGAAGATCAACACCAGTAACCCGCCGGGGAACGAGATCGCAGGCGCACTCTTTCTGAAGGAGATCCTCGAGCGCGAAGGGATCGAGGCGACGATTCTCGATACGGCGGAGCTCAAGCCGTCCGGGCGCGCCAACTTGTATGCGCGGTTGCGCGGTAACGGCTCGAAGCGGGCGATCGCACTCGTCCACCACATCGACGTCGTCCCGGCTGATTCTCGATACTGGACGCAGGACCCTTTCTCGGGTGTGATCAAGGACGGCTTCTTGTACGGACGCGGCGCGCTCGACATGAAGGGGGAAGGCATCGTCCATCTGATGGCGATGATCGCGCTCAAGCGAAGCGGCGTTCCGTTGACGCGCGACGTCGTGTTCATCGCGAATACCGACGAGGAGCTCAGCTCGACCGGTGCAATCGTGTTCGTCGACCGGCATCCCGATCTGCTGCGCGACGTCGAGTTCCTCATCACCGAAGGTGGGGACAATCTCGTCGATAGCGGGAAGCTCGTCTATTACGGCGTCGGCGTCGCCGAGAAGCGCACCTTCTGGCAGCGCCTAACGGTCAAGGGCATCCCGTCCCACGGCTCACGGCCGACGCCGCACAACCCAGTTCCACGACTCGTAGCGGCGCTCGACCGGTTGGCACGCTACCAAACGCCGCTGCACGTGACCCCCGGCGTCGACAAGTTCTTCCGCGACATCTCGCGGCGCTATTCGGGCGAACAGCGGCAATGGCTCGCGAACGTCCAAGCTGCGTTGGGCAACCCGCGGGCGCGCGATTGGATTCTTGGCGACGTCTATTGGAACGCGATCCTGCGCAATACGATCACCCTGACCGGTCTTCAAGGCTCGAACAAGACGAACGTCATCCCCGCCGAAGCGACGGCAGACGTCGACATCCGCCTGCTGCCGGACGCCGACGCGGCAGCGGTGCTCACAGCGCTCAAGCGCATCGTTGCCGATACGGGGGTTCTGTGGACGCCCCTGCTCGCGCCAAAGACACCGCTCGAGAATCCGATCGACACGGACCTCTTTCGCGCGATCGAACGCGCCGCCCGCGAGCGCGACCCTGGCGCGATGGTGACGACGCCAATGTTGACCGGCGCGACCGACCGGCCAACCTACCGCAAGCTCGGGATCATCACCTACGGCCTCGACCCGTTCAAGGTCGAGGCGTCAGACGCACAACGTGGTGTTCACGGTAACGACGAGCGCGTGTCGGTCGTAAACGTGGGCTTCGGGGTGCGCTTCCTATACGACATACTGCGCTACGTCCAGTGAGGCAGATGCCGCAGCGAGATGGCTCCTTTCGCCGACCTCGTCGGCCAACGCGAGCGTTTCGTCCGTGATGAACCGTCGTGGGTGTGAGCTTCGGACAACACAAGCGCAGTTGCTACCCTCCAGTTTTCGAGTTAGGCGACCGGCGGGATCTCTTCGTCCGCGTCGATGCGCCGTCGCAGCGAGATCGCTTGCTTCGCGACTTCGTTGGCGTAAGCAAGGGCCTCCTCAATTCGGATCAGCTCGGATGTCTCGGCTTCGCTGATCGACATCTCGTCACACACCTCTTCAATCGTTGTCTCCAAGCGGCCTTCGAGCTGCACAAGCTTCGCGTGGAGCGGATGCAGGGGATCGTCTGGCATGTCTTTCACCTCACGCCACTGCTGCGGTTGGATAGGCGCAACGCGGGGCGCCCACCGGGACTCCCGCGCCAGGGAACACACATCCACAGGAGGGCAACCGACGTGCCGTCCCACCCCAGTGCGACCGAGAGGCAGTCGAACAACGTTGCGGTCCGCGTCGTACTCATCATCACGACGCTGTGGCTGGCAGCCGGAACGGCGTGTACCGGAGCCGTCGCGCGTCAGTCAATCACACGTGCCGGGACGTTGATCGTCAACGCTCGCGTGGTCGATGGTACGGGCGCTCCATCGCGCTCCGTGAGCGTGCGCCTCGTTGGTGAGCGCATCGTCGGCGTTGGGTCGATACCCGCCGCGCCTGGCGATCGTGTCGTCGACGCCGCAGGGCTCACACTTGCGCCCGGCTTCATCGACACGCACAGCCACCATGACCGTGGCCTCGCAGAAGGACGCGATGCGCTCGCGCTCGTAAGCCAGGGTGTCACGACGATCGTCGTCGGCCAGGACGGAGGCTCACGGACGCCACTGGCCGGGTTCTTCGCGCAACTGGAGCGGGCACCGCCCGCCGTGAACGTCGCGTCCTACGTCGGGCACGGCACGGTGCGCTCCACCGTCATGGGCGACGACTTCCGGCGCGTGGCGACCCAAGCCGAGGTAGATCGCATGCGCGCAATCGTCGAGGAGGAGATGCGCGCCGGCGCACTCGGCCTGTCGACTGGACTGGAGTACGATCCGGGCATCTACTCCAATCGCGCCGAAGTACTCGATCTCGCCCGCGCAGCGGCATCGCTCGGCGGGCGCTACATCAGTCACATCCGGAGCGAGGATCGCGCGTTCTGGCAAGCGATCGACGA
>WUUC01066412.1_pt1 | contig 14582 bp, 11 predicted proteins | sample 6278441 | NCBI WGS metagenome assembly WUUC01 (sample SAMN13675441, study PRJNA597444) | soil metagenome | isolation source: soil | place: USA: Washington | collected 2017-10
AGAGCTCTCGATCTTCGCGAGCGCTGCCAAGGCGCGCCTGACGGATGCCTCGCGCTTGATCGCGCGCGAGGCGATCCAGCTGCACGGCGGCATCGGCATGACCGACGAGCACGACATCGGCTTTTACTTGAAGCGCGCGGCGGTGCTCGAGATCACGCTCGGCGACTCGAGCTACCATCGCGACCGCTTCGCACGCCTCAAGGGTTTTTAGTGACCGAGTTGATCCTTCACCACTATCCGTCGTCTCCGTTCAGCGAGAAGATCCGCGCGCTGCTCGGCTACAAGAAGCTTTCGTGGCGCTCGGTGATCATCCCGGCGGTGATGCCCAAGCCCGACGTGCTCGCGCTGACCGGCGGGTACCGCAAGACGCCGCTCTTGCAGATCGGCTGCGACGTGTATTGCGACACGCGCATCATGGCGCGCGTGATCGACAGGCTCGCGCCCGAGCCGCCGATCTACCCGAAAGCCGAAGCGGCGAGCGCGGAGTGGCTCGCGCAGTGGGCCGATCAAACGCTGTTCTTCGGTGCCCTGCCCTACGCGTTCCAAGGCGAAGGCTTGATGCGCATGGCAAGTCGGCTGACGCCGGACGAAGCGACGCGCTTTATCGAAGACCGCGCGGCGATGGGCAAGGACGCCCGCATCAAGCCGACGCCCGGGCCGGTCGCGTTCACGCACATGCCGGTCTACTTGGCGCAGCTCGATTCGCAGCTCGCGGGTCGGCCGTTCGTGCTCGGGGCAGAGCCGTGCATCGCGGACTTCGCCTGCTACCACGCGCTGTGGTTCATCCGCGAAGCGACGCCCGCGACGCTCGCGCCGTACGCGAACCTGAGCGCCTGGTTCGAGCGCATCGTGGCCTTCGGGCACGGCCAGCCGAGCGAGCTGAGCAGCGCTCACGCCCTCGAGATTTGCCGCCGAGCAGAGCCCGCGCCGCGCGGGCCGAGCGCAGAGCAGGACCAAAACGGCGTGCGCCTGGGCGCGCGCGTCGTCGTGCGGCCGAGCGACACCGGCCGCGACCCGAGCGAAGGCGAGCTGGTGCACCTCGAAGCGGACTGCATCTCGATCCGGCGGCAAGACGAGCGCGCCGGCACGGCGATCGTGCACTTCCCGCGCATCGGCTATGAGCTGCGGCCGATCGCCTGAACGCGTCAGCGTGAACGCTCCGGACTGAACAAACTAGCCTTTACCGGCTAGCCAAAGATGGCTGGCTTATTCTCGTGCCAGGGGCGAGCGGCTTCGACTTGGCAAGCCACGCGCAGCAAGAGGTCCTCGCGACCGTAGCCGGCGGTGAGCTGCGTGCCGACGGGTAGACCCTTGGGCGTGATGCGCGTCGGCAAGGCGATCGCGGGCTGGCCGGACAAGTTCATCGGCAGCGTGAAGACGCCCATGCGCGGCGCGCGCATCAGCGCTCGCAGCGGCTCCTCGGGCGTCGAGCTGATATAGCCGAGCTCAGGCGGGGTCACGGCTTGCACCGGCGTGAGCAAGAGATCGTAGCCGTCCGCATCCCAGAACGAGCGCAGGCGCCGGCCGTAGGCGTGCACGAACTCGACGGTCGCGAGCCACTGCGGCGCAGGCAGCGCGCGGCCTGCTTCGGCCATCATCCACGTCATCGGCTCGACGTCGGCCTCGGTGAGCTCGCGGCCGAGCTTCTGGCCGAACACCGCGAGCGAGCGCGCGACGTTGACCGACACGATCGTGAACCAGTGCAGGCCCGCCTCCGCTTCGTCGAAGGCGCGCGGGTACGCTTCGACGAGCGTGTGGCCGAGCGACTCGAGCGTCGACGCCATGGTGTCGACCGCAGCGATGCACTCGAGGTCGAGCTCGGTCGCGCGTGGCGCGGCGCGCATCACGGCGACGCGCAAGCGGCCCGGCGGGCTGTCGATCTCTTGGATGAATGGGCGTACGGGGGGCGCGGCCGAGTACGGATCGCCCGGCATCGGTCCGCTCACGACGTCGAGCAACGCCGCGCAGTCGCGCACGCTTCGCGTCAGCATGAACTCGGAGGACAAGCCGCTCCAGCGCTCGCCGACGCTCGGGCCGAACGAGCAGCGACCGCGCGTCGGCTTGAGACCGACCAAGCCGCAGATGCTCGCGGGGCCGCGGATCGAGCCGCCGCCGTCGCTGCCGTGCGCGACGGGGACGATGCCGGAGGCGACGGCGGCTGCGGAGCCGCCGCTGCTGCCGCCGGACGAGTAGCGTAGATCGTAGGGGTTGCGCGTCGCGCCGTACGCGGCCGGCTCGGTGGTGGGCAGGATGGCCAGCTCAGGCGTGTTGGTGCGGCCGATCGAGATGAAGCCGGCGGCGCGCAGCTTCTGCGTGAAGTAGCTGTCGAACGTCTCGCGGTAGCCGGCCTCTTTGAGAGCGCGAATGCCGACGTGGTACGGCTCGCCGGCTTCGGTGCCGCCGATGTCTTTCATCACGAGCGGCACGCCCGCGAACGGCGCGGAGCGCGGCGCCGTGCTACGCGCACGCTCGCGCGCTCGCTCGAGGCACGGGTGGATGATCGCGTTGAGCTTGGGGTTGTTGCGCTCGTAGCGCTCGATCGCGGCGTCGACCAGCTCGAGCGGTGTGACCTCGCCGGTCGCGACGAGCTGAGCTTGGGCGGTGGCATCGAGCGATGCGAGGGCGCGAGCGTCCGTCATGGGCGCGAGCGTAACGCGTTGTGTGAGCGCAGGCCCACCCTTGCGTTAATAGGCCGGGCGCCCATGAGAAGCGCACCCTGCATGCGCGACCTCGCTACGAGCTATGGGACCAGCGCGGGCGATAGCGCGGGCACGACCTCTGCCATCGTCATCGGGCGCGGGCTGCGCGTTCAACGCGGCGGCTTCGGCGCCGCCAAGACGTGGGCGCTCGACGGCGTCGACTTCGAGGTGCGCGCGGGCGAGTCGGTCGCGCTGTTCGGGCCGAACGGCGCGGGCAAGAGCACGCTCTTGCAGGTCTGCGCGGGCATCATCACGCCCGACGCCGGAGAGATCGAGATCGTCGGCTATGGCAAGCCGAGTGAGCCGAGCGCGCGGCGGGCGATCGGCTTGGTGCCGCAGGCGCTCGCGATCTACCCGCGGCTTACGGTGCGCGAGAACCTCGCGTTCTTCGCGCGCGTGCTGGGCGTGCCGCGCGCGTTGCGGCAAGAGCGCGTCGCGTACGGCCTCTTCGTCGCGCAGCTCGAGGCGCGGCGTGACAGCTTGGCCGGCGCGCTCTCGGGCGGCATGCAGCGGCGGCTTTCGTTCGCGTGCGGCATCGTGCATGCGCCGAAGCTGCTCTTGCTCGACGAGCCGACGACGGGCGTCGACGCGGCCTCGCGCGCGCACCTGCACGAGGCGATCGAAGCGCAGCGCCGCGACGGAACGGCGATCGTTTGCGCGACGCATCACGAAGACGAAGCGGCGCGCTTGTGCGAGCGCGTGGTGGCCCTCGCGGTAGGACGTGCGCTCCGCGCGCAGGACGGCGCGAGCGCCGTGGACGCACGGGCCGACGCGGCGCAGCGCGGTAGCCGCGCGGCCGAGGGCACGCTGCAATGAGCACGCTGATCGCTCTCGCGCTCAAGGATCTGCGCGTCTTGAGCCGCGATCGGATGGCGCTGTTCTGGGCGCTGGGCTTTCCGCTTTTGTTCGCGCTGTTCTTCGGCTCGATCATGAAGGCGGGCGCAGAGCTCGATGCGCCACGCGTGCAGGTCGTTTTGGTGGCGCAAGCCGAGGGCGCGCACGTCGCGCCGCTCGCGCGCGCGCTCCAAGATGCAGGGCTCGAGGTGCGCGTGCTGTCGCTCGCCGCCGCCGAGCGCGCCGTGCAGACGGGTGATGCAGCGCTGCTCATCGACGTGCCTGCGCCCGAGCGCTTCGCGGCGGTGGAGCTGGGCATCGATCCGGCGCGCCGCGCGGAGGCTTCGTATGCGGCTGCAGTGCTGCGCGCGGTGCTGGCACAAGCGCTGAGCAAGAGCCCCGTCAGCATCCCGCCGCTGCAGACGCGGCTGATCGCGGGCACGGGCGAAGCGCCCAGCAGCGGCTTTGCGTTGGTGTTTCCCTCGATGATCGTGTGGGGGCTCATCGGCTGCGCGGCGGCGTTCTCCGTCGCGCTCGTCAGCGAGCGGGTGTCGGGCACGCTCTTGCGCTTGTACGCAGCGCCGCTCGGGCGCGGCGTCCTGATCGGCGGCAAGGCGCTCGCCTGCGCGCTCGCGTGTCTTGCCAGCGTGTCGCTGCTCAGTACCGTGGGCGTGCTCGGGCTCGACGTACCGATCGCGAGCTTCGGCAAGTACGTGGCCGCGGTGCTGGCCTCGGTCGCATGCTTCGTCGGCATCACGCAGGCGCTGAGCGTGCTCGGCCGCACCGAACAAGCTGTCGCCGGCGCGGGTTGGTCGACGCTGATCGTGCTGGCGATGTGCGGCGGCGCGATGGTGCCGGTGAGCTTGATGCCGGCGTGGCTCGTCACGGCCTCTGCGCTCAGCCCGGTGCGCTGGTCGGTGGTCGCGCTCGAAGGCGCGCTGTGGCGCGGGTTGCCGTGGGCGGAGCTGGCAGCACCGCTCTTCGCGCTGTGCGGCGTTGGGCTCGCGTGCTTCGCGCTCGGAGCGCTGCTGCTACGCGTGCGGGAGGCATGAGATGAGCGCGGACGGCGAGCTCAGCGTGCGGCCGGCTGCGGCGCACAGCCCAAGCGAGAGACCGCGCGCGCGTATCTTGTTCATGGCGGAGAACGTCTCGCTGGCGCAGGTGGTGCGCTTGCGCGTCTTGGCCGGCGCGCTCGACGCGCAGCGCTACGAGATCGTGTTCGCGTGCTCCGAGCACGACCCGCTGATCTTCGACGGCACGAGCTTCGAGCGCCGCGCGCTGCACAGCATGACGGCCGCTCAGATGCATCGGCGCATGGCTTGGGGGCTGCGGCCGTACGACGAGCGCACGCTCGCGCGCTACGTGCGCGACGACCTCGCGTTGCTCGAGGCGGTGCGGCCGGACCTCGTGGTCAGCGATTTGCGCTGGTCGCTCGCGATCAGCGCGCCCAAGCTCGGCGTGCGCCACGCAGCGCTCATCAATGCGTACTGGAGCCCGCACGCGCAGCGCGCCGGCTTTCCTTTGCCAGTGCACCCATTGGTCAAGCTGATCGGCGCGCAGCGCGTCGCGCCGCACGTGGACAAGGCGATGCCGCTCGTGCTCGATCACTTTGCGCGGCCGATCAATGCGCTGCGCAAGCGCTACGGCATGCCGCCGATCGGCGATTTGCTGGACGTCCTCGTCGCAGGCGACCACACGCTCTACGCCGATGTCCCAGAGCTCGTGCCGCTCGCGGGCGCGCCCTCGAGCCACGCGTTCCTCGGGCCGGTGTTGTGGTCGCCGGACGTGCCGCTGCCGCGCGAGCTGGACGCTGCGCCTTCGCACGCCCCGCTCGTCTACGTGACGCTCGGCTCGAGCGGCGACCTGCGCGCGATCGACAACGTGCTGCGCGGGCTCTCGCGTATGCCGGTGCGCGTCTTGCTCGCGACGGCCGGGCGCTTCGAGCGCGCCGCGCTGCCCAAAAATGCGATCGTGACCCGCTATGCGCCTGGCAGTGAGGCGGCGCGGCGCGCTTCGCTCGTGATCTGCAATGGCGGCAGCAGCACCGGCTATCAAGCGCTGAACGAGGGCGTGCCCGTGCTCGGCCTGCCGTTCAACTTCGATCAGTCGCTCTCGATGCAAGCGATCGAGCGCGCGGGCGCAGGAATTGCGCTGATGCCGGATCGAGCGCAGGCGGCCGACGTCGCGTTCGCTGCCACCAAGCTCCTGACCGACGAGCGCTATCGCTCAGCCGCCCGGCGCATCGGCGCGGCGCTGCGCAGCTGTGACGCGCACACGGCGTTTCGCCGCGTGGTCGAGCGCGCGCTGCTGCTCCCCCGCCCTTGACGGATCGGGCCTCGATCCCATGTGAACCGCAGCTTACCGGGCCGACGGCTCGACCAATTCGGCGCTTCGGTATGAACGTTCACGACCCATACACGCATGACGTAGTGCTGGTCGGCGGCGGGCTGCAGAACGGGTTGATCGCGCTCGCATGCCTGCAGCAGCAGCCGACGCTGCGCATCGCGCTGATCGAGCGCGAGGACAAGCTGGGCGGCAACCACACCTGGTGCATGCACGGCCAAGACGTGCCCGAAGCCGCGCGCGCCTTCGTAGAGCCGCTGATCGAGCAGCGCTACGACCGCTACGACGTGCGCTTCCCGGGCTACGCGCGTACGGTGCCGCTGCGCTACGAGGCGATCAGCTCGGCGCGCTTCGACCGCGTCCTGCAGGATGCCTTCGGCCGGCATGCGGGCGCCGAGCTGTACCTCCGGCGAAGCGTGCGCGAGCTCGACCGCACGCAGGTGCTGCTCGACGATGGCTCGACGCTGAGCGCGCCGCTCGTGATCGACTCACGTGGCCCCGCCCGCGTCGCATCGGAAGAGAGCGATCAGGGCTACTCGCACGCGCACCTGTCGTGCGGCTTTCAAAAGTTCGTCGGGCTCGAGCTGCGCTTCGACGCGCCGCACGCGCTCGCGCACCCGATCTTGATGGACGCGACCGTGCCGCAGGACGACGGCTTTCGCTTTTTCTACGTGCTGCCTCTCGGCGCCGACCGCTTGCTGGTCGAGGACACTGCGTTCTCGCGCTCACCGCGCCTCGACAAGCGCGCGCTGACGGCGTCGGTGCTCGACTACGCGCGGCGCTTCGGCAACGTCGCCGAGATCGCGCGCGAGGAGCACGGGGTCTTGCCGATGCCGTGGTCGAGCGCGCGCGCCGTGCCCGCCGCGTCGCCGATCGCGGCCGGCTACCAGGGTGGGCTCTTTCACCCGGCGACGGGCTACTCGCTGCCGGTCGCGCTGCGCTTTGCGTGCTTCGTCGCCGAGCGCGCGCCGCACGCGGTGCTCGGGCCCGCGCTCGCCAGCTTCCACGCGCGCCACCGCAGCCAAGCGCGCTACGCGGAGCTGCTCAACGCGCTCTTGTTCCACGCGTTCGCGCCCGAGGATATGTGGCGCGTCTTTGCGCGCTTCTATCGTCTACCCGATGGGCTCATCGAGCGCTTCTATGCGCTCTCGCTCAGCGTGCTCGACCGCGCGCGGATCTTGATCGGTAAGCCGGTGCGCGGCTTTTCGCTTTTGCGCTTGCTCGCGCACGGGCGCATGCCGCGCGCGACGAGGACGTCATGACGCCGCACGCAGCCGACGAAGCACGCGACGATGCGCTCTCACCGCTGATCTCGCTCTTGAACAGCGAGCCGCTCGAGGGCGGCGTGCCGGAGCGCTTGTGGCACGCCGCGCTGCTCGGGCCGCTGCGCGAGTTCTTGAGCCGGCCCGGCAAGGCGCTGCGCGCGCGCTTGGTCGAGCTCGGCTTCGTGCTGGGCGGCGGTGAGGCGCAGAGGATGCCGGCCGAGCTGCCGCTGTTGATCGAGATCCTGCACGCGGGTTCCTTGATCATCGACGACATCGAAGACGGCTCTCTGCTGCGCCGCGGCGCGCCGGCGCTGCACCGGGTGCACGGCCTACCGGTCGCGCTCAACGCGGGCAACTGGCTGTACTTCTGGCCGCAAGCGCTGCTCGCGCGCATGGCATTGCCCGACGGCGCGCGCTTGCAGGCGCACGAGCGCATCAGCGCGTGTTTGTTGCGCTGCCACGAAGGCCAAGCGCTCGATCTCACCGTGCGTGTCGATGAGCTGGCGCGACACGAGATCGCGCCCGTGGTGCGCGCGATTACGACGCTCAAGACGGGTGAGCTCGTCGGCCTCGCCTGCGCGCTCGGCGCGATCGCAGCGGGCGCGACCGAAGCACGCGTCACGGCGCTCGCGCGCTTCGGCTGCGAAGCCGGCATCGCGCTGCAGATGCTCGACGACTTGAGCGGCGCGCTCAACCCAGCGCGGCGCGACAAGGCTCTCGAAGATCTGCGGCAGCGCCGCGCGACCTGGGTCTGGGCGCACCTGTGCGAGGACTTGGACGCGACGAGCTTCCACGAAGCGCTCGCGCTCTTGTCCACGGATGAGCACGACCGCGTGCTCTCGCTCGCGCGCTTTCGGTTGGCGATGACGGGCCTTCTGCGCACGCGGCGCGCGGTGGACGAAGCGGTGTCGGGGCTCGCGGACGCGATCGGCGACGGCGCCTGGGCGCACGCGGTGCGAGCAGAGCTTGCGGCGCTCGAGCGCGCCTTCATGGAGGGCACGTGAACGCTTCGCATGCACAAGCTACTCGCGCAGCCAAGCGCGGCGATGAGCACGCGCGCCGCGCCGCGGTCATCGGCAGCGGCTTCGGCGGGCTCGCCGTGGCGATCCGCTTGCAGACCGCGGGCTTCAAAACGGTGCTGTTCGAACAGCACGATCAACCCGGCGGGCGCGCGCGCGTGTACCGCGATCAAGGCTTCACGTTCGACGCGGGCCCGACGGTGATCACCGCGCCGGGCTGCCTCGAAGAGCTGTTCAGCGAGGCCGGGCGGCGCATGAGCGACTACGTCGAGCTGCTGCCGGTGACGCCGTTCTATCGGCTGCTCTGGGATGACGGCGTCGCGTTCGACTACTGCGGCGACAGCGCCGGTATGGTCGCGCAGATCGAGAAGCTCGCGCCAAGCGACGTGCCGGGCTACCTGCGCTTCGTCGAGTACGCCAAGAAGGTGTTCGAGAAGGGCTACCTCGAGCTCGCGACGACGCCGTTCCTGAAGTTCTCCGACATGGTGAAGGTCGCGCCGCAGCTCGCGATGTTGCGCGCGGACCGCTCGGTGTACTCGACCGTGGCGCGCTTCGTGCACGACGAGCACCTTCGGCAAGCGCTCTCGTTCCACACGCTGCTGGTCGGCGGCAACCCCTTCGACACCAGCGCGATCTACACGCTGATCCACTACTTGGAGCGGCGATGGGGCGTGTTCTTTCCGCGCGGCGGCACGGGCGCGTTGGTCTCCGCGCTGGTGAAGCTGTTCGAAGAGCTGGGGGGCGAGCTGCGCCTCAGCTCGCCGGTCAGCAAGATCGAGCTGCTGGGCGACAAGCACCGGCTCCACGTCGGCAGGGCGCACGAGACGTTCGACCTCGTGGTCTCGAACGCGGACCTGCGGCACACGTACGGCAAGCTGCTGGCGGACGAGCCGCGGGCCGCGCGCGTGCGCAAGCGCGTCGACAAGCTCGATTGGTCGATGTCGCTGTTCGTTCTCTACTTCGGCACCAAGAAGCTCTACCGCGATCAGATCGCGCACCACACCGTGCTGTTCGGGCCGCGCTACAAAGCTCTGCTCGACGAGATCTTCGAAGGCAGCTCGCTGCCCGAAGACTTCAGCCTCTACTTGCACGCGCCGACCGTGACCGACCCTTCGCTTGCGCCCGAAGGCTGCGACGCGTTCTACGTGCTCTCTCCGGTGCCGCACCTCGATCACGCCGCGATCGACTGGAAGACCGCCGGGCCCCTGTACCGCGATCGCATCCTCGGCGCGCTCGAGAAGGTGCTGCCGGACTTGCGCGCGAACGTCGTCACCTCGAGCTTCATCACGCCCGAGACGTTTCGCGATGAGCTGATGAGCCCGTGCGGCTCCGCGTTCAGCTGCGCGCCCAAGCTCACGCAGAGTGCGTGGTTTCGGCCGCACAACAAAGACCCGGAGATCCCCGGCCTGTACTTGGTTGGCGCTGGGACGCATCCGGGCGCGGGCGTGCCCGGCGTCGTCAGCTCGGCCAAGGCCACCGCGAGCCTCATCTTGAAGGACTTCGTGCGATGAGCGCGGCCGCGCACGCGCTGCAGCAGCTCGGGCCGGCGCAACACGCCGCGCGCGCGGTAATCGCGCACCACAGCAAGAGCTTCGCGCTCGCCTCGCGCCTCCTTCCGGCCGGCGTGCGCGACGACGCGGTGGTCTTGTACGCGTATTGCCGGCGCGCGGATGACGCCGTCGACGAAGCGCCGCCCTTGCAAGCCGCCACAGCGCTGCGCGCGCTGCGCCGCGAGCTCGACACGCTGTACCGAGGCGAAGCGCAGCGCGAGCCGCTCTTGGCTGCACTGCAACAGGTCATCACGGCGCGCGGCATCCCGCGCAAATACTTGGACGACTTGCTCGACGGCATGGCGATGGACGTCGATGGCGTGCGTTACGAACGCCAGGAGCAGTTGCTCCTGTACTGCTACCGCGTCGCCGGCACCGTGGGCTTGATGATGTGCCACGTGATGGGCGTGCGCGACGAGGCCGCGCTCTGCCACGCGAAAGATCTCGGCATCGCGATGCAGCTCACGAACATCGCGCGCGACGTGCGCGAGGACTGGGGGCGCGGCCGCTTGTACTTGCCCGACGCGCTGCTGGCGCCGCACGGCGCGGCGCGGCTGCGCGAGGCGCTCGGCTCGCCGCTGCCGGACACTGCCGCCGCCCCGCTAAGCGCCACCACACGCGAGCTGCTCGATCTCGCCGAGGACTACTACGCCTCGGGCGACGCAGGCCTTCGCTATCTACCGTTTCGCTGCGCGCTCGCGGTCTACACAGCGCGGCTCGTGTACAGCGCGATCGGCACCGTGCTGCGCCGGCGCGGCTGCGACCCGCGAGAGCCGCGCGCCGTAGTGCCGCGCGCGCGCAAGCTGCTCTTGGCACTGCGCGCGCTGGTCGTGACGGCGAGCGCAGCGTTGCTCGTGAGCTGCGCGCCGGCAGCGAGCACCGCGCCCGCGCTCTCATCGACGACGGCCGCGCAGACGAGCACACCCGCGGCAGCCGCGAGCGCTCAGCCCGCGTTTGCGACGCCAGCTCCCGAGCTCGTCGCAGCTGAGCCGATCGCGCCTGCGGCATCGCCAGCCGAATCAACTCCGAGTCAAGCCGCTCCCGCCGTGGGCCAGGTCGTCGTCGACGTGATCGGCATCGAGAAGGCCGAAGGCCAGCTCGTGGTCTCACTCTTCCGCGACGGCCGCGGCTTCCCGGACAAGGGCCGCGCCGCACACGGCAAGAAGGTCGCCAAGGCGCGCGACGGTCACGCGCGCCTGGTGTTCGAGGACGTGCCGAGCGGCGCCTTTGCGGTGGTGGTGCTGCACGACCAAAACGGCGACTTCGCGATGGAGACGGGCCTCTTCGGCATGCCGGAGGAGGGCTATGGCTTCTCGCGCGACGCGCACGCGCCGTTCGGCCCGCCCGACTTCGCTGACGCCAAGCTCACGCTCGCGCCCAACGAGCGCAAGCGCGTGCCGATCCACCTTCGATATTGAGACGACGATGAGCCGAACCAAGCCCGAGATGTTTAGTCTGCCGCTGCGCCTCGGCCACGCGCGCGTGCAGCGCCCGACGTCGGCGATCGTCGTCGGCGGCGGGATCGCCGGCATCGCAGCGGCCACGGTGCTGAGCGAGCGCGGCGTGCGCGTCACGCTGCTCGAAGCGCAAGCCGAGCTCGGTGGGCGCGCGGGCAGCTTCGCCGAGTGCTTGCCCAGCGGCGAGATCATGCAGATGGAGCGCGGCTTCCACGGCTTCTTCCGCCAGTACTACACGCTGCGCGCGCTGCTCGGCCGGCTCGACCCGGCGCTTTCGATGCTGCGCGAGCTGAGCGATTACCCGGTGCTCGGCGCCGACGGTGAACAGCAGAGCTTTCGCGATCTACCCAAGCGGACGCCGCTGCAGGTCATGGCGCTCACGCTGCGCTCGCCGCACCTCTCGGCGCGCGACCTCGCGGGCGTCAATGGTCTCGCCGCGCTCGAGATGCTCGCCTACGACGCGGAGCGCACCTACGCGCGCTTCGACGGCATGACGGCCGAGACGTACTTGCAGTCGCTCGCGATGCCCGAGCGCGCGCGGCGGATGCTGTTCGATGTCTTCGCGCACTCCTTCTTCAACCCGGAGCGCGCGATGTCGGCAGCCGAGCTGCTGATGATGTTTCACTTCTACTTCACAGGAAATCCGGAGGGCCTCATCTTCGACGTCGCGCGCGAGCCGCTCGGCGTCGCGCTGTGGCAGCCGTTCGCGCGCTACTTGCAGGAGCGCGGCGTCGCGATCGAGCTCGGGAGTCGCGTCACGGCCGTGCACGCGCAGACAAGCGCGCTCTCCAACACGGGCGTCGTCTACCGCGTCGAGCACGCGCGCAGCGTCGCCGAAGGCGAGATGCTCGTGCTCGCGCTCGACGTCGGCGGCCTGCAGGCGCTGGTGGAAGCGAGCGCGGATCTCGGCGCGCTCGCAGAGAGCACGTCACGCCTGTCGCGCACCTACCCCTTTGCGGTGCTCAGGCTGTGGCTCGACCGGCCGATGAACGCAGGGCGCGCGCCCTTCGCGGGCACGACCGGCGTCGGACTGCTCGACAACATCTCGGTCTACGACCGCTTTCAAGGCGAGAGCGAGCGCTGGGCGGGCCTGCACCGCGGCTCGGTCGTCGAGCTGCATGCGTATGCGGTCTCGCCGGAGCTGGCCGCGAGCGACGTGCGCGCGGACCTGATCGCAGGCCTGCACGCGTTGTACCCGGAGGCGCGCGCGGCGCGCATCGTGCACGAGCACTTCTCGATGCATGACGACTGCCCAGCGTTTTTGCCCGGCTCGTACGCCGACCGCCCCGGCGTCGCGACGGCGCTGCCGAGCGTCGCGCTCGCGGGCGACGGCATCGCGGCGCCCGTGCCGTGCGCGTTGATGGAGCGCGCCGCGATCACGGGATTTCTCGCGGCGAACACGCTGCTGGCGCCGCTCGGCGTCGCTTCCGAGCCGATCCGATCGGTGCCGACGCTCGGCCTCTTCGCGCCGCCCAAGCTGCTGGCTCGGTTTGCTGCGTCGAGAGGCCGCGCGAAGACGAGCGAGGTGGGAACATGATCCGCGCTTTGCGACGAACCGAACGCGGCCTTTTGCTCTTCGGTCGCGAGCTCGCACCGGAGCCCTATGTCGATGGCCGCCCCGACTGGCAGCAGGCGAGCGCCGCGTGCATCCGGCGCGCCCTAACTCTGAGTCAAGCGCTGCCGACCGGGGGTTGGTTCGCGCTCGACGCCAGCACCGCGATCACCCGTGCGCCGCAGCTCTACGAGGTCGATGGCGTTCCGCTCGTCCTCTACCGCGACGACGAAGGGCTCGTCGCGCTGCCCGAGGCGTGCCCGCACCTCGGCGCATCGCTCGCGCAAGCACGCGTGTGCGACGGCAAGCTCGTGTGCCCGTGGCACGGCCTTGCGATCGGCCGCGAAGGCCACGGCAACTTCCGCCCGCTGCTCACGCACGACGACGGCATCTTGAGCTGGGTGCGAATCGATCGAAGGCGTGATCACGGTGACGAGCGCGGCGAGCTGGTCGAGCTGCACGCCGGACCGCCACCGCGCGACACGCTCACCGATCGGCCCATCCTGCCGGAGCGCCCGCGCGCTGCGCTCGACGCCGTGGTGCGCGTCGAAGCCGACTGCGAGCCGCGCGACGTGATCCAGAACCGTCTCGACCCATGGCACGGCGTGCACTACCACCCGCACTCGTTCGGCGCGCTGCGCGTGATCGATCAGAGCGAGTCGGCGATCACGGTGCGCGTCGCGTACAAGGTGTTGGGCAAGCTCGCCGTCGAGGTCGACGCGCGCTTTCACTGCTCCGATGCGCGCAGCATCGTGATGACGATCGTGGCCGGTGAAGGCGAAGGCTCAATCGTAGAGACGCACGCAACGCCCGTGCGCCCCGGCCGCACCGCGATCATCGAAGCGACGCTCGCCTGCTCCGCGCGCCGCGGCTTTGATTTCGCGCGCAAGGCAGCGCCGGCGCTGCGGCCCCTCATGCAGTGGGCCGCGCGCCGGCTGTGGCTCGAAGACGCCGCGTACGCCGAGCGGCTCTACCGCTTGCGCTTGGCGAGCTCGACGCGCGCGACGACGCCGCGGTGGACCTCGTCCGGGCCGTCCGCCATCCGCAAGGCGCGCGCGTAGGCGTAGAGCAGCGGGATCGGCGTATCCATCGAGAAGCCCTTGCCGCCGTGCATCTGCAGCGCGGCGTCGACCACGCGGCATGCAACGTTCGGCGCGACCACCTTGATCTGCGAGACCTCGCTGATCGCGGCGACCACACCACCGGTGTCGAGCAGGTACGCGGCCTTTAGGATCAGCAGACGCGCCATGTCGATGTCCATGCGCGAGTTGGCGATGATGTCGCGGTTGCCGCCGAGGTTGAGCAGGGGCTTACCGAACGCGACGCGCTGACCGGCGCGCTCGATCATCAGCGTGAGCGCGCGCTCCGCGGCGCCGATCGCGCGCATGCAGTGGTGCACGCGCCCAGGCCCGAGGCGCCCTTGCGCGATCTCGAAGCCGCGGCCGAGGCCCGCGATGACATGGCTCTTGGGCAGGCGCACTTCGTCGAAGCTGACCTCGCCGTGGCCGTACGGCGGGTCGTAGATGCCGAACACCGGCAGCATGCGCTCGATCTTCACGCCCTTGGCGTCGAGCGGGACGATCACCATCGAGTGCCGCGCGTAGCGATCCGCGCTGGTGTCGGTGAGGCCCATGAAGATGGCAAACTTGCAGTTGGGGTGGCCTACGCCGGTGCTCCACCACTTGCGGCCGCTGACGATGATGTCGTCGCCTGCATCGAGGATGCGCGCCTGCATGTTGGTAGCGTCGCTCGACGCGACCTCGGGCTCGGTCATGCAGAAGGCGGAGCGCATGCTTCCGTCGAGCAGCGGCTTGAGCCAGCGCTCTTTTTGTTCGTCGCTGCCGTAGTGCAGCAGCACTTCCA
>WUUC01087950.1_pt1 | contig 14578 bp, 15 predicted proteins | sample 6278441 | NCBI WGS metagenome assembly WUUC01 (sample SAMN13675441, study PRJNA597444) | soil metagenome | isolation source: soil | place: USA: Washington | collected 2017-10
TCTGCTTCATCGTGGCGCTGCAGGCGCTGTCGTCGCCCAAGCACGCCCGCATGGGAAACCTGATCGGTGCCATCGGCATGCTGGTCGCCGTGGTGGGCACGCTGCTCCATCACGAGATCATCACCTACGAATGGATCGTCGCCGGCCTGATCCTCGGCTCGCTGATCGGCATCCCGATGGCGGTCTGGATCCCGATGACCAAGATGCCGGAACGGATCGCGCTGTCACACGCGTTCGGCGGCCTGGCAGCGGCGCTCGTGGGGGTCGCGGAGTACCTGCACCGCGGCAGCGGGATCGACCGTTTCACCATGGGGGCGCTCGGCCTGGAGGTCTTCTTCGGTTTCCTGACCTTCACCGGCAGCTTGATGGCGTTCGGCAAGCTGCAGGGGTTGATCACCGGCGCGCCGGTGACCTACAAGGGGCAGAACTTCTCGAACATCACGATGTTTTTCGGCGCCCTGGTGCTGCTGGTGGTGCTGATCATCGATCCGTCGCAGCAGGTCCTGTTCTTCCTCATGGGAGCGGTCGGTCTGGCGGTGGGCATCCTGGCCGTGCTGCCGATCGGCGGCGCGGACATGCCGGTGGTGGTCTCGCTGCTCAACTCGTACGCCGGCCTGGCCGCGGCGGCCACCGGGTTCGCGCTCAACAACTACGTGCTGATCATCGCCGGAGCGCTCGACGGCACCTCTGGCTTCCTGCTGTCGCTGAAGATGAGCAAGGCGATGAACCGATCGTTCGCCAACGTGCTGTTCGGCGCCTTCGGCGCCAAGCCCGAGGCGGCGGCCGGCGGCGACCCCGCGGCGGCGGCAGGAGCGAGCTACAACCTTGCCTCGGTCGACGACGCGGTCGGCGTCATGGATGCCGCGCAGTCGCTGATCGTGGTCCCCGGCTATGGCATGGCGGTATCCCAGGCGCAGCACGCGGTGCGCGAGCTCACGCAGATCCTCGAGGGGCGCGGCACGGCGGTCCGCTACGCCGTCCATCCGGTGGCCGGCCGCATGCCCGGGCACATGAACGTGCTGCTCGCCGAGGCGGACGTCCCCTACGACCAGATCAGCGACATCGAAGAGATCAACGACGAGTTCGCGCGCACCGACGTGGTGCTGGTGGTGGGCGCCAACGACGTGGTCAATCCCGCCGCGAAGACCACTCCGGGGAGCCCGATCTACGGCATGCCGGTGTTCAACGTGGACGAAGCGCGGGCGATCATCGTGCTCAAGCGGAGCGTCAACACCGGATTCGCGGGGATCGAGAACGATCTGTTCGTGCGGCCGAACACGATGATGGTGCTCGGCGATGCGAAGAAGACGCTGCGCGACTTCGTCTCCGGTCTCAAGGGGGAGAGCGGCGGGATGCACTGATGACCGAGCGGCAGGAGCGCGACCGCCGGATGAAACGCACCTTCGCCCTCGCCGTCACAGGGGCCGGCGCAGCCGTGGCGCTGCTGCTCTGGGCCCTGTCTGGCAGCAAACCCTGAGCCGTCTCCCCGCCTTCCGGTGCGATTCCTGCAGGTCTCCGGAGGCGGGGGAGATCGTAACGCCCCCGGAAAGGGCAGGACGGCAATGGACAGGACGAAGGCCTTGCGGGCGGTGGGGAGCGGTTTCGCGGGAGCGGCGGCGGTCACTCTTCTCAACGAATCGGCCCGGCGGGTGATCCCGCGGGCTCCCCGGCTGGACGCTCTCGGCATGCGCGCCATCGCCCGCGGGCTTCGGGCCGCGGGTCAGGAGCCTCTCCACGGGGAGCGCCTGCGCGGCGCGCTGGCAGGCGACCTGGTCTCCAACACCCTCTACTACAGTCTGGCCGGCGCGGCGGGCGGCGGCCGCAACGCCTGGCTGCTCGGCTCGCTGCTCGGGCTGGGCGCCGGTGCCGGCGCGGCCTTCCTGCCACCGCGGATCGGCCTCGGACACCAGCCCGGCGAGACCTCCGCGACTCGGGCGATGACGGTCGCCTGGTATCTGGCCGGCGGCTTGGCGGCGGCAGGGGTGTTCGCGCTCCTGGACCGAGAGGACCGAAGCGCCCGGCGAGAAAGTAGCCCGTCCGCCCCCGATCAGCCCTGAGCTCCGAACGACAGCCGCCGCCGGGCGGTCTCCAGATCCTTTTCGGCGCGGGCGAGGTCCGTGGCGGCGCGGTCGGCGCGGCGGCGGACCCTGTCCGCGTCCTCCCGGGCGAGCTCGGCGCGCCGGGTCGCCTCCTGGGCCGCGCGCTCCGCCTCGTTGGCCTCCCTGGCCGACCTCTCGGCGTCGCGCCGCAGCGTATCCGCCTCGGCGGCGAGATGGTCGACCTTCTCCTGGGCACGCTCCATGCGTTCTCGCAGCCGCGTCTCTTCCCTCGCCCGCCGCGCCTGCTCGGCCCGCTCCTCGCGGGTGCGGGCATCCTCTTCCGCCTTGCGGCGACGGGCCTCCTCGGCGGCGGCCTTGTCGGCCTTCGGGTCGCGCTTGGGGGCTGGCCCCGGCTTCTCGGTCGCCTTCTCGGCGGGCTTCTTCTCGGGAGGCGGTGGCGCCTTCTCGACTGCCGGCGTCTTCTCGGGCTCGGGCACGAGCCGGAGGCCGCGGCGGTCGGGACGGCGGGCGGCGAGTTGCAGGCCGGCGAGCACCTCGAAGCCGGGGGGCTCGAGATCGGCGTCCAGCCAGCCGCGCGTGGCCTCCTCGGCGGCGGCGGGGCTGAGCGCCAGGGCATCGAGGTTGACGGTGACGCGGTCGAGGATGGTCTGGCTGGCCGCGCGCACGTCCTGCTCCAGGATCTCGGCGGCGCGCTGCCGCAGCTCGTCGCGCAGCTCCCGCTGGTCGTGAAGCGCCTCGCGCAGGGCCTCGGCGTCACCGACCGTCAGGGTGTGCTGGAGGGCCGACCGCGCGTGCTCACCGGCGGTGAGCAACCCCCGCATCCGCTCCTCTTCGCGGGCGAAGAGCTGGTTCACCACCCAGGCGGAGACGGACGGCTTGGCGAGCGACTTCACCTCGTCCGCGGCGTCTTTATCCCCGGATTTCTGCAACCGCTTCGCGAGGACGTTGCGCTCGGCCGTGAACTCCCCGAGCGGCAGGGTGTACAACCGGCGGAGCTCGTCGTCTGTGGGGGAACCGGAGTGCTTGCGGGCCATATGGCCCTCCATGGTAGCCGGAAACGCGCCGGAGTTGACTCCCCGGGCAGGCCTCCCTAGTCTCTGCGGTCATGGACTGCCGGACCGGCTGCGGAGCCTGCTGCATCGCCCCTTCGATCTCGTCTCCGATCCCCGGAATGCCCCACGGGAAGCCGGCGGGGGTCCGCTGCGTCCAGCTCACCGACGACAACCGGTGCCGGCTGTTCGGTCTGCCTGAGCGCCCGGCGGTCTGCTCCGGCCTGCGGCCGAGCGCGGAGATGTGTGGACGAACGGCGGCGGAGGCCCTGGCCTACCTGAACGCTCTCGAAGCGGCGACCTTTCCCGGCGAAGCGCCCGGCGCACCCTGACCGTCGCCGCTCAGCCGGAGATCCCCCACGTCGACCCGGCCGTTCTCGCTACGCCGCACGGCGCCTTCGAGCACCTGGCAGAGCTCGCGGACGTTGCCCGGCCAGCGGTGCCCCTGGAGCGCCGCGAGAGCGGACGGAGTCAGCTCAACGCCGCCGCGGCCGAGATCCGCGGCCAGGGTCTCGGCCAGCACCGAAGCGATCACCGGGATGTCCCGGCGCCGCTCCCGCAAGGGGGGCACGTGCAGCGGCACCGTCTCGCTCCGGAAGTAGAGCTCGGCATGGAAACGTCCATCGCTCACCATCTCACCCAGATTGTGGAGGGTGGCGGCGATCAGGCGGACGTCCATCTTCTCGAGGACCGCGAGGAGGCGCAGTTGCAACTCGGGCCCGAGGTCAGCGATCTCGTGCACGAAGAGGGTCCCGCGGTGCGCCCGGGAGAGCAGGCCGGTCTCACCTTCGAAACCGAACAGCTCGCGTTCGAGCGACTCCCCCGAAAAGGCCGCACGCGGGATCTCAACGAACGCTCCGGCGAAGCGCGGACCGTTCTCGTGCAGCCAGCGGGCGAGCAGCTTTTTGCCGGTCCCAGGCTCTCCCAGCAGCAGGATCGGGGTCGCGGACTGCGTCAGCTTGCGGGCCGCGTTGCGGACGGAACCGCTCAGGCCGAGGAACGGCAGCGCCGCCCCGGCGAGGTTCCGCCGCTCGGTCGCCGCCTGACGACGCCGCGCATCGCGGCGCTCGACCTCGCGCGCCAGCAGAGCCAGCAGCGGATCGTTCTGGAGCGTGTCCTGGAGAACGCTGGCCGTCCCAGAGCGGACGGCCGGATCGTCATCGACCACCAGCCCACCGCGCCGGCTCCTGGTCATTGCCGCCCCCCTCCATCCGGAGAATCTATGATTTGTTCTGAAGGGAGATTGACACGGCTCTATTACGAGCCACATTACGGGTGCGAGGATGTTTCTGAACGTTTATCTGAACGTTTCTATTGTTGGAGTTTCTATTGAACCCGGCCACGGTCGCGCCCCCGCGCCTCGCCGCCGTCTCCCAGCCGTACCTCGGCGGTGGAACGCCGGCCCTCGCGGAGGAGCTCGACCCGCACGATCTCACCGGGTTCTTTCTCCTCCAGCGCAAGCAGGAGGTCGGCCGCGGAGCGCACCGCCTCTCCCTCCACCGCCACGATGACGTCACCCAGCTCCCAGCGGCCGAACCGCAGGCGGCGCGTCCCCCGCAGCCCGGCCTCCGCGGCGCCGCTGCCGGGCGCCACCCGGAAGACCAGGGCACCAGGGATGCCGGCCTGGCGCAGCACCGTGTCGGGGGCCAGCTCGACCCCCAGGGTGGCGCGCTGGATGCGGCCGTGGGCGATCAGGTCCGGCACCGCCCCTTGGACGGCGTGGACCGGGATCGCGAAGCCGATGCCGGACGAGCCTCCCGACGGACTGTAGATCGCGGTGTTGACCCCGATCACCCTGCCGGCGCTGTCGAGCAGCGGTCCGCCGGAGTTGCCTGGATTGATCGCCGCGTCGGTCTGGATGACGTCGCGGATCGGCACTCCGGCAACCGACTCGATCTCGCGGCCGACGGCGCTGATGATGCCGGTGGTCAGCGTCTGGTCGAAGCCGAAGGGGTTGCCGATGGCGAGCACGCTCTGCCCCACCCGCAGGTCGTCCGAGCTGCCGATCGGGATCGGGCGCAGGCGGTCCGCCGGGGCTTCGATGCGCAGCACGGCGAGGTCCCGCTCGGGAGCCTCCCCCACCAGCCGCGCCGGCCAGGAGGAGTGATCGGCCAGGGTCACCTGGGCACCGGCGGCACCGGCGATGACATGGTAGTTGGTGACGACGTGCCCCGCACGGTCCCAGATGAAGCCCGAGCCACTCCCCTGGGGCACCTGCATGACGTTCATGCTGAAGAGATCCTGCTGCACGGCGGTGGTGGTGATGTAGACCACCGAGGGGGAGGCGGCCTCGAACAGGGCGATGGTCGTCCTCTCGTCTTCACCCAGGTCGGCGCGCTGGCTGACCGTACGGACTCCTGCCGCTTCTCCGGCGGCGGTCTCCGGAGCGCTCTCGGACGCCTCTGAAGGTTCGGCGCGCTGGGACCAGGCCACGCCGGCCACGAAACCCCCGCCGGTCAGCATCGTGACGGCCAGGGCGGTCAGAAAACAGCTTCCCGCTCGCATCGTCGTCCCTCCCCTGCCAGGACGACGTCCATCTTACCCTCGATCGGGACGCTCAGGGCTGCTCAAGGCTGCGGCACCCGTGTCCGCTCCTGCCCCGGTGAAGTCCCATGGACTTCCTTCCAGAGGCGCCGCAACTGCCGGGCGCTGCCGAAGCCGCAGCGGGTGGCCACCGCGTCGACGGTCAGCCGCGGGTCGTGCAGCAGGTCGCGGGCAAGCTCCAGACGGAGCCGAGTGGTGAACTCCTGCACCGAGACACCGGTCGCCTGGCGGAAGGTGCGGGTCAGGTGGCGCGGGCTCAAAGCGGCGAGACGCGCCAGGTCGGTGAGGGTGGCGCGCTCCGCCGGATTGGCGATCAGCCAGTCCTGCACCCGGTGGATGCCGGGGTGGAGGTGGGTCCGGTAGTCCAGGTAGACGCTCTGCTGCCGGTGCGAGCCATCGCGCCGCAGGTAAACCACCATCTCACGCGCCACCGCCGCCACCAGCAGCGGCCCGAAGTGGCGCTCCAGCAGCGCCAAGGCCATGTCGATCCCCGAGGCGATGCCGGCGCTGGTGGTCACCGGCCCGTCGTGGACGAAGAGTCGGTTCTCCAGCACCCGCGAGGCCGGGAACCGGCGCTGCAGGTCGCCGATCCGGCTCCAGTGGGTCGTGCACTGCCGTCCGTCGAGGAGCCCGGCGCGGCCGAGCAGGAAGGCACCGGTGCAGACCGAGGCGAGATGCCCCCCGCGCGACTCGGCCGTACGCAGCCAGGCGAGCGTCCCGGTCGAGACCGCCTCCAGGGCGGCGAAGCGCATGCCCGGGACCACGATCACGTCGTCCGCCTCCGGCTCCGGCAGCGGCTCCAGATCCGACAGCCAGAGCCCCTGGTCGGTGCGCACCCGGGGCTCCGGCCCGCAGAGCAGGATCCGCAGGTCCGCCCCGCTCCGCTGCGCCTCGGAGAAGGCCTGGAGCGGACCCGCCATGTCCAGAATCTCCAGCTCCGGCAGGAGCAGGAGGATCACGCGGCGCAAACCACTCCCCGCAACTCCTCCTCGAGCGCAGCGACCTTGGTGATGCGGGCGAAGCGGCCGCGCAGCACCAACTCGGTCCGGCGGGTGATCTCCTCGGCCGACATCTCCCCGCCGGTCTCCGGATCGGCGATCGGGAAGGTCATCGTCGCCTCGGTCACGAAGTCCACGTCGTAGCCGAGGTCGGCGGCGACGCGGGTCGTGGTCTCGCAGCACTGCTCGGTCGAGATGCCGGTGACCACCACGCGGCGCACCCCCTCAGCGTCGAGGATCTCCTGCAGGTTGGTGCTGGTGAAGGAGTTCCGGGTGTTCTTGAGAAGCAGCGGATCCCCCTCTTCACGGACCAGGAAGTCCATCAGCCGGACCTCCGGGTCGCCCGGCCGGAATCCCGGGTCGGGGTCGTTGTGCAGGATGAAGATCACCGGCAGGCCGGCGGCGCGGTAGGAGCGGATCAGGCGGTCCAGGTTCCGCTCGAACTCCGGGTTGTTCCGCCGGCTCCAGCGGGAGCCGACCTTGAACGAGTCCTGAACGTCGACGACGAGCAGCGCGGACTGCTCGATCGGGAGAGGTGCCTGGCTGGACATGGTGTCATTTCCTTTCGATGTCATCAGATACAAGCGGCTGCTTGCGACAGGACCCATGGTAGAGCCGCCCGACAGGTCAGGCCAGCCCCGCACCGGGACGCGCGGCGGTCGGATCGAGCCATCCCGGAATTCGAAATTGGCAGCCAAAATTCCGAATCAGCCGAGGGCGGGTCGGGGTAGACTTCCGTGCCGTGAGCGCCAAGGACCTTCTCCAGCAGATCCATGTGGCCGAGATCCTTCGTCAGCACGCGCCGTGGCCGGGTGCGACCGCGGACGCCTCCGCCCCGCTCGTCCGTTTCTGGGAGAGCCTGGCGCCCAGCCGGCGGCGGGAGATGGCCGCACTCGCCGAGCCTCCCCTCGCGCTGCCCGAGCGGCCCGGTGAGCCCGAGCTGGTCGCCTTCCTCGCCGAGCTCGCCAGCCGGCTACCGGAGGTGCCGCCGCGGGACCTCGCGAGCCTCTACGAGCAGGTCTCGACCGTTGACGGCCAGGAGCTGGCGGCCGGCGCCGTGGTGTTCCTCGAGGACGCCGCCCCGCTCGACCGCGAGCTCGCCGAGCGCATGCTCCTGTTCCTCGGCTGCCTGGTGCCCGATGCCCTGCGCGACCTCCACGAGCGGATGATCCGGGTCGGCATGGTCTGGCCCGGGGAGCTCTTCCGCGGCGCCGGACCCGAAGCGCGCGACCTGCTGCTCTCCCTCCTCCCGGACGCGCGGGACGGCGAGGCCCTCCCGATCCTGCTCTCAGCCCTGGCCTGGATCGGCGACCCGGTCGTCCGGCTCCGCTTCCACCAGTGGCTGCTCGAGCTCCCGCCGTGGGCGGTCGATCTGGAGATATCCCCGGAGCAGCACGCTCTCGACGCCGCCTGGCACCCGCAACCGGACGGCGAGCGCCGCGACCTCTTCCATGAGGAGTGCTGGAAGCTGGTCCTCGCCGCACCTGGACAACCCGGAGCTTCCAGCCCCGTCCGCGTGGTCCGCCCGCGCAACGCGTCAGAGGAGAGCTGCCCCGGCTGTGCCGGTCCGCTGGTCGACCTCCTGGACTTCGACCTGACCGATCCGCGGACTGCCTTCCTCGGTTTCGTCGGCGGCACCCGTCTGCGGATCGCCACCTGCCCGCGCTGCCTCCCCTGGTCGGCGCCGATCCTCACCGAGGTCGATCCCGAAGGGCGCTCGGTCTGGAGCCCGGCCAACCAGCCGCCGGCCTTCGTGGGCGAGACGGCGGCTCCCTGGCCCGAGGAGCGTCTCGTGCTCGGCGAGCGCCACCGGACCCCGCTCGCCGCCCGGCCGTTCGTCGGCGAAGGGCCGGCCTCGCAGGTGGGTGGCCATCCGAGCTGGCTGCAGGAGCCCGAATACCCGCTCTGTCCGGAGTGCGGCGAGCCGATGACTTTCATCGGCCAGGTCCAGCTCGCCGATCTGGCGACCGGCACGGAAGAACTCGCCGAGGGGGTCGTCTACGCCTTCCTACACGCCCCCTGCGGCCGCGCCGCGACCCTCTATCAGCAGCTCTGAGGAAATCCGATGCCGATGACCCGCTCCCTCTTCCGCGACGAGCCCGATCCGCCGACCTGGGTGCTGCGGGAGTACGAGGCCCTCACCGCGCGTTAAGAGAGGCGCGAGGAGATCAGCCGAGGAGATCAAATGACCACGATCGACCTGGACGACCGACACTTAGAGACCAGCAAGAGCAGCGGGGGCGACCTCACGGCCGGCACGGTCTACCACTACCGCCAGCAGGGGGACGTCGTCTGGGCAACCTATGAAGGGGGCGGCATCCTCTTCGGGACGGTCCTCGGCCAGGTGGCCCCGGACGGCACCCTCACCCTGCGCCACCAGCACCTGAGCCCCGAGGGAGCCTTCCGCGCCGGCAGCCGCCGCGCCCGTCTGGAGATCCTCGCGGACGGACGGTACCGCCTGCACGAGGAATGGGAAGGGAAGGGGGGCTCGGGGACGGCGGTGACGGAGGAGATCGGGTAGGGGGTCAGCGTCCCCCGAATGCGATCGGCCCACCCTCCGCCAGAAAGATCGTCCCCGGCGTCTCGCGCTCCTGCTCCGGGGTCTGCGGGGCGAGCCGGCTCCAGGCTTCCGGCATCGGCGTGCCGGCCTTCATCTCGGTGAACAGCCGGGAGAAGAACGCCGGGAACGCGCCGTCCTTTCTCCCCAGGGTCAGGACGAGATTGACCCCGGAGTGACCCGCCTCCTGGGCGGCGATGATGCTGTTCTCCCCCTTGTTCTCCGAGGCCACGATCAGGATCCGCGCCCCGGACTTGCGCAGCAGGTAGCGCAGCCCCACCTCGGTCGCGAAGAGGTTGCCGTCGTACCCGAGATCGGAGTAGACGATCAGCACGTCACAGGCGGGAGGCGGCAGGTCGCGGCTCTCCCGGGTGGTCGAGAACAGCGGCGCCAGCGCGGGGCGGTCCTGCTCCAGGAGCTGGTCCCCTTCCTCGCCGAGGAGGTTCAAGAATCCGATCTTCGGGTCCTTGATGACCGGCTTGGCGAACAGGTGCGGGAAGCGCCTGTACGTGAACAGCCCCATCAGGGCGACAAAGGCAACGACGGCGATCAGTGCTTCCATGGCAGGTATCCTCTCACGCCTCCCGCAACCGCCCACGCCGGAAGGTCATTCCCCCCCATCCAACCACAACGTCATCAGGTCGCGGTCGTGGGCCTCGAACCCCGCCTTGCGGTAGAGCCCGCACGCTGCCAGATTCGTCCGCTCCACCTCCAGCCGCACCGCCCGCAGCCCCCGCTCCCGGCAGACCTCCACGATCCGGTCGAGGACCTGGCGGCCGACACCCGCGCCGCGGTGGCTCTCGGCGATGAACAGCTCGTCGAGCAGGGCGAAGCGGCCACCGAATTCGAGGCTGTAGCCCAGGGTCACCACCGCGTAGCCGACCGGCTCGCCGCGCCGCTCCACGATCCAGATCCAGCCCAGCGACGGCTCCTCCAAGAGGCCGCCGAGCGCCTGGGCGGCGCGGTCCTCGTCGAACGGGATGTGCTCGGCCGCGTAAAGGCCGCGGATGAAGTCGAGGAGGAGGCCGAGGTCCTCCGCTCCGGCGGCGCGCAGGACGACCTCACCGGGGGTCAAGCGGCCGCCATCCGCGCCAGCGTCAGGCCGAGCCAGGTCGCGGTGAGCCCGAGCCCCACGCTCGCGGTCACGTTCAGGACCGCCGCGAGAGAGGTCACTCCGCGCCAGAGCTCGACCGTGTCGTAGCTGAAAGCCGAGAAGGTGGTGAATCCGCCGAGCAGGCCGACCACCGCGAACAGGCGCCATTCAGGGGACAGTACGGACCGGGATTCGGCCATCCCCATCAGCAGACCAATCGCGAAGCACCCCAGCACGTTGACGGCCAGTGTCCCGAGCGGAAAGCGTCCACCGGAGACGCTCTGCACCCAGCTTCCGAGCAGATATCTCAGGACGGAGCCGAGGAAACCGCCCAGGCCGACGAGGAGGAGGCGCGTCAGCATTCTCCCTTCCTCCCCTTCATCCGTGATCCCGCGCGCGCCGGCCCTGGTCGACCGCCCGCAGCAGGTCCGCGTCGGACATCCCCTCCCAGTCGCCAGGCAGGTCGAGGCGGACCGACTGCTCGCCGCCGCTGGGGGTACAGACCACCGGCACCGTCCTCTCCGCGCTCTCGATCTTCTCGGCGGCCTCGGCCGCGGCCTGGCCGGAGAGTCCGGAGAGTCCGGAGAGAGCCTGGACACAGGTCCACGTGGTGTTGTTGGCGTCCTGGACTTCGCGCTGTTTCATGAGGGCATTCTATCTCCGGGTACACTTACCCCTTCGAGGAGGGAATCACCCATGGGTCACCGCTCTCGTCCCCGCCGCTTCGCCACCCTGTCCGTGGCGATCCTGTCCGTCCTTCTCCTCCACGTCCGCCCCGTCTCCGCGCGGACCGCCAAGCCTCCGTTGCATGCCCGGCACTGGATGGCGGTCACCGGCAAGCCGCTGGCGGCCACCGCGGGCGCCATGATGTTCCAGAAGGGGGGCAACGCCGTCGACGCGGCCTGCGCCATGCTCGGCGCCACCAGCACCATGTGGGACACCCTCGGCTGGGGCGGCGAAACCCAGGCCCTCCTCTGGAACCCAAAAACCAAAAAGGTCATCGCCATCAACGCCCTCGGCGTCGCCCCGACCGGCGCGACCCCCGAGTTCTTCCGTGGCAAGAACATGGCCTATCCGCCCGAGTTCGGACCGCTCGCCGCGGTGACCCCGGGCACCCCCGGCGGCCTTCTGGTCATGCTCGCCGAATACGGCACCCTCTCGCTCGCCGACGTCCTCGCGCCGTCGATCCAGATGGCCGAGGGGTACCCGATCGAGGCGCATCTGATCAACCGGATCAAGGCCGAGAAGGACCGCATCAAGGAGTGGCCGCACTCCGCCAGGGTCTTCCTGCCGCACACCGGCGAGGCCGACGAGGCGCCGCGCCCCGGCGAGATCTTCCGCCAGCCAGACCTCCTCGCCACCCTGCGCAAGCTGGTCGAGGCCGAGCAGCAGGCGCTGGCCCAGGGGAAGAACCGCAAGCAGGCCATCTACGCCGCCTCCGACCGCTTCTACAAAGGGGACATCGCCGAGGAGCTCGCCCGCGGCACCCAGGAGGCCGGCGGCCTGATCACCAAGGAAGACCTCGCCCGCTGGGAGGTGAAGATCGAGGAGCCGCTCAAGGTCACCTACAAGGGGACCGACGTCTACAAGCTCGACACCTGGACCCAGGGGCCGGCCATGCTCCAGGCCCTGAACATCCTCGAGCCCATGGACCTCAAGGGGATGGGCTTCAACAGCGCGCGCTACATCCACACGGTCTATCAGGCGATGAACCTGGCCTTCGCCGACCGCGACTTCTACTACGGCGACCCCGCCTTCCCGCCCGAGGAGCCGACCCGCGGCCTGCTCTCCAAGGAGTACGCGGCGGCCCGGCGCAAGCAGCTGAGCCCGGAGAAGAACGACCCGGCGGTCAAGCCGGGCGACCCCTATCCGTTCCAGGGCAAGGCCAAGAACCCCTATGCCGGCCTGCTCGAAAAGTGGGGGACGCCCGAGGAGTCGAAGACCTACACGCAGCCACACAACGCCGCGATGACCTTCGACGAGGGGTTCCGCGCCGGCACCACCTCGGTGATCTCGGCCGACGCCGAAGGGTGGGTCGTCTCGATCACGCCGAGCGGCGGCTGGGTGCCGGCCTTCATCCCCGGACGGACCGGCATTGGCCTCTCGCAGCGCATGCAGAGCTTCGTGCTCGAAGAGGCGCAAAGCCCGTTCAACGTGCTGGTCCCGGGCAAGCGCCCGCGGGTGACTTTGACCCCCAGCCTGGCGGTCCGCGACGGCAAGCCCTGGCTCGCCTTCGCCGTGCAGGGGGGCGACACGCAGGACCAGAACATGCTCCAGTTCTTCCTCGACGTCGCCGAGTTCGGGATGACCGTCCAGGAGGCCGCCGAGGGGCCGAACGTCACCAGCTACCAGATGCGCAGCTCGTTCGGCGAGCACGAGTCGCAGCCCGGCCGGATCGCCGTCCACGCCGCCACCCCGGTCTGGGTGCAGGACGAGCTGCGGAAGATGGGCTACAAGGTGGAGACCGAGGCGCGCACCTCCGGCCCGATCAACGCGATCCTCCTCGACCACGTCAACGGAACCATGTGGGGAGGCTCTAGCGATTACGGCGAGGACTATGGGATTGGATGGTAAACGGGGATCAGGTGGTGAAGCCGTAGAAGCCGCCTACAGCGAGGTCAACAGCGCCTGCAGGGCGTCGATGTCCACCGGCTTGACCAGATGATGATCGAACCCCGCCGCGCGGGCGCGGCGGCGGTCCTCCTCCTGCCCCCAACCGGTCAGCGCGATCAGCGGCACCCCCTTCAGCCGGGGCTCGCTCCGGATGTGGCGGGCCACCTCGTAGCCGTCCATGTCGGGCATGCCGATGTCCAGCAGCACGGCGGTAGGCGCTCCGGTGGCGAGCGCCGCCAGCGCGGCCGGACCGTCATAGACCGTCCGCACCTCGGCGCCGAGCAGCTCCAGCAGCATGCCGAGGCTGTCGGCGGCATCGCGGTTGTCGTCGATCAGCAGGATGCGGTGCGCCGCCAGGGCGGGGCGCTCCGCCGGCTCGGCGTCCTCGCCAGGGGCCTGCTCCCTCAGCAGCGGCAGACGGACCACCAGCTCGCTCCCCATCCCCGCCCCCTCGCTGTGCGCCTCGATGCTGCCGCCGTGCATCTCGACCAGGCTGCGCGCCAGGGTCAGGCCGATCCCCAAGCCGTCGTGAGCGCGTCCTGGCGAGCGGTCCTGCGCGAACAGCTCGAAGACCCGGGGGAGCATCTCGGCCGAGATGCCGATGCCGGTGTCCGCCACCGACAGCCGGACGGTGTCCCCTTCACGCCCTTCCCGAGCCACGCTGACGGTGATCCGCCCTCCGGGGTCGGTGAACCTGGCGGCGTTGTCGAGCAGGTTGGCGAACACCTGGGCGAGCCGCACGGGATCAGCATCCAGAGGCAGCGGCTCCGGCGGCAGGTCGAGGATCAGCCGGTGACCGGCCTCATCGATGTGCGGCTGGCTGATGTCGATCGCGTGCTGGAGGACCGCCGCCAGATCGACCCGGTCGCGGCTCAGCTCGATCTTGCCGCGGGTGATGCGGGAGATCTCCAGCAGCTCGTCGACCAGGCGCACCAGATGGTTCACCTGGCGCTCCATCATCTCCTGGACGCGCACTGCCGGACCGCCCGTGGCGCCGGAGATCCGCAGCACGTGCAGCGCGTTGCGGATGGGGGCCAGCGGATTGCGCAGCTCGTGCGCCAGGGTCGCCAGGAACTCGTCCTTGCGGCGGTCGGCCTCGCGCAGCCGCTCCGCCGCCAGCTCCCGCTCGCGGGCCTCGTTGCGGCGCTCGATGACGATCGCCGCGGTGTGCAGCAGGGTCTCGACCACCTCGCGGTCGCGCGGCGCGGGCTCGCGGGGCTCCCGGTAGTAGAGAGCGAAGGTACCCAACACCTTCCTCTGCGAGGAGAGGATGGGGGTGGACCAGCAGGCGCGGAGGCCATGCCCCAGCGCCAGGCCACGGAAATCGGCCCAGAGCGGATCCGTCTCGATGTCGCTCACCACGATCGGCTGACCGGTGCAGGCGGCGGTGCCGCAGGAGCCGACGCGCGGACCGATGGCGATCCCGTCGATGGCGCGGTTGTACCCCTCCGGCAGGCTCGGCCCGGCTCCGTGCCGCAGATGCTGTCCGTCGCCGTCCATGAGGAGGATGGAGGCGAGCACGCTGTCCACCGATTGCGCCTCCACGGTGCGCGTGAGGACTTCCAGAATGGATTCGAGAGGCGCTCCCCCCAGGGCCAGCTCGAGGGCCTGCTTCTGCCCTTCCACGATGGCCGCGGACTGCTTGCGGAGGGAGATGTCGCGGA
>WUUC01158770.1_pt1 | contig 14575 bp, 11 predicted proteins | sample 6278441 | NCBI WGS metagenome assembly WUUC01 (sample SAMN13675441, study PRJNA597444) | soil metagenome | isolation source: soil | place: USA: Washington | collected 2017-10
CGCGGTACTACGTGCAACGGCTCGGTGGCCATGCCCGCGTTGACCTCGTGGTGACCGTTGCGACCTCGCATCGCGGCACAGTGGCCGCGTGGCTGTCGCTGGCGCTGCCGCTGCTGCGACAGCTCCGCCCGGAGACCGAGCTGTACGCCGAGCTCGCCGAACCGGCGCCCACCTGCCGGATCCGGTTCGTGACCTTCTCCAGCGGAGCCAACGCGGTGATCCTACCGGCTGGCAACGGCCAACTGGATCACCCCGACCTGCCTACGCGTAACGTCGTCCTGCCCGGCATATGCCACTTCACGCTGGCCGGCCACTGCCTGGTCATCGACGAAATCTGCCAGCTACTCGCCGCGCCCGCGGCCACCCAGCGGTACGACGAGCACCCGATCGCGCGTGCCTCGTAGCGTCGAGGCTTGCCGTTCGAGCAGGCCCAACCCATTGCGGGCGGCCCGCTGCCGCTGCTCGCACGGCCCAGGTGCTCGACGCCCACCCGCAGGAGTTCCACCTCGTCGAGACCATGCGGAACGAGGCCGAGCGCGGCCTGCGCTCGCTCGAGGCCCACATGGCCAGGGTGGGGACGTCGGCTACGTACTTCGGGTTCCGAGTCGACGCCGCCACCATCCGGGCCGCCCTCGCCGTGCGGCTCGCCCGGGGCGGGCGACGCGCGCGTCCGGCTGCACTGCTTTCGCGACGGCGAAGTTGGCTCCGACGTCGAGGAGCTCCCGCTCCTGCTACGGGCGGGGTGCGCCTGGCGATCGACCCGAAGCCGATCGACTCGACGCGATGCTGGCCGCACCACAAGACGAGCCTGCGCGAGCCGTACATGTCCCGGCTCGTCTGGATCGCCCCCCGATTTAGGAACATATCTTCTCGCGTCAGCAACGGAGCCCCGGAATACACCTCACCCTATCCGAACGCCATCAATCATCCAAGCGAAGACGCAACCGAGTAAGCAGTACCGCCAGCACGGCAGAAATACCAAAACGGTGGATCGCCTCAAGCAGCAGTATCAGCTTCTTGTCGCGATTGCCGAGATACATGAGGTGCGCGTGAGCGCAGTGGTAGCGGTACCAGAAGTCGCCGAAGAACTCGCGGTGCTTTGCTAGCATTCGCATGGACTCACCTGTATCCGAAGCCACGTCGAACTTCACGGTGTTGGTCATTCGCTCGTGATCGCCATCGCTATAGAGAACTAATGGCTCTTGCACATATCCAATACGACCGTGCGCTGAGATGCGAATGAATGCGTCCCAATCCTCGCCCATCCGCAACTGCTCGTCGAACTCGAGTTTGCGAATTAGATCACCCGAGACGAGGAGACCCGATGGGTCGAACGCGTTCCCTCTCCGGAGCTCGGATCGCGTCACCTCGGTACCCCCGAACAACTTCGTTCGAGAACCGTTGACGAGGGCACCACACAGTACGGCGACACAGCCATCGATCGCGGCCAGCTCTTTGGACAGTTTCTCGGGAAACCACTCGTCATCATCGTCCAGGAATGCGACGTACGATCCCGTCGTGGCCCGTAGGCCTGTGTTGCGACTGGCGGGCAGGCCCTTGTTTCGTTCGTGCCTGATGTACCGAACCTTCGAATCCTCAATCCTTGCGATAACAGCTTGAGTATCGTCCGGGGAGCAGTCATCGACAACAATAATTTCAGAAATCGCCAAGTCCTGCATTAGCACGCTCCGCACCGCTCGCCCAACCATATGCGCACGTTTGAACGTGGTAATCACGACGCTCACACGGGCACCACGCTCCTCAAGCTGCATGATGCTTCCTCGATCTCCCGCATCAGTCGCTACCATCGAGCGAGTCCTTGAGATCCTTCACCTCCACCAGGTGACCTTCGACCCTGATCCAACTGGCCCAGCAGTTCGGGCACCAGTACCTTTGCGCGCATCCTGCGCACGCTCTCACTCACGAGCCGACGATCAAGAGCCGCCGCTGCCAATATGGCCTCGGCGATGGACTCCGCATCTCGGCTTTCCGTCAGGCAGCCGTTGCTCGACGAGATCGCGGCTGCGGGATCGATCGACCGGGGCCCGGCGACGGGCGTGCCGCAGCCCAACGCCTCGGCCAGGATCCGCGGAGCTCCTTCGAACTGCGAGGTCATCAGCAGAACATCAGCCTCCGCAAGGCGATGCGCAAGATCCTCGCGCATAACAGGCCCGCGCATTCTGACTTTATCAACCAAGCGTGACTCGCCAATACGCCTGTGCACTTGATTGGATAAAGTCCCGGTGCCATAAATGTCGAGGCAGAAGTCCGCTCTTTTCGTAATGAGGGCCGCAGCCACATCGACAGCCAGGAGCGGGTCCTTAGGTGATTCCAACCGCCCAGCCCAGGCGATTCGCAGGGGGCCCGCTGGACGATCGGCGACGGTGGGCCGGAAGAGATGATCGTCAAACCACGAGGGTAACCCATAGCATGCCCCGTGGTATCGCCCAATACGCTCCAGCTCGGCGCGTCCGGCCGCGACCACTGCTTCGGCACCGCGAATAGCCGCCCTCTCCATCGGTCCGTGAATCAGTCCGAGGTAGCGCCATATGCTGTCCGAATTCCGCCCGAGAGCACTAGCTGTGGTCGTGTGAACCCAGAGAACCTTGGACATGGTCGGGTACATAACGCTCACAGCAGCAGCCACGTCCAGCCGATGAACGTGCAGAACTCCAGGGAGGCGCGGGCGACCAGCGCGCAGCAATCCACCCACAAGCCTCAAGGAGTGTGGCACCCGGCGACGTTGGTCGTCAGGGTCAAGCGCTGCGACAGGCATATAGTGGATCTTTCGGGCGCCGGCTGCGGCGGCGCGCCATCTACCGAGACGGCTCGCGTCGTCGCCCGACCTCTGTACACCGACGACGAACCACGTGTCGTCCTCCGGGGAGAACTTGATGACGTCCCTAATGACCGTGTCGACACCACCGACGGCCGGACAATCGGGATTGAACTGATGGATGATCGTTCGTTCGGTCATGGTCCTGGCATTCCTGTACTATCCGCCATGGAACAACCCCTAATGAAGAGCATTGCGAACAAGCTTAAGAAGTTCAAAGGCGCCCCGCTCCGGATTCATCACGATCCGTCGTATCTCGTAGCGAGGAGTGGCCGCCGTATTCAGGCCAGGCATCGTAGTTAACGCGTGCGTGTAGCCCGCCATCGCAGCCGCCGTCACGGTACTAGCGTTGTAGTCCGAGCGGCGCCCGTTCGGGTAGGCCAAGACGGAGATCGCCCGATCCAGACCTTCTTGAAGCTCCCTCTTTGCCTCCCGGAGGTCCGCTTCTTGCGCCTGAGCGCTCTCCTGCGAAAGAATGGCATGATATCTCGAGTGTGATCCTATTTCCATGAAATCGCACAGCTGCCGCGCCCCGTCCCAGCCGAGAAACTGATCAGCGACAAAATATTCGCCGTGCGGACGGAGAAGCTCGCCAATCTCGTCGACTGCAGCATCTCTTTCTATACGATCGGCTCGCTTCAGCTGATCAGCGACGCTGCTGAACGCCTGGCGAGTAGTGCTGACATCATCGAGCGTGAACAATCGCCCCTGCCATTCGATACGCCTGCAGCGACGTCGCGCGAAGGCCCAGGCAAGCTTCTCCCACCATGGGGAGGCTCGACCTGACAACAATCCAGGAACGAGAAAACAAGTTGCCGGGAGTCCGAGTCGACGGAGAATCGGGCCCGCCACTGTCAAGTTGTCCCGGTAGCCGTCGTCGAACGTCAGGGCAACAGCCCGAACTCCCGGTGTCCTGCCCTGCTCCAGCGCAGTCAGAGCGTCGCGGAGCGGCACGACGTTGGCTATGCGCCGCAGCACCGTAAGCTGTTGCACGAGCCCGTTGTATCCTGCGTTGCCCTTTGACGGGAAGCAGTGGGTCGAGTTTATATTGTGCCAACCGAGGACTAGCAACCGTCCGCTCATTGGGCGTCCCTCACAGCCTCTCACCGGTTCCCTTCCGCGCCCGAACCCCATCATCGGCGTCTCAGTCAGACATTCTCAGTATCGACGAACACGTCGTGCCGGCCCTAGATCGTCCCTAACGGAGCAGCCAAAGGCTTGCGTCGTGCCCCACCTCCTGCGATATTGTCAGGGGCGCTGTTCTCTACAACGCGCAGCTGCGCCCTTATTATTACAAGCTGATCACGAACAGCATTTACTCTTCTGATGTTGGCCCCCGGCTCTGCATAGAGAACGAACTGATTAGCGGAGTCCACTACGTACGCCCCGTAGTCCTGCAGTGCCCGTGCAACCGCTAGTGCGTCCTGATTGAGGTCAAGCGCACCGAGATCGATATTTGGAGGAATTGCACAGAGCGTGCCCATTGGGACTGGGCCTCGATACGTTTCGTGCGCATCATCCTCGGCCGACGCTGGCCATACCGGCCCTGCCTTGAGTTCCGTACGCGGCAGAGCCAGCGCGAGCGCATGTGGGATGTGGCGGTTGTAGACCTCTGACCGACGTATTAGTCCGGCGATCGCAGATCCCCCGTACGCCCTCACACCTCCGCTGATTCCGTCCCCAAAGAGGTCGACAACAGCGACTTGCCCAGCTCGCCACGATGACGGACCGGTCCTTCGCATTCGCCACGCCTCGTGCAGGTACCGCCCTCCCGGGTCGATCACATGCAAATGAGCATCTTCACCGGCAGCTGGCCGTGCACGCCTCGGAATGCGAAACTTCACAACCTCGCCGGAATCCGTGGTCACGGTCTGGAGTCGATCTGTGAGCTTTGCGCTGTAGACAGGATGTGACCATGCTTCATTGTTGACGAACACGTTTACACGTGGATTGATCAATGCAGCAGTACGTGCACTAACAACATCTTCGAACTTCGCGCTGGCCCCGATGGATATATTCCACGGCGAAGTGGCGGCAAATGGCTGCAAGCTCGCCGAGCGCACGACTGTATCAACCAGATCCTTCGGTCGTGAACAGGCCGCGCCCGTATATACGAATTGCGCTGATAGAATCGGTATGACGAGGAAAGCAGGCAGCAGATTTGACGTTCTGGACTGTGCTCTATGTCTGGACAGGTCGCTCGTATGTGCACCGTGCCGCCGCCTCCGGCCACCGCGCCGAACCGGCCGCCCACCTTCCGATGTCATCAGTGAGACATGATGCGCGAACCGATCCCTGCCGGCGGAATCTCGACGTGTCGCTTGTGCCTCTGTCCGTCGGCCTCGTTCGGCGCCGCGGAGGCGCGGCCGCCACATCCCAGTCCTCATGTTGATGCGCCGTGAGCGCGAAGGCATCGGACGCGTCGTCTTCTGCACGCCCAGCAGCACCGGTAAGAGTTTGAAGGCGAACGTGCCTATTCCGTCCAGGAAGTATCTCCGGAAGAGGCGGCGTGGCTCCTGCACAAAGCGGTAGAACCATTCGAGCCCGGACCTGGAGATCCATACCGGGGCACGCCGAATCAGGCCACACACCATGTCGATTGCGCCGCCTACGGCGATGATTGGTACGTCAATCCCGCTGTTTGCGAGCCGCCCGGCGACGACGTCTCCGGCGGGTGGCGTCACCGCCACGAGCAGCAGGTCAAGATGGGCGTCTGCGACGGCGTGTCGTATCGCATCCACATCCCATTCCGAATGCAGTCCGTGCTCGCGGTAAACTAGCAGCCGGTGCGCCCTGGCGAGCTTCGAGGCGAAGCGGACGCCAGCTTCCTGCGTTGCACCTAGCAATCCGATTCTGACTATCGACGGCAGCTTCGCTTCGGACGACACTAGCAGTCCGACGAGCCGAGAACCGCTAACTCGGTGCACGGAGCGACCCAGTCTCCGGATTAGCCAGGCGATCGGCCAGCCGTCCGCGGTCAGGAAGTCGGCGGTCAGAAGTGCGTCACGGAACCCCTCCGAGGCATGCGCAAGCTGAAGGTGGTGCAGGTTCACCGTCTGAATCCGAACTCGCCGCCTGCTAGACAATAATTCGTTCAGCTGCTCATCGGTTGCGAGAATGCGTGTATGCGGTGAAGCGAAGTGGTCCAGTATGACGCGGTTCATCGGCTCTCACTTCACATCACGGGGGAGGCTGTCGTAATCGGCAGCGATCCTCACTGGCGGTTGCGCATCCCCGCCGCCCGCACCTTGATTGGTGCGGTTGAGCGTTGGTTGAGCGGAGATCTCGGATAACATCTGGTTCGTCGCGGCTTTGTCCGATGCAGCCTGTCTCGACACGGATCGGTCGAGATCCGCCCGCTTCGAACGAATGGGCTCCCCGGACATAGCGGTCCGGAATTCCTCCGGCTCGTCCTTCTGCGACGTGCGCCTGCGATGGCCTACGTGCATAAGGAAGACGGCGCCAATCCCGAGCACCAAACCGGCAACGCCGCCAAGAACGAGATTGGTCAGAAGACCGTTCGTCGAGGGAGCAGTCGGTACTGAGGCCCGGTCGAGCACCTCAACGTTGATGGTGGGGATCTGGTTCCCTATAGGCCGACGCTCGATGTTGGCAGCCAGCAGGGGGAAGACATCGCCAATGCCGTTGGCGATCCTCGCAGCCTCCACTGGCGCGGAGTCCGTGACCGAGACTTCGAGCAACACAGACTCGAGCGCAGTCGAGGCGTTGATCTTGGTCGCAACCTCTTCCGCAGTCTCGCTGAGCCCAAGCTGTTGCACGACGGCTTCGCTCACTCTGAGGCTTCGCACAAGCTGGACGTATTGCCGCGTGCGCTCCTGCGCGAGCAAGCTGCCCTGGAACGCGACATCGGCGTTGTAGGACGTGGCGGCCGAGATGTACATAGTCATGTTCGCCGTGTATCTCGCGGGCATGACAGTGGTCACCACCCCAGCACCCACGAGTGCCGATATGATGACAGTCAGGATGAGGAGCTTGTGAGCGGGTACGACGCGATAGAGGTTCTCCATATTCACTTCCCTCAGTGTGTCTCGGATGCTCGTTCTGATGTGGGTGAGGAATCGCACCCAGCGATTGCGCCACGGCTACTGGCTATCGGCCGATCCGTCTGATCTGGCCAGCCACTCTCAACGGCAGCGACTGCCACAAGAAGCACGACCAGACTGGACGGATAGAACAGAACGGGATCTGTGATGGAAGTCGCCAATACGTACGCGAGCAACACGACCGATACGAGGTGACGGTGGACCCGCGCGACGAGATAAGCGACTGCGGCGAGGACGAGGAAGCTTCCCACCAAACCTAGTTCGACGATCGCCTGGACGTAGGCACTGTGGGCTTCTAGACCGTTCGCCAACTGTTTGCTCGTCTGTTGCCAGCCGATCCCGATTACCTCGCGCCCGTCCACCAACGCGAGCGCCTGGCTCCACTGTGTTTCCCTCCACGTGCCGGAGTTGTCGCCGCGCAGCCCGCTCTCTCCAAGAGAGCCAATGCGCGCCAGGAGTGTTGCTCCAGCGATGGCCGCGACGGCCGCCACGAGTCCGCCAAGGAACAGCAGCCGCCGTGGACGACGCACGAGTATGGCAAGTGCCGCAAGGCAGAAGAAGCCGATTGCCGTCATGCTTCCGGTCATCACCAGCGCGACCGTGAGGACCGATAGCAGCAGAGGGTCCAGGCGCCTTAGTGTCGGACGTGACAGCAGAAGGAGGGCCGTGATCGCCAATGTGTATGCTGCGAAGTTGGGATGCCCAATAAGGCCGCCGTATCGTGTACCAGCTTCTTCCTCGTTGAGAACGGCGAGCTTCGGATAGCCAGTCAGCGGCTGCACAATCACAGACAGGGCACCGATCGCGACGGACCATTTGACGGCTCCAATGGCGAATTCAGGGTTCCGGGCCGAATATCCAACTGCCCAGGGAATCATGGCGAGGCCTAGAAAGCGGGCAGTTGGTTCTATCCATGACAGGCCGTTGGCGTCACCCGACAACGCGATCGCGATGCCAACGGCCATCGGTAGCGCAGACAGACCGCTGAACGGCAGCCGCCCCGATGACAACCCTGCCAGAACGACGGTGGTCATCCCGAGCAGGGTAACGTAGTTGTCGAGATTGAGGACGCCCAACTTGATTGTGTTCAAGAGAATCGGTGCGGCGACCAGAAGAATGATTGCGGCCTCGACGGGGCGATGGAAAATGATTGCGATGAGTCCCGCGACCAACGGAGCCAGAGCGAACCAGGGGTAGATCGCTGTGCCTGCGCCCAGAGCGAGCCCTGACGCCGCCACCATGAGCAACGGAGTCATGAGTCCGTTCTGGTATAGTCGGCTAGACTCGATCTCGCCACCTGGCGCAGGGCCGCTTCCGATCTTGGAGGCTTGTGATATTGCCCCCGGAGGGTTGCCGCGCAACGAGCTCACTGTTACTTACCCCAGCTGCCTGATCGGAATGTTCCCGGGTTCCGCACGACGCGCGCATTCGCTTGCCGAGCACACCACATGTCGAGCACGAATGCTGCGATCCCTACCGGAAGGAGTGCCGCGCGGATGGCGGGCGGCTTCGCTTTCAAGCTTCGGAACCGGCGAGTGAGTATGCGCCGAGGGACGAGCCAGCGTCTGCCCGTTGTCGTAATGTAGCTGTGAACGAGATCGTTCAGCCACCACCGATCGTCCTGGTTGTGGCGATGGATGATCTCAGAGCAGCTTTCCCCAGTCGTTGCCCGCTGCTTTCTGAGGTAGTCGAAGGCGATGTTGTCGATGAGTTCACCGAAGATGATCCATTGCTCGTGACGCAGGAGTCGTCGCGGGTCGATGTGCGCCTCAAAGGCGTGGGCAGCATCCGACGCGAGGATCACCCGAGACGGGTTCGGCTCCGCCCGGAGGCCATCACTGACGAGCAGGTGGTACAGGAAGCCGTCATCAACTGGAAGTGAAGTCGGCAGGTAAATCTCACGGATCACGTCACCGCGCGCGCACACCAGCTGTCCGGATATCCACGCCGGCTGTCCTGGCGTGGCTTCGGGCCCGTCCGACAGACGCGAGACGGCCAACGACAGCCGATCCTTCCAGGCCTTCTTTGGCTTCGCCGCGACGTCCTTGACACGCTTGTCAACTGAAGCGTTCGCGCCAGGGTGCTCCTCTAGTACGTCGACGAGAGAGTCGAGGGTTCGCGGATGCAGGAATCGTATGTCTGCGTCCATCATGACGACGTATTGGGCAGTAGCGTCCGAAAATTGGTGTACGAAGTGATTCCAGGCGTTTGCCTTGCCCGGCTCCGGCACATCGACGATCCGCGTCTTGGCCTTCTGGAGCAATCCGCGCTCCGCGAGCTGCGCGAGCGTATTCGCGGCTTGTTGCACCGTGCGGTCGGTACACCCGTTCGCCACGACGACGATTTCTGGGAAGCGCGATGAGGGGTTGTGGATAAGACTCTGCCCGGCGAGGGACTGCAGAGTAGCACCGATGCCGTCCTCTTCGTTGTGTGCAAGTATGCCTATGCTGATCTTCACGTGCGTCTCCGATGCTCATCGTGGTTCTAGTCACGGGCACTACGTCAAGACGGCGTACCACTACGGCCGCGGTCGATTACTCGATTGGCCTGTGCGAGCACGTCGGCTATCAGGCCCCGCTCTGATAGCGCCAGGACCGCAAGGTAGACGAGCATCCCGGCCAGAACTCCCAGGCCAAGTGTCAGGACCTGATCAAGACTCCCCGCCAGTTGAGTGGTGAGCGAGCCGCTTGCCCAACACGGGGGAGAGGCCAGCATGACGGGACGCAATGCTCGCCACTGGCGGGTAAGCGTGATGCGTGCTCGTCGCGCTACGAAGAAGGCGAAGACCATCAGTGAGAGGACGACGTCGCCGAGTACGACCCACGCGACCCCTTCGAGGCCACCCACCTTCGCCGCGATCAGCAGGCCAGGCACGAGCGGTACCAGGATCCAGAGCGTGAGCGTTGCCAGTAGATTCGCGTGGCCAATGGAGTTTAGCAACCAGGCGTAGGTGCCTTGGACAGGCCTGATGGCTGCCCAGAGGCCCATGAGGACCAGCAGGCTCGTCATGGGGACCCACTCGTCTCCAAGGACGGCCCGTGTGAATGGTGCCGCGCATGCGGATAGTAGCAGCCCTATGGGAGTGGCGACGAGCGCCACAATGCGGAGCGCGCCAAGGAAGGCGGTGGTGATGTCTTCCCGGCGGTGCTGCATCCGAGCGAATCCGGGGAACGTCACCTTCGCCAGCGGGTCGGCCACGGCCATGTAGGGAAGCTCGGCTAGACGGTAGGACATCGAGAAGTAACCGACCTGCGTAGCGTTGAGTATGCGGCCGACGGCGAAGAACGCCGCGTTCTCTTGGACGAACGTTAGCACTCCCTGCAGCAGGAAGCCCTTGCTGGTGGAGAATGCGTTCCGGGCCACGGCACTATCGAAGCTCGGCCGAACACGGTAGGGCGCTCGCGCGAGCTGAACGCAACTGTATGCGGCGGCGCCACAGATCTGGCCGACCACGAGGCTCCAGACACCAGCGCCCAATGCGGCAAGCAGCACGCTGACACCCCAGGTGACCAGGGCGAGGACCAGCAGTGAGAAAAACCGTGCGCGGAACTCTAGTTCACGCTGCTGTACACAGTCGTAGAACCAGCCGACAGCGTTGAGGACCATCGACACCGACATCGCAGCGAGTACCCAGGTCAGGCGGGGCTCGTCGAACAAGAACGCGACGACGGGCGATGTTGCGGCCACCACAACGCCGACGCCTGCGAACATGGCGAGCATTAAGCTGAAGAGCGTTCCCAGCGCCGCGCGATCGAGATCTTGCCGCAGGATCAGCGTCGCCCCCAGTCCGAGGTCGCGGAAGAGGCAGGCGAAGCCGATCATGAGCATTGCGAGAGCGACCAGACCGAAGTCGGCAGGCACGAGCAGCTGCGCGAGCACGAGCATGCTCAGAAGGCTGATGGCCTTGCTGCCTCCGTACGATAGGAGAGTCCACACGACTCCCCGGGCCGCGCGGTCCTCCATGCCTAGCGCTCCAGGGCGATGTCTCGAGCGCCGGTACACGAGTCGTGCGTGTCCGACGGCTTCCGACACCGTGGCGCGGATATCGTCGTCATCTGACTCCCCTCGCACGGCCGTCTGCTTGGGCCCGTCCTGGACCTCGACGCCCTCCGGCACGGTGTCGGTGGGGACGGAGCGGTCCCCTCCGGCCGCGGCGGAGGCGTCCACGATCTTGTTGCTCGCGATCCCGTAGACGAACGACATCACGCGCCGCTCGGGCTGCCATCGCTCGAGCGCCCCACACAGGGCGAGCAGCGTCTCCTGGGCGACGTCCTCGGCGGACTGACTGCCGAGGGTTCCAGTACCGATCCGGGCCCGACAGTACTGAACAACCATCGGGCCGATGGCCTCGAGCAACCGCCCGAGCGCCGCCCGGTCGCCGCGGGAGGCCAGACCGGCAAGCCGGTTCAGCGCAACATCGCGCTCGGCTGATCGGTCCGCAGCAGCCCGATCGACCTTCGCGAATCCGTTTGCGTCCTCCCCAGCGGCTGACAACGCTCGTGCCCCTCCTGCAGGTCGGTTGTCGCCGTCGGATCCGGATCTCCCGGGGTTCTCGGCATTCGACGAGGTCGCTCTCGCGGGCTCGCTGGGCCACCCACCCGGTTCCTTTGAACCGAGCGGATTGCTTTGACAGTGAACAGTAGTCCGTAACAAGATTGAGCCCTAAGATCGAAGATCACCTTGCGTCGTAATGAAAGGTCGAGGTTTGCCACAGCGCCGGATCTCGGGGGTAAGCTAACTGACCGACCGATAACCATCTGCACGTCAGTAGGCTCCGTCCCCTTTCAACACAGCGCGCAATGTCTTGAGGAGGATCCGGGCGTCAAGGGCGAGGGTCCAGTTCTCGACATAGCGCAGGTCGAGGCGAAGCGTCTCCTCCCATGACAGGTCGCTGCGGCCACTCACCTGCCACAGGCCCGTGATGCCGGGCTTGACCAGAAGCCGTCGCCGCCCGTCGGCCGCGTACTTAGCCACCTCGGCCAGCAGCGGCGGACGCGGGCCCACCAGCGACATCGAGCCTGCCACCACGTTGAACAGTTGGGGCAGCTCGTCAAGGGAGTAGCGGCGCAGAAACTGGCCGACCCGCGTCACCCGTGGGTCGGCACGGATCTTGAACATCGGTCCCGCCGCCTCATTGCGCGAGGCGAGCTGGCCCAGCAACTCGTCAGCGTTGCGTACCATCGATCGGAACTTGATCATCTTGAACTGTCGACCGCCGGCGCCGACGCGCACCTGGCGGAAGAAGACAGGCCCTCCGTCGATCGCGATCGCTATGGCGATCGCAATCAACAACGGCGCAGTGATCACCAGTAGTGCGAGTGCTGCGACCCGGTCAAGCAGGCCTTTAAGCAGGCGCGGACCGCCCGTGAAGCTCGGGCGAGTCAGCCTCAGGAGGGGAAGACCGTCAAGCGAGTCGACGTGGAGGCGCGGGCCTGCAATCTCCATAAGGCCGGGCTCGACCACCAACTCAGTCTGAGTGTCCTCGAGATTCCATGCCAACTGCTGCAACCGCTTGGGTGTCCAGCCAGGAGCCTGGGCGATGCTGACGGCGTCGAACGGACCGTCGTGAGCGCGTGACGCGACCGCGTCGAGATCACCGACAACCGGCACCCCAGCAACATATGGACCGCCGCAGTCGCCACGTCCCGTCGGGGTGCAGGCCGCAGTGATCGTCCATCCCTCGTGGGGGGCACGGCGGGTCTGAACAACGAGCGCCGCGACGGCCTCCTCGGTGCCAGCCGCAAGGACGCGCGTCATAGCGGCGCCGGCCCGCCGCCTGCGGTGCAACTCCCAGCGAAGGCCGAGCCGGCCGAGTGCGGCGAGCACCCCGGCGACCGGAAGGACGCCGAAGACCCACGGGCGCCCCTCAGGCAACTCGAACCCAAGACTCACAAGGGCTACCACGACCGCGGCGCCGATATACCCCCGAAGCAACCTTGTAAACTCGGTCGAACCGTGTCCTAGAACCAGTGGATCCCATGCGCGCGCAAGGCCGAGCGCGTAGGCGACGAGTACAAATGCGATAACGCCGATTGCCAGAACCACCTGGTACTCAGCAGTGCCCCACTGCGAGTACAGCGCCGACGAGATGACCATTGCAACCAGGTCCGAGACGATAGCCGCGCGGCGGTACGACTTCTGCCATGGACGGCCAGCCATCACCTGCTGCGCCAGTAGCGGGTGACCTCGTCGATCGGCCTTCTCTTTGCGCGTGCGCGTACCCGCCAAGCGATGAAGCCTCCGGTCAGGATGGACGCCAAGAGCTTCATTGTTCATGAGGGTCCCCTCCGTGCTCTCGTGCCGCTTTAGGCCCTGTGTCGTATATGCCCATCCCCCTGATGCTTGCTCGAAACCGTCCCTGTTGACATCGGGGGAGATCGGGCCAGTCACCCCGGCGCGGCCATGACATCAATCACATCAGATCGATCTCCTCGCTCGAGAATGGAGCTTGGGGATCTGGCCTCGCATTTGGCCGGTAGTCCAAGGAAGGCCGCCCTGTCGCCAGCCAGCGGGCGGATCTTCTCCGCTGTTGACGCTCTTGTGTATCAGGCCGGCTGTCGCAGGCCCTTCGAGCTCGGTTGTGTTGGCGGTAGACGCCAGAGTGGACAGCGACTGGCGCGGTCTGTCGGGAGCAGTCAGCTACTCGGTTCCCAGGTGCGGTCTTGCTGGTGTTACTCGGGTGGGATGCGGGATGGCTGGAGGAGGTCCGCGAGGTTGCGGGGGGGTGTTGCTGATCGGGCGAAGACCTGCCAATGTGGCGCCCGTCACGGACGGTCACGCAGCTGGGGAGGTTGCCGGTATGTCGTCCTCTGGGATGCCAGCGATCTCCGGGTTGTGGCCGCTGGTTGGCTGGGACGCTGAGCTGGACCTGGCGGTGCAGGCGCTGGGCGAAGGTCGGTTGCGTGGGCTGGTGATTGCCGGCTTGCCGGGGGTGGGCAAGACCCGGCTGGCGCGAGAGGTGCCTGCGACGGGCGGAGTCACGAGGATGGGCGCGTTGGTGGGTCGTGGCCACTTCCAGCGCGAGCGGGTGTCCCCCGGCTCGCCGTCAGAGGCTCAACGGTGCCCACGAAGACGCTCGTGCGCGTGCCCGCGGACCGGCCTGCGCCGCCGCAATGGCGAAGGAGCGTTGGAGAACCGGTGGGGTTTGATCTGGCCCAGCTTGGCGCGGTCCAGCCCTGTCACAGCATTCGCCGGGCCCGTCCGTCGTCCACGGCTGCCCGCTTCGCTGACCGTCAAGCTGGACCAGCAGCATGCCGTGGCTGATGTGGCGGGGGTACTTCGTGGTCATGTAGTCGAAGGAGCGGCGCGCGGATCATCGCCGGGCTGGCCCGCTTGGTCCGCGCCCCACCCTCGTCAACCTCCCTTCCACACCGGCCGACGCCGCTCGGCGAACGCCCTGGCCCCCTCTAGCTGGTCCTGCGAGCCGTAGAGCGCAGCCACCGCCGGGAACTCGCGGGCACCGATCCGGCGCATCGCCTCGGCGAAGCTCAGCTGCTGGCTCTCCCGCAGCACCTCTTTGATCGCCGCGAAGACCAGCGGCGGTCCCTCGGCGAGCTGCGCGGCGACCTCCAGCACCCGCTCGGCCAGCCGTTCGGCCGGGAGCACCTCGTTGACCAGCCCCCAGCGGTGCGCCTCCGCGGCGTCCATCCACCGGCCGGTGAGCAGCAGCTCCAGC